>JAEEGK010010072.1_pt1 | contig 21880 bp, 17 predicted proteins | sample 8958771 | NCBI WGS metagenome assembly JAEEGK01 (sample SAMN16246547, study PRJNA631951) | gut metagenome | biome: gut microbiome; feature: rumen; material: SC-attached | host: Bos | place: Iran: Karaj | collected 2018-10 | reverse complement strand
TTCAGACGTATGCTCTTCCGATCTTGTCTCCATCGCCGCCTTGCCAATGCTCCAGCACATCAGCGTATTGAACTTTACGCCAGTCTTTTTGCTAAGTTTCATCAGTCGGCTCACATTCATAGTTTTTACCAACGTTACCATCGGCATAGGTGCGTTCAACCACATCTCAAAGGCGAATGCCCGTTTGGTTTCCTGAGGATTAATTTCGGTTTTCATTGATTGTATGATTTACTATTGGATTATTAAGAGCATCTGCCGCAGTATGCAATCATTATTTTTTCCATCGTTTTAGCATTGGGAAATACTGACGCATCATCTGCTTGTATTCCTCTTTGGTCATCGGTTTGGGCATGTTCTTGTTGACCTCATCGACATACTGCGCACAAAATTCAATCATCTCGTCCATAGTGCAATCGTTTGTGAACTTGCCGTCCTTGTAGCAGTACATGCAGTAGTCCTCGTTCTTGCTTCCGTCGGCATTTGTGCCTATCACTTCATTGTTCAGCGGCATTCCGCAACTTTGACAAAACTTCATTTCTTGTTCCATATAAAGCATTTTTGAAAGTGCAAAAATAAATGATTATTCGCATATGCAACAAAAACGATGCTCACAATGTCGGTACAATGTTGCCGCCAAAGGCAGCGAGCTAAAGGTTACAAATCCGAAAAAACTTAATTGATGATTTTTTTAATCTTTTATCATACTTGACGGCAATATTTTGTCCACGATAACAAAATCCCCATCAATATGAAAAATAACAGTAAGCTTTCGATTGCCAATAGGCATAGTCTTGGCTTTAGGATGATACAATTTAGGAAAATTATATTTGCTATCGGAAAGTATTTCAGCAAAAACGGATAATTCCTCTATTTCTTTTCGAAGTCTAGCTATATAAAGTTTTGCAGAATCCAATATATATTGTTTGGCGACAAAATCTGACAGCTTGTTTAAGTCTGCAACAATGTCGCTGCTATACTTAATTTTGTACTCCTTCATAATGACGCATCACAGCTTCTTCAAATTTATTCCAAAACTCTTCGCTAGAAAGATACTCCTGTGATTTGCCATCTGCTTTGTTTCGCAAATCGCGTTCGACAGAAGCATTCCAATATGCCTGCTCCTCTGGAGTAAGTTCACCGAACTCTTCGTTTTTTTCCAATGTTTTAACTAGCGTTTTCATCTTTAGTTGATGCATCAAATGTATTGCAAAAATATAACTTTTGTTTGATTTAACGGAAGATATTATAATTTTTCTTTTCCAACTTCATCACTTTTACTGGTCTGTCGGCACCTACTTCGAGATTGGGACATAGCATTACCTCTCCAGTATCAACGAATCCGCATTTTTCCATCACTCTACCCGATGCTGGATTTTCGGGAAAATAGTCGCCCCAAAGGACAGAAAAACCTTTCTCGTGGAAGCAGTAGTCAATAACCAACTGCAAAGCCTCGGTGCAAATGCCTTTCCCCCAGTATGGACGGGCAATCCAATAGCCGACTTCGCACTGGTCATCAGCAATTTTCAGGTTTGATACTGATGCTGGAAGATACCCCACACAGCCAATGGCTTCGCCTGTTTCTTTCCATTCCACCGCCCACATAGTATCGGAGCTAAACACAGTGCGAATAATCTGCAAGCTTTCCTCTACCGACTTATGCGGTGGCCAACCGGCACGAGGACCAAGCTCTGGATCGGAAGCATATTTATAAAGTGTTTCCGCATCGCTTTCGCGCCAATGGCGAAGGAGGATTCTGTTAGTTTGTAAGTTCATATTCCTATTTTATCTCATCACCATCTCCTTCAACAATCCGTCCAAATCCGACGAATCGCCAGTGTAATTTATTTCAGGACGAAAATCAGGAATAGTCTGCTCGAAATGTTCGGCCAGACCGCGGGCATAGTCCACCAGTTCTGCATCTACTTCCTTGTTGTCATTTTCTTTGCTTTGCCTTTTCAGTGCAATCAGGTTACCAATTTTCTGACGGATAACTTCATCATCGACAGTGGATTGCACCAGTTCTTCGAAAAGCACAGGCGGCATAGTCTTATGCACTTCGAGCCAACGGCACGACAGTATTCCTCGCAGATAATGCAAAAATCGTTTGAGAGGATTGGTAGTGTCCTGCAGATAACGTTTGTCGTGCTTGATGTAAAGGCTCTCGTAGTGGTACATTGTCTTGATGGGATTAAAATATACAGGCTCCATAGCTCTCATCCGCGACAAAAATTCCTCATCGGCACGATAGATGACAGGCGAATGAAGCCATTCCATCAGCGATGGGTTTGACTTCTGAAACAGACGCAAAGTCTTGCGCAATTCCCAGCCGACCATATCAATGTTATCGTCGAACATTTCTTCAATCACATCGCGGCCTTCGTTCACATTCAGGTACCAGTCGAGCTTGTTTACATAGACAAAACGCACATCCCAGTCGCTCTCGTCGGAAAAAAGTCCCCTAGCCCTGCTTCCCGACTCTAAAGCGAGCAAAACTCGAACATCGTACTGTCGTTCAATATCTTCCAGATGTGAAAGAATGGCTGAACGCATATCACTATCTGTTAATTTCATATCACTTTATTTTTCTCTCAGCGAAATAGCAAAACCACCGCAAGGAGCCATTCTGAGTTTCAATACCGATTTGCTTGTGACATCCTTCTTGGTGATGGTATAAGCTTGTGAATTGTAGTTTTCGGGCAAACCGCTTGCATCCTTGGCATCGGCATAGATTGTTGCTTCGGACTTGACTCCAGGCTTCAAGAAATCCAATTTCACAGAGGCCTCGCGGGCGTTCTCGTCGGTAATACCACCAACATACCATACATCGTGAGGCTTGGCGTTTTCCAAATCCTTGGCAGTGGCATTTTCGGGAAGAGCGTAAACGAACTTTGTAGCATTCGAAACCACGCCTTTCTTGCCATCGGCAAGAGTTCCAACGCCTTCGGCAGCCTTGTTGAGCGACGAAAGTTTCGGATGACGGGCGGTGACAATGTATGCACCCGGCTCGGCTTCAAGATACAGCGACTTGTCCCAATCGACAGCCACATCCTTTATGAACTGGAAGGCATCCATAAACTTGGCGTAGTGTTCCGGGAAATCGGCAGCCATTTGCAAAGGAGAGTAAAAAGTAACATACAATCCAAGCTGGTTGCAGATTGTAGCGCGAATCTTACCGCCCCACGAAACTATCTTGCTCATGTCGGTTTCGAAAATGCCAGGTGTATAGTCCATAGGTCCGCCCTGCAAGCGTGTGAATGGCAAGATGGTTGTGTGTCCCGGTTTTATGCGTTCTTGGAATTCGGTACCCATTGCACTTTCGTTGCCAATCATATTTGGCCAAGTGCGGCAAAGTCCAGTAGGACGCACTGCCTCGTGGGCATTTACCATAATGTGATGCTTTGCAGCCTCAACAATTGCGTAATGGTAATGATTGTTAATAGGTTGGCTGTAATGTCCTTCGGCAAATGGAATGATAGTGCCGACATAACCACTCTTAACTGCATCGTAGCCGTACTGGTTCATCAGATTGTAAGCCTTTTCCATCCAACGCTCGTAATTTACTGTGGATGCCGAACTTTCGTGGTGCATGATAAGGCGAATACCCTTTTCGTGAGCATATTTGTTGAGTGCTGGCAAATCAAAATCGGGATAAGGTGTCAGGAAATCGAATACAAAGTCCTTCTGCTTTGCGTACCAATCTTCCCAGCCTATGTTCCAACCTTCGATAAGGATAGCATCGAAACCATTTTCGGCAGCGAAATCAATGTAACGGCGTACATTGGCATTGTTTGCACCATGCCTGCCGTTTGGCTTGGCATGTTCAAAATCGGTGATGCCAAGTTTCACTGATGGAAAGTCGTCGGTGTAAGCCCAAGTGCTTTTACCAGAAATCATTTCCCACCAAACGCCCATATACTTCACAGGGTGAATCCACGACACATCATCCAGTACGCAAGGCTCGTTAAGATTGAGTATCAGGCGCGAAGCAAGAGTTTCGGTAGCAGATGTAGTTACCATGACCGTACGCCAAGGCGTAGTGCATGGTGCCTGCAAGCGACCTTTATATCCAGTTGCATCAGGCGAAAGCCATGCGCGGAAAGTCATGGTTGTGTCGTTGTATTCGAGATGCATGGTTGGGAAATCGAGGGTTGCTGCCTCGTGTATGTTGATGTACAAGCCATCATCGGTTTTCATCTGCAAGGCTGTTTGCACGCCTGTAGGAGAAAATCCTTTCCATGGCCAGCCACCGTCCTTGTGGCTTATATCGAATAGGCTACGGATTTCAGACAAGCGAGATTCTGTATAGTTGAACTCCTGTGTATCGTAATCTCCTGGAATCCACCATGCTGTATGGTCACCTGCCATTGCAAATTCGGTAAGTTCTTCCTTTATCCAGAAGCAGACCAAAGCATTTTCAATTGGAAATTCGTAACGGAATCCTAGTCCGTCATCATACAAACGGAAACGAATCTGCATTACCGTTGCTTTTTTCTCGGTGGAATGATCCATACTTTCAATACTACCAATGGGTTGCTCAAGTGTTACAAGCATTTCGTTGTAATGGTTGCGAATTTGAGCCTCTTCGCCCCACACTGGCTCCCAAGTCTCGTCGAAAGTGCTGTATTTTGAATCTTTCAATACGAAAGCATGAGCAAGGTCGTCGCGCCATTCGAGGGTAAATCCCATCTTTGATGGCTTTACAACTGGCTTTCCTTCACGGTTGAGCGAATACTGCGGAATTCCATTTACTACCTCAAATTTAAGTTCCAATTTTCCATCTGGACTTTTGAGTGTGACTGGATTAGCATAGGAATTTGAGAATAATCCTATCATCATGCAAATAAGGATAAAAACAAAGTTCTTCATAACTATATTCTTGTTTATGGATTTGCAAATTTATAGAAAAATGTGCAAACGTTCAAAAGGCAGGGGACAACTTTTAAATCTAAAAACGAATTGGCAACTTGATTTTGACTATTTTTGCAATATGGATAAAACGGAAAAAAGGTTTTACATATATCTTTTGCTATGGTTCATTGCGGATTTGATTCAAGCGAGCGTAACCAATGTCCATGCAGATGAAGCGTATTATGCCCTGTACGGTCAGTTTCTTGACTGGGGCTACTACGACCACCCGCCAATGGTTGGACTAATGACATTCTTGAGTCACTGGGCACCTGGATATTTGTCAATACGCCTTTTGACTGTTTTGCTTCACTCTGCTACTTTACTGCTCGTCTGGAAAACCATTAGACCTGCCAATCCTACGATTAGGGATGTTAACGAATTCTGTATCATTTCGCTATCCTTATTCATGTTTGTGCTGTACGGCTTTATTACCACTCCCGATGCCCCGTTGCTGTTTTTCGTAGCTTTGTTCTTTTATTTGTACAAGCTGTACCAGGAGAAAAACAAAGTATGGATTGCTATGCTGATTGGAGTCGCTATCGCAGGAATGCTTTACAGCAAGTATATGGCGGTACTTGTGGTCGCTTTTGTCCTGCTGTCGAATTATAAATTGCTAAAAGATTGGAGAATGTGGCTGGCAATTGCTTTTGCTGCAATGCTTTTTATGCCTCATGTATTGTGGCAGACATTTAATGGGTTTCCAAGTCTAAAATACCATTTTCTTGTCCGAAAGGATCCGTTTTCATGGTCATACATCATTGAATTTATACCCAGTCAGTTGTTGGTCTTTAATCCTGTTTGCTTTATCCTGGCACTGTATTTCTGCTGGAGAGAGCGCAAGAACAAGGATACGTTTATCCGCGCAATTGTTTTTACAACAATTGGCTTTTTCGCATTTTTCTGGGTTATGACGATCAATGGACACGCAGAACCTCATTGGACTGTCGCTACATCAATACCTATTCTGTACATTCTATTTATGCATACTCGCGAGCATGTTTGGCGTAAAAGGATAATGATTTTCGTATTGCCTTTTGCTATGATTATCATAATTGCAAGGATAGCATTGCTTTTCCCAAATGTGCCGGAACAAACAGGCTTCGGCAACCGCCGACCACTTATAAATGCCATGCACAAATTGTGTGAAAACACACCTACAATATTCTATTCGTCGTTCCAATACCCATCAATATACCGATATTATACAAGTGAAAATGCAACAGCGCTCAGTTCCGTATACAACAGAATGACGCAATATGACATATTGCAACTCGACAAGGATTTGCAAGGTAAGGAAGTCGCTGTTTTGTCGCCATATAGTGCATACGGCATGACAAAAATCGATGATTTTGAGTTCTATTACAAACGCATTCAGAAATTTCAGGGAACCAATAGGATTGATGTCATTGTTGATAGGCAAATACCATCCCATGATAGCATTGAACTATATGTGACTTTAAAAAACAACTATTCGTTGCCTTTTGATTTCAAGCACGAAGAAATGCCTGTCGGTTTTGATGCTGCCTACATGCAACAGGATAAACTAAAGATAGAACATTGCATATACGATGGCGAAAATGTTATACCGGCAAATGGCAGTATTTGTGGGAAACTGAAATTTAAACGGCAAGATGAAGGCAACTATGTCATTTGCCTCAGGAATCATATAAACACATCGGTTAACAGCAAGGCGATGGAAATACCAAGAGACAATGATTGATTTGTACAATCGCGCCATGGCGCAATTCAACAGAAACGCCGCAGGCATTGAAACGTTGAACGTTAAACCAGAACGGCGAAGCCCTCAACGAAGTTAAACGGGCTTTAGCCCTTGAAACGGCGAAGCCATTAGAACTGGAAATATATGAATGCCTGCATGTCGGAACAAATCGACTGATACACAACAAACACAACCAAGAGTACGACAATTGCCTGAACCCAATGCGGTGTAGCTATGAACTTATCGCGCCACTTGTCCTTCAAGCTTCCACTAAACCAATGCGTCAGATAACCAAAAGCCATCAACAGAAAGACTTTGTAGTATGCGGCAATCACTGCTGGAACATACTCGAAATGGAAATTTGTGAATACATTCTTGAACATCGCTATTGCAGTGTCGAAATCCTGCGAACGGAAGAATACCCAGGTTACCGTTATAAATAGGAAGGTGTTGAGCACCCTGATAAAATTCATAAATCCACCGTTGAACTTTGCAAACGGACTGATTTTTTGCCAGTACTTGTCGAAAATCAAGCCCACGCCGTTAAGTCCGCCCCACACGAGGAAATTCCAGCTTGAGCCGTGCCACATACCGCCGAGAAGCATGGTTATCAATCGGTTGATATTCGACTTGATGCCATCTGCCACCGAAGGCACAAACCTTATCAGCAGGAACAGCACGAGTGCAAATGCCAATATTGCAACGGTTACTATCCAACTCGATGCCATCAGCATGATTACCAGTAGAATGAAACCGAAGTTCAAGTAGGTTCCGATGGTTGCCTTGCGGTTTCCACCAAGTGGAATATAGAGGTAGTCTTTCAGCCACGACGACAGCGAAATATGCCAGCGAGTCCAGAATTCGGAACAGTTTTTCGACTTGTACGGCGAGTTGAAGTTCTTGCTCAGACGGAAGCCCATCAGCAAGGCAACACCTATGGCAATGTCGGTGTAGCCCGAGAAGTCGCAGTAGAGTTGCAACGAATAGCCGAACATCGCCATCAGCGACTCAAAGCCAGTGTACATGTCGGGATTGGTAAACACGCGGTCAATAAAGTTTACCGCAATGTAGTCGCCAATCATAATCTTCTTTACCAAGCCCTTGAGTATCATAAACACAGCCGAGCCAAACTCGTATCGCGTAAGCGAATATTTCTGGTAAATCTGCGGAACAAACTCCGATGCACGGACAATAGGGCCGGCAACCAGCTGCGGGAAAAACGACACATAGAATCCAAAGTCGATTATGTTCTTCACCGGTTCGAGCTTACGACGGTAAATGTCGATTGTATAGGACATTGTCTGGAAGGTGTAGAACGAAATTCCAACCGGCAGGAATATTTCTGAGAGGTTGAACTGAGTACCCACGAGCATATTCGACAGTCCCGCGAGATAGTTTGTCGCCACCAGATGTGTTCCGAACATCGAATTGAAGGCATCGACAAAGAAAAATGTATATTTGAAGTACGATAGTATGAAAAGGTTTATGAAGACACTGAGTACCAGATATGTAGTACGCTTGCCTTCCTTTTCCGACCTGTGTATTGCATTTCCAATGAAATAGTTCAGTATAATGTTAACTACCAGCAGAATAAAGAAGAATCCGCTCGACTTGTAGTAGAAGAACAAGCTTGCAAGGAACAGGTACAACGACCTAAGTTTCGGGCGGTTGCAGATAAACGAATAGCCAAACAGAACCACTGCGAAGAATATCCAGAAGAACATCTTCGTGAAAATCAGCGGTGAATGTTCGTCATACAGAAATATGCTTTGCAAAAACTCAGTCACAATCCAAAATATGAGGGCGCAAAATTAACATTTTGGACATTTGAAACAAAGGAAACTTTTTCAACATATAACAAAAAAACGGCTCTCGAAAATGAGAGCCGCATAAAACTTTTATCAATTTTTCTTTCGCTTATTTCAAGATTTTGTATTTGCCGAAAATTGGTAACGGCTTTACGCTTCCCTGAGCTGCGTTTACAATACCGATGATTGCGAATACAAAGATACCAACGCTAACCAACCAGTAAATTACTCCCCACAACGACAATAACCACAAAGTGCTCCATGACAAGGTGTGTATTAATATTGCTGTGATTATGAAGTTAATCAACCACCATGCTGTTTCAACGATGCAAAGTACAAGACCTTGATTTGCGTGGAAACGTGCAAATTTTGATTCCTTTGCTGCAAATATTGGAACCAATACCAACAACCAGAAATATGCAAGAATTGCAAATGCCTTGTTGTTCTGTACATCTTCAGGTGTAACTTCTGCCTGTGCATTGTTCTGTGCATTGTTTTCTACAGGCTTGTTTTCGAGTTCTTCTGCCATAATTTTATCTCCTAAAGTTTTGTATTATTAATAAATATTTTTGCAAAGAAAATGAATATTCTGTTATGATGCAATATTTTTTTTTCTGGTTCAAAAGTTTAAGGTTCAAGGGTTCAAAGTTTGAAAATTTGAAGATTTGAAGATTTGAATGGCTTCGCCAATCAACTTTTAACTTTCAACTCTTAACTTTTCACTACTCGATAGCGTTAAACCATTCTTTTTCATAATCTTCTTATTGGGTTAATCTATTGATTTTTGCTTCATTGTTACAGTCTCACCCTTAAAAGTAAACTTCATCTCCTTGTCACCGACTGTAAATGTAGCCTTGTCAACAACATTTCCATTTTCGCCAAGAGGAATACTGCCTTCGCCGTTATTATATGTGACATCACCAAACAAATTGCCACTATCCAGCAGATTGCCATCATCGTCATACTTCGTGAAGAAAAGATTTGCATTATCTTCGACGCTGATAGTCAGACGATATGTACTATTTTCTGATTCATAAAACCATTTTGTCCTAGTAACAGATTCTGGAGCAGAACTTTTTGCTGGTTCAACAGATTCGGTAGCGGATTCGCTGGTTTTGTCTGTGTTTTGTTCATTGTTGTTGTTACCGCAAGCTGTCATTATGACTAAACTTGCAATGCACATAAGTGCTAAAAATGTCCTTTTCATATTATTAAGATTTATTTGTTTTCTTGTTGTTGGTCTCACAGGCTCGCAGTCTAACAGGCTGTCAGCCCGTTGGACTGTTAGCCATTTACTTCTTCACAAATTCAACCCTTCTGTTCTTGGCTCTACCTTCTTCAGTACTATTGTCGGCAACTGGTTCGTGTGAGCCCTTACCAACAGCCCTTAGATTGAAACTGTCGCAACCCAAATCAACAAGGGCCTTTACAACAGCCTGCGCTCTTTGTTCCGACAATGGGTCGTTTACCTGATCAGAACCTTGGTTATCGCAGTGACCTTGAACTTCGAACCTTACATTAGGATTCTTCTTCATATATTCTGCAACCTTCTTGATTTCCTCCATGCTCTCAGGCTTTAGGTCAGCCTTTCCAGTTACAAAAAGAATATTGTTGGTTACAAATTTCCCACTTTGAGCAATAGCTCTTTCAACCTCAGTCATGTCCGTAGCATTGCGGTCATAGAGTTCCACAGCACCCTTTCCGATGCGGAAGTTCTTAATATATGTATCCTTGCTTCCTCCTCTAGCAAACAATGTTACCCAGCCTGCTCCTGGCTTAGCATTAGGAACATTGATAATTCTATTTCCATCTACATAGAACTTAATAGCTCTCTTGTTGAAGGACAATGCGTAATGATGCCATCTTCCGTCGTTGTAGGTTCCTGATTGTGCACTAGAACTACCTTCTTTGTATGTAAAAGAAGATTCTGATGAAAGACAATAGTGGCAATCAAAAGTGTGCTTGTCATATCCCAACCAATATGTAATAGTGAAAAGCTCATTATCGCGACTTGATTTTTCATTCATAATGTCAAGTTCTATGGATGGCGCACCATTCTTTTCTGTGTCGTCAAAAAGCATATCATACTCAATAGTGAAAACATCACCGAGATAATTTCTGCTTCCGTCTTTCATCAATGGTGAAATCCAACTGTCATCTTTATTCATTGCAATGGCTAATTCACCGCCAACTCTTGCGATTTCTGCATTTCCTCTTACGAGATCCCATTTTGAAGGGAATTCACCAACTTGTTCTCCTATAACCTTATCTTCGAAAATTACAATCTCACCAGGGACGAAATCGCTTTTCTTTCCTTCAACATTTACTGCGCCTTTCGGAGCTCCGCACTCATCGCAGAACTTGCCCTTGTTGCCCTCGTGTCCGCACTTTTCGCATTTCCAAGTTGCCGAGGCTGTCGATTCTTCAGGTTTCTTTGCTCCACACTCGTTGCAGAATTTGCCTTGGTTGCCTGTGTGACCGCAAGCAGGGCAAGTCCAACCGCTTTCCGATGCAGTGTTGGTTTCAGTTGCCGAAGAAGCACCTGGCTTCTTTGCTGCACATTCCTTGCAGAAGTTGCCATGGTTGCCAGTGGCACCACAAGCAGGACAAGTCCATCCACCATTGTCGTGCGGATCGTCCTGAATGGTACTTGAATTATCATTTTTCTCCTTTTCGATGGCTTTCTTTGTATTGTCGAAAGTCTTGTCGATGGCATTGTCCACAGCCTTGTCAACGGCTTTGTTTACACCTTCTTCCACTTTCTGGTTTACCTTGTTACGAATAAGGTTTCCTATCTGTGCGTTTGCAGCAAATGACAAAAACAATGTCATCAATGCTAATACTATAAGTTTTCTCATAAAAATCATATTAAAATTTTAGCAAAGGTAGAAAATGTTTTTTGAATGACAAGAGGGAAGGATAAAAAGTTTCGCCCCACCGGATTTTAATAGCATTAAAGCCTTTAAAGGGTTTAACGGTGGGGCGATCTTTTTATTTTTTCCTTCCCCACACCACAGTATTACCTTCAATTTTCATCGCGGAAAGCGAGAAATGTTTTGTAATCCCAGATTTTTTTAATGCACAATGGATAATGGATGATTGATAATGTACAATTGGCTTCGCCGAGCTGAAGGTTGACAATGGATAATTGACAATGTTTTTTTCTTCGTTTAAATTTTCCTTAAACGAAAAATCGGACGGCATATCAACTTCTATCATCTCACGAAAATCAATCCCATCGTCGTTGACAAGCTTGAAAACACATTCTTTACAGTTCCAAAGGACGGTCAACTTTTCTAGATCGCCGTTGGCAGCTGTTATTTCTTCATCGGAAAATGCCCGTGTGGCTATTCGCTGTATCCTTGGTGATATTTTTTCAATGTCGATACCAACTTGACGATCAGGATTATAGATTACTGCAGCTATGTCGGCAGAATGACTAATAGAGATGTAGCCGTTATCGAGATACGGCTTATTGTCATCATAATGTATTGTCTGTTTTATGCCTACGGCTTTCAACAATGCACGAACAGAAAGCAGTTCGATACGGCGCTTTGGTGCAGAACATCGCTCTATTCGGCAATTGTCCTCACCGGTAAGGTCGCACATCGCACGAAGTTGCTCCTCGGTCTCCTCCATTTTCCAGAAAGCGAGAAGGGATTTATCTGATAATATGGATTTATAAATTAACAATGGATAATTAATAATGAATAATGGACAATTGATAATGATTTTGTGGCGCTAGTGGCGATGCGCCGTGGCACGTCGCTACCGCCACTCGAAACTCTCCATGAAATGTTCAATGTCTTCGCGGACAAAATCGACCACAGGTGCCAGCGAATCCTTGTTGGGATGCGCCTCAAAATATAGCGAACCGCGCATGAAATGGGTTGTGCTGTCGGTAAGGAAAAACTGCACCTGCGATGCTACATTGCCTTTAATGTTGTATAGACAGCCATACACCCGTGCCGAATCCTTTTCGAAAATGTTTTCCTCGATGGCATCGGCCTTAACGGTGTGCTTGTAGGCAAAGTCGTGAGCATCGTTAAGCAAGGTGTCGATGTCGCTGTATGTAGAATTGTCTATGGCGCGATATGTCATGTAAACCGTTGCCTTGTACTTGGGGAAATAGATGTCGAACCAACAGTTGTCCTCCTTTTCCTTTATCAGATACGCATATTCTGGAATCTCAAACTTGAACGGACATTCACCATTGTACTGCTTGTATGTCTTTTCGGGAAAATCGATGCGGAAATAGCCCTTCGGACGAGGTGCATAATTTTTTTCACCACAGGCGCAAAGCACAGCAAGTCCGACAACTAATATTATAACAAAAATCTTATTTTTCATCGGTTTCGGTGTTTTCTGATTTTGGCAATTTCACACGGATTTTCTTGATTCTGCGCTCGTTAGATGCCGTTACGGTAAAATCGAAATCCTTGATGCTTATGGTCTTGTCCTTGGCGGGGATTTCCTGATTTATTTCGAGCAGCATTCCTGCAAGGGTCTCCGATTCTCCCTTGGTCTCCTGGAACAACTCATAGTCGACATCCACTATCTTGCAGAAATCCACTATGCTGGTCTTGGCGTCAAACTCGTAGGTGCGGTCGTCAATCTTCTTGTACATGTCCTCATCGGTATCGAACTCATCATGGATTTCGCCAACAATCTCCTCGAGAATATCCTCCAGATTCACAATTCCGCTCACGCCGCCGTACTCGTCTATTACGATTGCAATATGCATCTTCTTCGACTGGAAATCGGACAGCAAATCGTTGATTTTCTTGGTCTCAGGAACGATAAAGTGCGGACGAATGAGTTTATGCCAGTCGAAATCGTGTTCATCCACATGGGCAAGCACATCCTTTATGTAAAGGATTCCCATTATGTTGTCGAGATTGTCCTCGTAGATTGGAATGCGCGAAAAGCCCGATTCAACAATGTCACCGATTACCTTCGAGAATTTTGTATCGTACTCGATGGCGAAAACATCCACGCGCGAGGTCATTATTTCGCGGGCATCGAGAGACGAGGAATTTACAATGTCCTCAAGCATTTCGCGGTCATCCTTCAGGTCGTCAGATGCGAGTTCTATGGCTTGCGACAAGTCCTCGATGCTGATCTCGGATGTATGCTTCTTCTGCAGGCGCTTCTTTACCGCATTTGTCGATTTTATGAGGATTATGCTGAACGGATAGCACAGAGGTTCCAATACTCGCAGTGGATAAGCCATGATTTTCGAGATTGACAGCGGATATTTCGCTGCTAGAATCTTAGGAATCATTTCGCCAAACAGCAATATTACAAAGGTTATTACAACCGTCTGAAGCACAATGACAAGCACGGTATTCTCCATTGATGCAAAAAGTCTGTCGGAGAGAAAAGCCGTAATTATTACAATTGCAATATTGATGAAATTGTTGGCAACCAATATGGTTGCAAGCAATTTTTCGGGTTCGGAAAGCAATTTTGCAATAAGCTTACCTTTTGCCGTCTTTGATTTGCGGATTTTTTCACGGTCGTTTGCCGAGAGTCCGAAAAAACCTGTCTCGCTTGCCGAAACAAGTCCGGAGCATACGAGAAGAATTACCACAACGATAATTCCTATTATTGTCGATTGATTATAAGGGTCAGGGTCCATTTTAATTTGAAGAGGCGTGTTTTAAACACGCCCGTACAATATTATTAATCTGTCAATCAATACATTTATTAATGTTGTAAATTAGAATGGCAAGTCATCTTCGGCGCTATTGGGCTGGAAAGCTGGTGCCTCTGTTGCAGAATCCTGAGGTTGTGCAAAAGGTTCTGCTGCTGGTGCTGCCGGCTGTGCAGGCACTGCTGGCTGACCATCGCGAGCCGATTTTGGTTCCATCATGCGAATTGTGTCGGCAAGTATTTCGGTAGTATAGTGGGTTGCATTGTCCTGCCCCTGCCAACTGCGAGTCTGCAAGCGACCTTCGAGATAAATGAGCATACCCTTGTCGAGATAGGTTTCGCAGAATTTTGCCAGATTTCTCCAAGCAACTATATTGTGCCACTCTGTATTTTCGTGCTTCTCACCGTCCTTTGTACGATATGGCTCGGTAGTAGCCATACGGAATGTTGCAACTGGTGTATCTTCCTTTACATAACGAATTTCGGGCTTTACTCCAAGCCTTCCAATAAGCATAACTTTGTTCAGGTACATATCAAAATAATTTTCTGCAAAGATAAGGAATATTTACGATTTACGAAGTACGATTTACGATTGATTTAAAGATTTAGCTTCGCTGAGCTGAAGGTTGATAATTTGAAGATTTGAAGGATTTAACTTCGCTGAGCTAAAGGTTGATAATTTGATGATTGTGGAGACGCAAAATTTTGCGTCTTTACATGTATGTTACCGTGGATGATAAAATTGTAGCCTCGCAATGCATTGCGAGGCTACAGAATTGTTTCATTGTATTTCATCCCAGACCCTGAAACAAGTTCAGGGTAACATCAAGGGTAAATCATTAATTCTTCACCACCTGCTTATTTATCACAAGTTCCTTCGTGCTAATCCTTACATTGTAGGTACCATTCGACAAGTTGTCAAGCTGGAGCATTGTCTCTTCGCTGCTGCCGTCGACACCAATAGTCTTTTGCATTACTATCCTGCCAAGCATATCGTAAACCTCAATGCTGACTGTTGTTCCGCCAAAGTTTTCCATGTGGATTGTAAGATCGTTGTGGAACGGATTCGGGAAAACTTGAACATCAGGCTCTCCTTCTGCTTCGCTACAATTTGCAACCACAATCTCGGATGCAGTGCGTGTGCCGTCGTAGTCAACCTGAACGAGACGGTAGTAGTTGTCGCCACCGGCTGCGCTATAGTCGGTATAATTGTAGTCAAGCTGTTCGATGCTGTTTCCTGCTCCTGCTACGCGAGCAATTTCGGTGAAGTTGATTGCATCGTCGGAACGCTCAACGATGAAATAATCGTTGTTGCGTTCGGTAGCGGTTGTCCATTCAAGGTTGACAAATCTGCCATTGCAAGCAGCTGTGAACGACATAAGCTCGATTGGAAGTATCGTGTTGTGGTCGATAGAACCTAGTGAAAGAATCTTGCCGTATGTTGACCTTGTAGCTGGCAGAGTAACATCCACCGATATTGTTCCATGCAGTCCATCAGAAACACTCTGGCTGCCACCACCAACATTCTCCCAGCAAGAGCCGTTCCAGAATGCGCCATATATGTCGGCAGCATCGTATGTTACAGTATGTTCATTGAAATGAGCGTCTCCACTCTTTGCAGAAACAGTCAATGTAGCATTGAGCGGCGCTGTTGAGGCAACATTCCAGTACTCCAAGTTGCTTACATGGTCGAAGCGAGGATCGTTACCATCGCAGTTATTATTTGGATTCCACCAACGGGGATACTCGCTCTCATCGAAACCTTCAGAATTGTGGAAATAGCGCACCGAAACATTTGAGGCGTTGCTCGACACCTTTATCTTGCCAAGGACATTGGTCTGACCTGTTGGGAAAGTGAAGCCGTTAGCATTGCCTGCCTTTGTTACTGTTCCATCCACAAAGCTATAAAATGTCATTTCATCGGCATTTTCAACGCTTGAATTTTCGCCAAAAGTAACATCGCCCTCAACATTGCCGTTGATAAATGTAGCATCGCCAGTTATCGTCATGCTTCCGCGAGGAACTATATCACCGCCGCGGTTGTTGAAGCTAACATTAGCTAGCGTGATGTTGTTGCTGATGACCTGGTCGTCACCTGATTCTGTTCCGCTGAATACGACATTTCCATTTGCTACCAAAGTTCCGATATTGTCGAGGTTACCTGTAATGTTCAAGGTCTTGCCGGCAGGAACCGTGAGGTTTGCTCCACTGGCAATAGTTATGTCGTGGGCATTTGCTTCGTCTGTCTGCAACGGCCAGTTTGTCTTCACGCACTGTGAAGGACCGATGTATATGTTATGCTCCTCTGTTGGCATCTCCGTAGCAATCGAGTATCCATTGTTGTATACATACCAGTTGGATGCTGTATTCCAATCGGTAGAAGTACCCTTCCATATATAGTCGTATGAAGATACATTAGGAACATCAGGAGTATTTATAGTGATTGCAAATTCTTTGGGTTGGGCACAGGTGGAAGGATCCGGAGTGAAGGTAAGATGATCATTCAATGCAGAAGTTGTATAGGTTGTTCCTGACACATAACCTGTAATAGCTTCCCAAGAACCAGATATAAGCACATCAGCCGAATTTCTGGTTGGCAGTACAATTTGGTCGCCAGGGCAAAGATCACCGAAAGAGAAATCAACAATCGGTTCCCAAATTGCGTACATATATTCGGGTGAACCATACTTGTCGGCTGCTACAGTTGTAACTGCATTAGTATATGCCGATTCCTTATAAAATGCACCGTTGTAGAACAAGAAGTTTGGATCGCAGTCGGAGACAGTAGCACCCAACTCGTTTGACCTGTACCATCCCTTGAAATTGTAGCCCGTGCGGGTAGGTACCGGAGGATTAACTGCCACATTGATACCCAAATCTGGTGAGCTAATGCTTGATCCGTCAATCTGAACTGTATTAGTGCCATCGTTCCAGAACCATTCTACAAATGTATGTTCGGGTTGCTCTACATCTACATACTCGGCACGAAGCTTTATAGTGTAGATTGCCCTGAAAATAGTGTATGCAGGATCTGGTGCTGTTAGTCCTTCCGTATCAAAAGGACCTCCAGTATATTCTTCTTCGTTTGAATTATACCATGCTGCGCCATGCATTTTTGCATCTCTCTTTCGTACCAGAAAAGTAGTTCCCGGGTATATGTCAATGTCGGAATCTACAAATTCATCGCCATTCCAATGCTGCAGTACCCAATGTGAAAATTCCTTGGTTGCATGCGAAGATGCGTGCCCTGCTATAGCATAGGCGTGGTCTTGATACAAATGCGTGTCGGTAGGTGCGTTATTGCCATCGCCAACAACATATTCCACATTAATACCAATTGCACCACGCAGTATGGCACGCCACTTGCCGTAAAGGTCGTACTTCTTGGTAATCCAGAAACGGTCTCCTCCATTATTTCCTATAGCATCGGAATTATAAGGATCATCCCCTATATTACCATATTTGTCCATCGGGTCGGTGTAGTCGGTGGTTTTGTTATATGCGGTTCTGACAGTAGTTTCGTTCAGCACAATGGCATTCTGGTCGAATGCACGCATAAATCTTTCATCGGTGTACCAGCCGACAAACTCATAGTCGGCACGACGGCCCGTAGGTGTGCTGACTTTGTTTCCGTATGTAATTCTGAAATTCATTGCCTGGTCATCCGAACCCCAGTTTAGTGAAATATCTTCTGCATCGACATTGGGGTGCAGGAATACACGGTACTGGATTTGACGCCACTTGGCATATACTTTGATACCACCATCGGGCATCTTGTCAAAAGTATATGGACTCGTACAATCCTCATCCAAAAACCAACCTTCAAATACATAGCCATCATTCAGTGATGTAGGGGAATAATAATTAACCTGACCTTTATTATATGTTGTAACATCAGCATTGTAGCCGATACCAGAAACTTGTTTTAATTCACCATGATTAATTTCTGCCTGAGGAATACCGTTTCCGTTTACATATATTCCATCTAAATAAGTGATGGTATAAAACTTTCTTGTATAATAAAACTTTACCGTTTTCGTGCCTGAACCTGAATGTCTTATTTGTCCATTATTATCAAAAGCAGGATCTGAACTTTCACGATTAAATCCTACCAATTCAACAAAATCTTCATTATATGTCAAATTAATATCTGAAGTATAAGCTCTCGCGGAATGTATCATCTCATAATCACGATGATTTGAACTAAGGCTTGTCGGCTGAACCCAAAATTGCATATTATAAGCATCTCCCGAATATCTTGACTCCAATCTAAAAGTAACATTTTCGGCAGGCATAGCATCAATAAAAACTAGCATTAAATCGCCGTAGGTAGCACTATTTTGAGCTTCCCAAACGCCATTACCGTAGTTTGTTATTGGGAATTGATCCAAAATACTTTGGCCATACAATGCTGTTATTGTTTTAACATCACGCCATCTATTACCACCATCACGAGTATATCGTATGCCAGTATAAACAGGTCCATTATAATTATTTGTTGTTCTCCAGACTCCATTTACTCTATAAATCCTTGCATAACTTCCATCTACTACACCATATTGTGTGCCATTATTTGAAGTGGTTTGAGTATAGGTGTATTGATCTTGAAAATGCAAAGTGTACTCCGTACGGTCATAATAGACATTCAAAATAGAATTGCCTTCCACTTTGATTTGCACATTCTGGTCAAACGCTTTAAGATGGAAACCATTATATTGTTTGGCAACTCCATCTACTTCAGCATATACATTATTTCCCGAGCCTCGCTGCACAACAGTATTAATATTTTGCCCAACAGTACCTGAAAAAATAATTGACTCCACATAATCGTAATTTTCGCCATCAATATTCTGCTTCCAGATAATCACTGAATATGGTGCAGATGTTTCTGCAATCCAATTAGCAGCAACATGTGTATTTTCAGTCAACTCATAACCAAAAACAAATGGGTTTTCATCTATGATATTACCATTAGCATCGCTCTCATACCAGTGGTCAAATGTGTAGCCAGTACGCCTCATCTCTAGCCCAGGCTGTGGATCCATCGTAACCTCACCTTGCCTAATAAAGTCGGCAGCCTTATAGGTTGCGCCCTTGCCGTTCTCGTGATAAATAAGCCAGTGACCTTCGGAAACATTAACCGTAAAAGTCACATCGCCAGTTATCTCTATTTCTGAACTATTGGTATAATTACGTAAATCATCATTATGACCAACGATATGGTCTCCGTCGGAACGGGAATTTACCAGCCATCCCTCAAAATTTTGAGTGGATGAAGCTGGTTGGTATGAAGCATTTACAAAATAATTCAAAGTGGAAATATCGGCATCGGCACGGAACGGCAGCACATCGGTATGTAGCACAGACTCGTTTTCGGCCAGATAGGTAACCGAATAGTGCTTGAAAAGCATAGCGTAGAAATCTACCGTTGTTCCGTCTTCTACGCCGTCGTTAAGGAGTTCGGCAATATATGTGCGGATATCATCAAATGTCATGGCGTATGGAATATCTACAGCGTCGTATTGCTCGTTATCCATCCAGCCCATGCAATCAACACCATCGGCAGGAGTTCCTATGCCAGGATTGTAAACTATGCGGTTGAAGTCGCCCTGGGTAATGTCAAGCTTCTTAACATATATCGTCACAACTGTGCCATCTGCCTGATGCAGGTTTACCTTCAAGCGGGCATAATCGCCGGCAGCGGCAACTATGTAAACCGAGAACGAATGTGCCGGGAAGGTTATCTTGCCATTCTCGGAAGCCACGGTTGCCACGAACTCAAGTCCATTGGTACCTTCGTGGTAAATGTCGAGCAACTGACCATCGGCAAAGTTTGTGTTTTCCATCGAAACCATAGCAGGCTGTTCGGGTTCGGGCTGCCACTCACGACCATCCTTGGTGATGTCGATGTCGTAGGCGCAATAGAGCTGCTTGCCGTTCGGCGAAATTCGCTCTACGGGAGTAGCGCTAACCGATGCATTGTCAACGCCACGCACTTCCAATACCAGAGAACCGGACTTGGAAATCTCGCTTTCTACTGTAACCTTTGCTTGAGCCAACGCCGTGCCGCCAGAGATAAGGCAAAGACAAATTAACATCACAATGGAACTTGACCTACCATTGTACCCAAATACTTTTCCGCCATGCGAAAACGCACGAACAACATTAGAAACAAACATACTTTTACCTATTACGCATAAAGTTAAAATCCGATAATCACACACAACGCTGATTATCAAGTTTTTAGTTTGATTCTATGGTAGAATCAAACTTGGTGCGAATATACAATAAATTAATACCGTATCATATATGGGATTTAGCCAGCATTTAACTATTATACAAAGAAAAAGTTACTGCACAAAAAAAGTCTTACATATTATACTTTGTTGTCATTTTTTTGCAAAGATTAGAGAACGAGGAATCGCGCATGGCTATTGGGATCTGGATATGTGCGCGACAGTATTTTTGGCTCCCATCTCCCATCCCATCCTTAAGGCCGTTAAAGGCCTTAATGTCTTTAACGCAGATGGGATGGGTGATGGGGCAAAATACTGAGTGCTATTCCTTTACAACCTTACGATTTATAACGAAATCGGCAGTAGATATGCGGACATTGTAGGTGCCATCCGACAGACCTGCAAGGCGAAGTACAACCTCGTAGTCGTTCTGCGAGCAGTTGACTTTCTGAGTGTGGACCATCCTGCCGAGCATATCGTAAACCTCGACGGTTGCCTGTATGTTGCCGAAGCTCTCGAAGCGGAGCGTAAGGTCGTCGCCGAATGGGTTAGGATAAGCCAGCACTTCGGGTTCGCCGTCGGTACCGAGGCAGTTTGCCACAATTATTTCCGAAGTGGTGCTTGTGCCGTCGTAGTCAACTTGAACGAGGCGATAGTAGTTGTCGCCGTTGCGAGCACCATAGTCGGTGTATGCGTAGCTGATTGGCTCTATTGAGTTGCCTGCGCCGGCGATTCGTGCAATTTCCTTGAAGTTTACTGCATCGTGCGAGCGTTCAAGCACAAAGTAGTCGTTGTTCTTTTCGGTGGCGGTAGTCCATTCGATGAGAGCAGAACGACCGTTGCAGTTGGCGGTGAAGGAAACGAGTTCGATAGGAAGGATTGTGCTCTTCGACTTTGACCCGAATGTGGTGTAGTTGCCCGAGATGCCTCTTGTTGCGCTTGCGGGAATTTCTGCACCAGTTATTTTAAGCGTGTCGCCACCAATATAAGCCGAGCCGCCTACATTTGTCCAACGGTTGTTGTCGTAGAACGCCATTTGGATGTTATCTGTATTTCTGTCTCCAGTTTCGTCGTTGAAGTGCATATCTATGCTGCTTGCCACTGTAACGAAGTTTGCGGTTATTGCTTCGGTTGACGAAATCTTCCAGTATTCCACATTCGAAACATGGTCGAAACCGCTTACGCTTGCCGAAGCCCACCAGCGTGGCAAATCATTGACACTGAAACCAGCAGGATTGCTGAAATACTGCACGGAAACATTTGTTGCCGAACCATCCGTTACAACAACCTTGCCCAGATTTCCATTGCTTCCAGTCGGGAAAGTAAAGCCGTTTGCAGCACCGTTCTTTGTAACGATGCCATCCACGTGGCTGCTTGCACTTGCTCCGCTTACTGTAGCATCTTCACCGAAAACGACGTTACCGTTTATAATACCGTTGGTGAATGTTGCTTCGCCGTTGATTGTAAGGGTTTTGTTTTCGGCGATGTCGATGTTAAGACCGTTTAGCATTGTAAGATTGTTGCAAGTCGTGTTTTCATTTATATGCGGAAGC
>JAEEGK010010071.1_pt1 | contig 21881 bp, 14 predicted proteins | sample 8958771 | NCBI WGS metagenome assembly JAEEGK01 (sample SAMN16246547, study PRJNA631951) | gut metagenome | biome: gut microbiome; feature: rumen; material: SC-attached | host: Bos | place: Iran: Karaj | collected 2018-10 | reverse complement strand
AATATTATTGATTTAATAGAATTTAATTGCAATTCATAATATTATTAAAATATAAATATATATTAAAAAGAATTTAATATTATTCATTTTTTTCATATATAAATTTTAGGAAATAAAATCAAATATTTTATAAATTTTAATAAATATTATTAATTTAATATTTATTTTAAATTAAATTCAAGATAAAAATATAAAAATGGAGCAACATCAAATAAGACATATAGGATATCATAATTATAATAAAAGTAATAATAATAATAATATTTTTTATCCATCACAAAATTTAAATAAAAATAATCAAAAAGTGTCAAATATATTAAAAAGGAAAGAAAAAATGAATAGACTACTAAAGAATATTGATAATAATATTAAATTTTTTAATACTTATTCAGTAAGAATTAATACAAATTCATTTCAAAATGATACAATTGAGCATTTTTCTTATAAACACAATCAAAAGTTAAAAAATAATAATTATATATTAAAAGAAAAAATATCAGAATTAGAAGAAAAATTCAAAACAACAAATGAAAATAATAGAGATAAATTAATTTTTGATGAAAATAAAAATAAAATATTAAAAGAAAGAAATGATAAGTTAAGACAAGATTACTTCTATTATATTAAAGAATATAAAAATCCAAATCAAAATAACAAACTTTACATTAAAAAAGATAAAATAGTTTCAAAAATAAAAAATTTAAAATCAAATTTTAAAAAATTTATTCAATTAATACAATCGAATAGTCAACCACATATTAATAATAAAAACATAAATAATTATACAAAAATAAATTATAAAGAATCATCAAAAAATGATGAAAATGATAATTTTAACGAAATAGATGATGATATTAATTTTACTGTGGGAGATAATTTATATACAACAACAGAAGAAAATGAACCAAGTAACCAAATTCAAATTTCTTTAAAACAATTTGAAGTTCCTACTACTAAAGACACTCCTGTTATTAGTAATCAAAATATAGAAAAAAGTTATTCTTCAAATATTAATACTAATAATATTAGTAATTTATGTATTAATAATTCAAATAATAATAATAGAATTAATGAAAATAGAAAAAATATTAAATCTGGTCCTTATAATCTTTCGAAAATTCCTGGGATTATTCAAAATTTAACTTCAAAAAAAAATTTGAATTATAGTCAAAATAATAAATCAAATAATAGAAATAATAAAAGTAATAGAAAAATAACTAAAAAAATATAAAATGAGTAAAAAATATATAAATTAGTTTAAATAAAATGAATTTCATTTTTATAATTTTTTCTTCTTTACATAAATGGTAAAATTAAATAAATAAAAAAATATAATATTATAATTATTTAATAAAATAAATCAAAAAATAATTTTTTTTATATTTTAATATATTAAATAATATTTAATGATTTATTCTTGCATTATCCACTCATCAAAAATTATATCAGAATACAGTGATGAAATGGGAGATTTTAGTTCAATGATAAAAAAAATTTTAAATGCAAATAAACAACCAATTGAATTTTATGTTGTTCCATATTTAAATTATGATTTTTATTTTTATAATCAAGACCAATATACTTTCGGTGCTATTACTCATTCATCTCAAGATAATGAAAAAGTTTTATTATTTTTACAAGAAATAAATCAAGAATTTAAAAAATTAAAAAATTCAAAAGAAATAAATTCATTTTCATTTAAATGTGCTAAAATGATTAGAGAAAAAATGATTCAATATAGAGAAAAATATTCAGAAAATAAATTTGATAAACTTAATAATAAATTAAATTCTATTATTGAAGAAAAGAGAAATCAATTAGAAGAATCTTTAGAAAAAGATGCTTTAATTAATAGAATAAATGAAAAGTCAAATGATTTAAAAAATAATTCTATTGATTTAAAGATGAAAACTAGAAATAAATTTTCAAAACAAAGAAGAAATAGATATTTAATTATAATTGGTTTTATTGTAATAATTTTTGTACTTGGATATTATTTTCATCATCTTTATAAAAGTATAGATAAGAAAAATAATACTAAATTCCTAAATAATAAATAAATTAAGTATTTTATATTATAAATAAGGATTTTATATTATAATATTAAAATATAGATATTATAATAACTGTTTTAAAATTTAAAAAAATAAAATTAATTTAATTTAATTTTAAATAAAGTAATTTTAATTTTAATACAAAAATGAAAAAAACCAAAAATTTACAAAACAAAACATCAAAATCAAAAAAAACCAAAACTCTAAATCCTACAGCAATAAAAAAACAATATTTACAACAATATTCAAGCAATCCAAATTTTTCAAATTGGGAACCAAATGAAAAAATAATAGCATTAAACAATAGATATGGATTTTTAGGAATATTAAATTCAGGATTTAATTCAGAAGGAGAAAATACTTTAGAAATATCAATTCCAGAAGATTATGATTTAATAATAAAAGAAGAAAATGGTTTTTCAATTTTTTTTTGGTTAATATTAAATAAACAACAAAATTATTTAACAAGATATATTTTTAAAAAAGGAAGTTCAATAGATGAATTAACACCAACATTTGGTTTATTACAAAATAATTCAAATTTATTTATAAAAATAACATCATCAAATCAAAGAATAGAAACTTTAATTTCAAATAAAAAATTGAATCCAAATAAAATATATTCAATTTGTTTTTCAGTAAATTTTGATGATGAAGAAGAAATAACAGAAATGACATTATATATTGATGGAATTTTAGATTCTCAAAATTCAATTCCTGGAATTCCTAATTTTAATAATGGAAATATTTTCTTAGGAAAACCAGATGTAACAACACATGGATTTAATGGAATTATATCAGAAATTATGTTATGCCCAAGAAATTTAGAAGAAAGAGAAATAAATGAAATTTATAATGAATGTATTAATTATTTTTATCAAAGTCAAGGTGAAAGTTTTCAAACTGCAATTGTATTTGAAAATAAATTTCAAAGAGGTGTTTTATTAGAAAAATATATTAAATGTACTGGAAGTAAACCTTTTGCTATTGATAATTTATCTTTAAGTAATTTTGAATTGAAAGAAATTGTTAAAAAATTTGATGAAGAAGAAAGAATAAATGATTTAGAAAATAACGTTAATAATAATATTGATGATCCTAATCAAGTTAAATTAATTGAAAATATGGATTTTATGTTAAGTAATAATGATGAATTTATTGTAGTTAAAAAATTTTATTTAAATTCTAAAATTATTAATACTATATTTTATCTTTGTAATAGAGGAGATGATATTATGAAAATTAAAAGAGTTGTTGATATATTTGAAATATTATCTGAAAATTTATTATTTAATATTGATTATAATTTTATTTATAGATTATGTACAAATTTAAATTGTATAAGTAATGATAATAAAAATTATTTTTCAATAAGTATTTTTTTTCATAATTTAAAACAAATACATGATATTTATTTCCCTGATGAAAATATTAATCAACCAATTATTTATGAAAATGAACCACAAGAACCAATAAAACAATATGAAAATTTATTAATGTCAACACAAGGATTTAAAAATATAATAGATGAATATGAAATGGATAATACAAATTTTAAATCATGTAATATTAAAAATTTATATCAAAAAAAAGAAAATAATAATAATAAAAATTCTCAAGATGGATTTTATATAACAAGCAAAGTAGAAAATAATAATAATACATTTAATAATTTAAGACCAGAAAGTGCTATAATTTCATCAAAAAATCAAAATGAAAAAAAATTAGAATTAGAAAATGAAAAAATAATAGAAAATGAAAAAGAAAATATAGATACAGAAACAAAAGAGAATATTGAAAATAAAAAAAAAGAAGAAAAAAATGAATATTCTCCAGAATTTCCTAAAAATTGGTCAGAAGGAAATTTTGAAGTAGTAATAAATCATTGTTATAATTGTCATGAACATAAAATGACAACAAGACATTTAGAATTTCAATTTATAGATAAATTTAATGAAATTGGTGAAGCAATTAAAATTCAATTTCCAAATTGTATTATTTATGGTAATTATGAAAATTTAGAATATTTTGGTCAATTTGATATTTATTTAAGAGGAGTTGGTCCTTTTTTTGATAATCAAGGAAGATTTTTTATTTTTAAAAAACAAAAATATGGAAGATTTCCTACTATTAATGAAGTTTTAGATAAATTAATTACACTTTCTATTATTTATGGTGGTAGTGTTAATTTGGAAAGTGCACAAAAACAGTATTTTAAAGATAATTTTTTTAAGAAAAGTAAATTTTTTCATGAATTACCTGCTAATTATAGTGAAAAATGCTTAGAGGCTATGAATGAGTTTATTTATGATAAAGAAAAAAAAGAGAAGAAGAAAATTAAATGAATCAAATTTCTTTATTTTCATTTTTTTTATTAACTTATTATATATATAAAAATATTATTATAATATTATTAAATATTTTTATTGAAATATTTTTTTATTTATTTATTTTTTAATTAATAGAAATTAAAATATTTAAAAAGTTTAAAAAAAATTAAAAAAAAAATTATTTTTTATCTAAAATATTAAAAAATGGAAAGTAATACTCAACCTCAAAATCAAAATACAAATAATAACAATAATAATAACAATAATAATAATAACCAAGAACAAGGAGGTGGAATTTACAAATATTTAATAATAGGTTTTATAATTCAAATGGTAGCAACTCAATTAATGAATGTATATAATAATCAAAAGCCAGGTTCAAATCCAAATATTCCTTCAGTAAAAAATATATTTTCAAATGAAACAAAATTTGATATAAATTTCTATTTATCAGATTATGATGATTATAGACTTTTAAAAAATAAAAAACCAATTTATACAATTTCAGATAGACAATATCGTTATTTAGGAGAAGATTTAACAAACGAAACACAATTTAATATAGAATTAAATATTACATATAATATAAGTAGATTATTAAAATCAAAAAATTTAAAAAATGCAGGAATATATTTATTTTCAGAATTAAAATTAAAAAATGAAAAAGAATACAAAAACCAAATTAAACATTTTAAAGTTGATCCAAGTGAATATTATCAAAGTAAAAATATATTAAAATATATTTCAAATTTAAAACAATTATTATTTAATTCTCAAATTGATGAAAATATGAGTCCAATTGAAACAGAAGCAACAAAAACTGAAAATTCAACAAATACTTTACAAGGATTATATTATAAACCAACATTTCAATTTTATTTTGTAAAACAAAATCCAATCGAAAATTTAATTGATTTTCAACAATATCAAATGATGAAATTTCCAGTTCATGTTAATACAGAACAAATGAATTTTTTTCCTATTAATTTTTTAACAGATTTTTGGACTTTAAATAATGAAATTTTACCTATTAATAAAACAGAAAATTTTACATTTAAAATTTATTTAAATTATGGTTATATGAGAAGTTTTTTATTTAGTCAAATGTTAGGGATTCAAATTAATAATGATTTAATGAGTGGTTATGGAATTGATGGTGTACAAGATATGTTAGTTGAATTATTAAAAAGTAATTCTGTTCCTTATTTAATTTTATTAATGTCTGTTAATATTTTACATACTATTTTCTCTGGATTTGGTTTTAAAGAAGATATTTCTTATTATAATAATTTAGAAAAATTAGATGGTGTTTACACAAAATATATTTTTTTAAATATTTTTTCTGTTTTTATTTCATTTTTATATAATGTTGTTCAAGGTGCAAATTTTTTAGTTATTGTTGAAGTTTTTGTTGGATTTGTTATTGAGTTTTGGAAATTAAAAAAAATTTATAGTATTAGTTTTAATAAAGTTTTTCCTTTTATTCATTTTCAATATAAAATTAAATTTGAAATTAAAGAAGCTGAAAGTTATCAAGATATTGCAGTTTCTATGATGATTAAATTTTTATTAATTCCAATAGGAATTATTTATCTTATTTATAGAATTTATTATTATAAATCAAGTAGTTTATTTATGTTTATTATTGAATATATTTTTTTCCTTTTAAGTATTTTTGGTTTTATTTTATTAACTCCTCAAATTTATTTAAATTATAAATTACAAAGTGTTGAACATTTACCTTTAAAAGCTTTTATTTTTAAATTTTTAAATACAATTATTGATGATTTATTTGCTTTTGCTGTTAAAACTCCTACTTTATATAGGATTTTCTGTTTTAAAGATGATGTTATTTTTGTTATTTATCTTTATCAAATGTGGATTTATAGACATAATAAAAGAAGTGAAATGAAAAAAATTGATGATGAGAAAAAGAAAAAAGAATTAATTTCTGATGAAGCTGCAAAAGAGAAAAAAAATAATTAAATAATAATTTAAATTAAATGAAATATTTAAAAAAATAAATATTTAAAATAATATATTTTTATATTTAATTTTTGTTATTTATTTTTTATCATATTATTCAATAAAGATGAATAATAAAGAAGATAATTCCTTTAAAATGTATAATGATGAGGAAAGTAAAAAATTAAAAAAATATATGACTGATACATTAACAAATATAAATTCTCAATTAAAAAAATTTATGTTAAAATATGAAAATAATCCAAAATTACAATCAGAAATTGATTCATTAATATATCAACATCCTATATTTGATAATAAAAAAACAATTCAAAAATTTAGTACTTTATTAAAGTATTCTGGTGATGAAGAAAAAGCAAAATTAGAAGAAAACAAACAAAAATCAAGAATGTATAGAGAAAGACAAAAAGAATTAAATAAAGTAAAAGATTTTGTAAATCAAAATTATTTAAAAATGCTTCCAGAAGGTAAAAAAGACATAAAACAAATAGAACCTTCAAAAGAAGATAAAAAAGAAGAAAAAAAAGAACAAAATGAAAAAAAAAATTCAAATATAATAGCAGATTTCACTATAAAAGAAGAAGAAAAAACCCAAAATAAATATAATAATAATAATAACAATGAAGAAGAAGAAGAAGAAAAAGAAATAAAAATAGAAGAAATTCCATCAAATGAATATTTATCAAAAAAGCGTTCAAAAAAGAAAAAAAAATTAAAAAATAAAGAAAATCAAGATATAAAATCAAGTGTAAATTTCCATTCATGTTACATATGTAAAACACGATTTACAAAAGATAACACACATCAATTTTATAGTAATTTATGTAAAAAATGTGGTGATTACAATTATTCATTTAGAACAATGAAATTAGATTTTACAGGAAGAATTGCAATAGTAACAGGAGGAAGAATAAAAATTGGTTATTATATAGCAACAAAATTATTAAGTTATGGATGTAAAGTTTTAATTACTTCTCGTTTTCCAAAAGATGCTTTATTAAAATTTGAAAAAGATCCAAATTATAATGAATGGAAAAATAATTTATTAATTTATCCTATTGATTTTAGATTATTTGAATCAACTGTTAAATTTGTTAATTTTATAAATGAAAATTTTCCTCATATTGATTTTTTAATTAATAATGCAGCACAAACAATAAGAAGAACTGCAGCATATTATAAATATTTATTACCAAATGAAACAAAAAAATTAAGTGAAGAAGAAGAGAAAAAAATAATAAAATGTGATTATATAAATTTACAAAAACAATTAGAAAAAGGTGAAAATGAAATAAATACATTTTCATATGAAAAAGAAAAAAATGCAATAGTAAAATTATCAAAATCTGAAAATTCAAATGATTTAGAAATATTACCATTATCAGTAATAGCATCTCAAATTCGTATAATGGAAGAAAAAACACAACCACAAAAAACAATATTAGGAAAAGATAATCAACCATATGATTTTTCCTTAGGAAAAAATTCTTGGAATTTAGAAATTGATGAAATACCCTTTCAAGAATTTACAGAAGTTCAAATAATAAATACTTGGACGCCATATTATTTATGTATTAAATTAAAAGATTTAATGTTAAAATCACCTTTTCAAGATAAATATATTGTAAATGTTACTTCAGTTGAAGGAATATTTAATCATTATAAAAGAACTTCTCATCCTCATACTAATATGGCAAAAGCAGCTTTGAATATGTTGACTAGAACTTGTGGAAATTATTTTTCTAAATTTGGTATTTATATGACTTCTGTTGATACTGGATGGGTTAGTATTATGAATGAACTAAATAGTCTTTTTGATAATAAGAAAAAAGAAAGTTTTGAAAATGAATTTAAAAATATTCCTCTTGATGAATTAGATGGTGCTATGAGAGTTTTACATCCTATTATTGAAGGAGTTAAAAATAAGAATTATTTATATGGGTGTTTACTTAAGGATTATAGAAAAGGAGAATGGTAGATTTTTTTTTTTATTTTTGAGGAATTATTATATTTTATATTTTTGTTTATGGAATTTTTATTTTGTTTTTAAAATTTTTTTAATGAAAAATTTTTATTTTACATTATAAAAAATTATATTATAAAAAAATAAACATAAATATTTAAATAATATCATTCTTGTGTATTAACATATGAAACATTTTCACTTTTAACTCTTTTTTGAAGACTTCTTTGACTTCTATGAGAATCTATAATTTCTATTATACTAGGACAATCACAAAATATATTTAATGCTAAATATTGAGCAAATTCTTCATATAATTCATTTTCATCTTCAATATCAAAATCAAAATTATGAACTTCTGCATTTCCACCAAATTCTTTAGGTAACATATCAATTTTTATTGAATTGGATAAAATTAATGAATAATTTGTATTATTATGAAAAATAATTTTTTTAAAAACATCAATTTTATTTAAATTTTCTTGAAAAGTTAAATTTCTTCTTAATAAATTTGTATTATAATTAACAATATGCATTTTATTTAAAAATAATGGATAAATTTTATACAAAAAATTCATTAGATAAGAAATTAATTCAGTATCAGGTTCTTTCATACCAAAATTAATAATAATATTAAATTTATCATTTAACTTAAATTGATTATTAATTAACATCGGATAAACAATTTCAATAATAAAAGTAATATAAATAACATAATCAATATATGAAATAAACTCATTATTTTGAATATTAAAAGGACACATAAAAAAATTTAAATTTAATTGATTATCATAACCATAAACATAACAACATTTTTGTTTCATTGTATTAATCATATGTTCTAATTTAAAAGGAAATTCTTCACTTAAAAAATTAATTCTTTTAATAATAAAATGTGAAATATTTGTAATATCTTCATTATCAAAATTACAAGCAATATATTTTGCAATTAAAGGAAAATTTATTTTTGCTAATTCTGTTTTTGGATAATTAATTGATGTACCATAAATTGAACTTATTCTATGATAAAATCCAAGTGTTGCTGAAAATATTTTTTCCATTGTTAAATTATTTGTTAATTCTTTAAAATAAGAATTTTCAACTTGTTTTATCATTCTTTTAGTATTTTTTCCTATATTTACATTTCTTGGAATGTATTTTATAAAAATTGTTTTGAAATTTGCCATTATTCTTAAGTAATCTGAATATGAATTAAATGATAATAATGTTTTTTTTTTGTTATTGTTTATTGAATCTTCTTTTTGGTAAAAAATATTTTTTTTTTTGAGTGTTATTTTTGATTTTTCATTTAATTTTGAAGCTGATGTTATAACGGGAACTCTTGATAAAGGGTTTATTAATTGTTGCTTATTTCCCATTTATTCAAATTTTATTTTAACAATAATTTTTTTATATTTAATTTTTTTAATAATATAATTAATTATTAATTTTTAACCATAAAATTTGTTTTTTATATTGAAATTAATAAGTTTGAGAAAAAGGTAATTTATATTTTGAATGATGAATTTTAATTATTGGTGAATTTATGTGAACCTTGTCATAGTTACTCTGACATAATTTAATTTCATTTAAAAAATAAATTTTAAATAAACTTTTATTTGTTTTTTAATAAAGTTCAATTAAAAAAAAGAAAAAATTTATATATAATAGAAAAATATTTTTTTGATTCTTATTGCTTATCATAAATTTTACTTTTAACTTTCTTCAAAGAATTCACTTTAAATTTATTAATATTAATCTTTCTAATTTTATCTCTATTTAATTTTAAAGTTCTTTCTTCAATTTTTTTACAATCTTTAATTTTATAATTTAAAGCTTTATTCATTTGATTAGAATTATTATTTATTTTTTCCCTTATAAAATTAGGAGTAACAGGTCTTTCATTTTTATCGGTTGGAACAATTGAACTATTTTGAGGTAAATTTCCTTTAGAATGTTGATTAATATAATTATAACTTTCAGCAAGACTCCATCCAATAAAAATTTTTCTTATATTATCACTATTATTTATTCTTGATTCTCTTATATTATTTTGAGAATATGTTCTTATTGTTGTAAAATCATCTTTCATTTTGTCTTTAAATAATTTCTCATAATCTATATTTTTTTCTTCTTCTTTCTTTTCTTCTTTTTTTAAATTATTATATTCTGTTTCAATTTGTTTTATTTCTTTTTCTCTTTCTAAAATATTTTTAATTGCCTTTTTTTTGTCTTTAAATAAAAATTTTTTTTTATTTAATAATTTATTCTTATAATTATTTTGATTTGAATTGTTTTTTGGAATAATTATATTTGATTTATTTAAACTTTCTTTATTATAATTATTATTTGTATTTACAATTTTATTCTTACATTCAATAATAACACTTGTATTATTTTTTTTCTTAATAATATTATTAGCACTTTTACAATTTCTTATTTTTTTCTCATTACTCTTATTTTCTTCATTATTCTTATATTTATTTTTAGGATATTCAAAATCTTTTCCTAAAAAACTTCTAAAATTAGAAAGTTTCTTAACTTTAACATTATGAACACAATTAAAATTACCTTCTAAACTATTAATATAATCAATTAATTCTTCAGCAGAAGGTCTTAATTTATCATTATATCTCAAACACATTTTAATAATAATTTTAATATTATTACTATAATGTTTAGGAATTTGAGGAATAAAACATTCTTCAATTTTATCATAAATTTCTTTCATACTATGTCCTTTAAAAGGTAAATTAAAAGATGTCATTTCATAAAATAAACAACCTAAAGACCAAATATCACTTTTATAATCATATGGTTTATTATTCCAAATTTCAGGACTTGAATAATATGGAGTTCCAGTTTGTGTATGTTTTAATTTTTGTTCATTTATTATTCTACAAACATTTAAATCTCCAATTTTAATTTTTTCTATTTTTTCATCTATAATAAAAATATTTGCTGATTTTAAATCTCTATGTAAAATATGATTTTTATGAAGAACTAATATTCCTTTTATTATTTGTTTCCATATTTTTATTAAGTGATTTTCATTAAAATAATTTTTTGTTTTTTGTCTACTTTTTATTATTTGTTCCATATCACCAAATTCTGCATATTCTGTTATTAAATATAATTTTCCATTTTGAGAAAATGAATCTATATATGATATTATATATTCACTTTTTATTTTTGATAATATTTGAACTTCATTAAATGAATTATCAATTTCTTTATGATTTAAATTTGGTAAATCTACTTCTTTCATTGCATAGATATAATTATCTATTTTACATTTTACTTTATATACTGTACTAAATGAACCTCTTCCAATTTCAGAAATTATTTCAAAATTACTTAATTTATTTTCATCTTTTTTCATTATTAAATATAATTTAAAAAAAATATATTTTCCATTATTTTATTTTAATTTTAAATTTTTTTATATTACTTTAAAAGATATAAGAATATATAATTTATATAATTGAATTTTTTTCAAATTCTTCAATTTCTTTAACTTCTTCATTAGTTATAAATTCATATTTTTTATAATCAGGATTAGAAATATTAATAGTATTCTTATTAAAAAATTCATTTATTTCAGGAGTAATATAATCTACTTTAGCAATATTTTCATTATAATAATCTAATAAACATTGTTCGTCTTGAATTTCTGTATTTGAAGGCCACATCATTGAAGAAATTCTATTACTATTTCTAATAACACTTTCTTTATTTTGTGGATAATAATTATTATTTGTATATTTATTATTCATATTTAGTAAAATATTATCATCTTCTTTTTTCATACTATCAGTTGTTGATGAAGTTTTCGTTTGTTGTTTTTGAGGTAAAATTACTATTTTTGGTCCTGGTAAATTTAATCTAAATAAAGTTGAATTATTTTTTATCAGTATATTACTAAATAATTCCAATAACGAATTTAAATATTCATTTGGGTTTAATATACCTGATATTTTTCCTTTTATTAACTCATTACATTTATTTGACATATATAAAAATAATTCTTTTATTCTTGAATAATTATGTAAATTTACACTTTTTGCTAAATTGTTTGAATTAAATATTGGATCTATTATATACATATTATATTTCCCAATAAATAATGCTTTTTTATTTACATTAAAATTTTGGACTTTTTCAATATTATTAAATCTTTCAAATTGTTTTACAAATTCAGATATTTCATTATATTTAATTATTTGTTTATCACTAAATTTATATTCTTTAAATAAATTTTCTAAATTTAAACCATAATTTGCTAATTGATTATTATCAAATAAACCATATATTGTTAATACTTGATTTTCCCAATTAACTTTACTAATTAAATCAAAAAAAGTGAAAAAGGCTTCAATTTCATTATTAAAAGTACCTCCATAATTATTAAACATATACAGCACTAAAATTTCCAAAGCATAACTACCTAATAATCCTATATTAGAACCTAAAATGCATCCTTGATAATAACACCAAGTTTTAATTAAAACTAAAGTTTTTTTATAAAAATATCTATCTAAATATTTAGTCTCTAAATTATGCATAAAAATAATTTTAAATAATCCAGAAAAATTATTAATAGAAATATCAAAAGAAACACCTTCAAATTTACATTTAATTAATCTTACATCAGCATCAATTCTTTCAATATATTCATCAGAACCAGATTGAGAAAAATAATTTCTTAAAGAATTTTCAATAATAGTCAAAATTCTATTTAAAAAATCATTTGTATTCATAGTAATTAATTTATGAGAAGTTTTATCTTCTAAAACAACTGTTACATCAATATCACTATCTTTATGATAATCTTTAAAAGGAAATGAACCAAAACTAAATATATGAACTATTATATCTGGTTCATTAAAACCATTTACTATTATTTGTTTTATTATTGATAGGTTTGATTGTCTTTTTTCATCAGATTCTTTATTTGGTCCTGCTATACTTATTATGTAATCTACAAAATTTCTTTCAATTAAGTTATAATTATTTTCTAATGTATTCATTTTTTAATATTTTTTTTTTGCTTTATTTGGATTTTAATAATTAAATTTAATTGATTAAATAAATTTAAATATGTCATTAAATGGTTCATTAAATTCAAATGGACATAAACAAGTTAATATATTTGAAAAATATTATTTATCAATTTTAGATAATGAAAAAAGTTTATTTGATTCTCATTTATCATTAACATCATCAACAATAATAAACACATCAAATAATATTAATATTAAAAAATCAAATATTTTTCATTCAATTTTAATTCATTATATTATTCCTTACTTAACTCCAAAAGAATTAATTAATTTTAAATTATGTAATAAATTAGTATCTTCATTAATAAATCCAAAAGCAATAATTCAAAGTGTTATTTCTTATTCTACAAAACCTTTTCCAAATCATAACATAAGATATAATATTTGGTCAAAATATTTAGAAATTGAAAAATATAAAGAAAATATATATAAAGATAAAAAGTTTATTGATGAGAAAAATAAAGATGAAGAATTTTATAATGAAATGATAAAAAAAGTAGAATTAATAAAACAAAAAGATGAATCTATAAAAAAAGAATACTCAGAATCTGAATTAAAATTTGTATTAAATTCATTAGATTATGTTCAAAGAGATATAGATAGAACATTTTATTTAGATTATTTTGTAAAAGGAAATGGTAAAAAAGAATTAAAAAATGTTTTAGAAACAATGAGTATAATAAAAGAAAATGTTGGTTATTGTCAAGGAATGAATTTTATAGTAGGAGCTTTAATTTATCTTTTTCAAAATGAAATAAAAGCATTTTTTGCTTTTAATTGTTTATTAAATTCATATGAATTAAAAAAACTTTTTTCTTATAATACTCCAGATTATGGAATTAGAGTTTATCAATTAAATTATTATGTTAAAAAATATATTCCTAGTGTATATTATCATTTTAAAAATGAAGACTTATCATTTGATTTATTATATTCTAATTGGATTATGACAATTTTTTCTAATTATTTTAATATGGAAACTTTAGATTTTGCTTGGACTTGTTTTTTTATTCATAAATGGAAAGGACTTTTAAAAATTTGTTTAATTATAATTTATGATTTATCAGAACAATTAATTAAATGTGATTTAGTTGGTGTTAGTAATTTAACTAAAGAAGATTATATGAAATATCATAAAAATTTAAAAAGAAGTTATGAATTATATTTTAGGAAATTTAAAATAAAAAACTCTGAATTAAAACAATTAAGAGATGAATATTATATTTCTTTAGCAAGAGAAAAACTACAAAATACTAATAAAGAAGTTAATAAATGGGATGTTGATCAACAAGAATGTTTAAATAATTATTTAAAAGAAAAAGAAAAAATTGATATTAATACTAAAAAAGATATTGAAAATTATAAATTAATGATGGAAGAATTAAATAAAAAATATTTGACTTCTTTTAAAAATTATACTTATCATATGAATATTATAAATAAATTAAAAAATAAAATTGATGATATGGCAACTAAAAAATTATCTTATGAAAATATTTTTTCTATTTATAAAAATGCAATTAATGATATTTCAACTAAAAGTAATTTAAGAGAATTAAAATCGGATACTACTATTAATAAAAATTCAAAAGAAAAAAAAGAAGAAAATGCAAAAAAAGAAATTATTGAAAAAGAAATGAATAAAATTATTGAAAAATATCTTCCTTTAGTTACTGAATATGAAAAGGAAAGTAGTTTATTATATAAAAAATATGATATTATTGATAAATATAAAACAGAAATTGATAAATATAAAAATGAAAAAGATAAAAGACAAATACAAATGAATGATTATTTTTTTCTTTGTGAAAAAAAAGATGAAGAATTATTAAAAGTATTAGTTGAAAAATTAAAGCTTAGTAATAATTTTATTAAGAATAATAAATTTTAAATTAATAATAAAAGAATAACATTTGGAATTTAATTATATTAATTTTTCCACTATTGTAAAATAATAAATTATATTTTATAGACTAAATTTTTTCTATAAACTTTAAATTTATTTAAATAAATGAAAATGACAAATAATGATTTTATTAATTATATTTCTTTATTTAAAGGAATAAAAAATAAAATAGAAAAATTTTGTAATAAAATATATTCTGAATTCATAGAAATTAATACAAAAAAGAATAATGAAATAAAAATTAAATTTGAAAATATAAAAAATGCATTTTTAAATGAATTACAAAATAATATTCAAGAAATAAATAAAATAAATAATAATAAAGAAAATAACATAAAAAATAATAACAAAATAGAAAATATAATTAAAAATGAGGTAAAAAATGCATCAAAAAAATTAGAAATTAATAACAAAAATAAAAACATAAAAAAAATAGATGACCCATTAAAATTAAAAATTTTACAAGAAATAAAAGAAAATTTATCAAATAATAATAAATTAGAATTTCATCCTCCAGAAATTGAGCTAAATCATTTATCATATTCCAAAGATTTAAATGAAGGATTAATGGAAGATGAATCAAATAATTCAGAAGAAGAAAATTTTGACTTTTTAAGATTTGACAAAGAAGTATATATAAATGAATTAAAGGGACAAATTTTTGATGATATAGAAGATAATAAAGAAATAATAGAAATATTTAAAAATATATATAATAATAAAGAAAATTATTTAATTAAAAAGAATGAAAATGAAGAAAAAAAAAAAAATGAAAATAAAAAAAAAGAAGATGAAATAATAAGTAACAATAAAAATAAAATAAATCATAATACAAAATTATTTAATAAAACATTCAATGACAATGAAGATAAAATTAATAATGCAAAAATAACAATACATCAAGAAAATAAAATTGAAGATAGATGGCCATATAAAATTGAAAATATATATTTAATATATGTACTTGGAGAATATAAAAAACAAGTATTTGAACAAATTAATCTTTTAACATGGGAAGAAAGAGGTTTAACTGAATTTATACTTTTTCCTCAAAATTCAAATTATATTTATATTTATAATATATTTTTAGAAAATAAAGAAAAAATTGATTTAGATTTTAATACACCTTTTAATTTTTCATATATAAATATTCCTCCTTATGTTTATTTAAGTGGTGGATTAAATTTAAAATATAAAGAATTAAGTTTAATTTATAGATTTAGAAGAATAAATAAAAATGAAATTTCATTTGATATTTATTCTAAATTAAATATTCCACGTTGTTCACATTCTTCAATTTATATTCCTTTTTCAGATAGTATTATTTTTATTTCTGGAGTTAATACTTCAAGTTGTGAAGAATTAAATATTAAAACCAAAATTGTTAAAAGAATATGTGATTTATGTTATAAAAGAGAATCTTGTTCACCTTGTCTTATTAATGATACTGATTTATATGTTTTTTTTGGATTTAATTCTGATAAAAATGAATATTATTCTTCAATTGAAAAAATAGATTTGAGAAAAAAAATAAAATGGGAATTAATTAATATTAAAATTAATTCTTCTAATATGAATATTTATGAAAAACAAAATTTATGTTGTATACCTTATAAATTAAATAATAAAGAAGGAATTTTATTAGTTGGAGGAAGTAGTTATAATTGTATATTAACTAATGATATAAGTTTTTATTTTATTAATTCACAATCTTTAACTCAAATAAATTCAAAATTGTCTTATTTAACTTCTTTTACTAATCAAATGTTTATTGATTATGGTATGGAAAATTCTGATTATCTTTTTAATGTTTCTGATAGTGGTGTATTAATAAAATTTATAAAAGAAAGTGGAGAATTTATATATGTGATACATTAGTATTTTCCTATTAATTAAATTAAAAAATTATATACTTATTTTATTTTATAAAATTTATTATTAAAGTTTTTTTTTATTTTCTTACTAAAAAATATTAAAATCAAAAATACTACAAAACAAATATATAAAAAACAAAAAAAAAATTATATATAAAAAATATTAAATAAAATGGGTAAATGCTCTTCAAAAGAACGTAACACCCGTTTAAAAAATTTAGGTGAAAAAACAAAAATATCTTCAATCCAATCATTAATAGACATTTCTTCTCAAATAATAATTACAGAAAACAAAAGTGACTACGAAGAAGATTACAAAGTATTAAAATTTCTTGGACAAGGCTCATATGCAGAATGTTATGCAGTTCAAAATCGATTAACAGGAATAAATAGAGCAATGAAGATTCTTCATAGAAAAAAATTATCAGGGTCAAATGGAATTTCAGATGATACAATAATAAATGAAATTAATATTCTTCGTCAAACAGATCATCCAAATATTTTAAAATTATTAAGTTTTTATTATAATGATGTATCATATAATATAATAACTGAATTATGTTCTGAAGGAGAATTATATGATGAAATTGAGAAAAATAGTATTTTTAGTGAAAAAAAAGCATCTTATATTATTTATCAAGTTTTATCTGCTATTAATTATTGTCATAAAATGAATATTATTCATAGAGATTTAAAACCAGAAAATATTTTTATTGTTAAAAGAGAAGATTATGATAATGATTTATTATTTATTAAAATTGGTGATTTTGGTACTGCAAAATGGTTTGAAGAAAATAAAATAGAAAGAAATGTTGTTGGAAGTTGTTATTATATTGCACCTGAAGTTTTAGAGAAAAAATATAATGAAAAATGTGATTTATGGTCAATTGGTGTTATTATGTATATTTTATTATCTGGAAAACCACCTTTTAATGGATTTAATGAAGAAGAAATTTATAAAAAGATTTTAAATGGTAGTTATGATTTAAAAAGTGAACCATGGGATAAAATTTCGAAAGAAGCAAAAGATTTAATTTATAAATTATTATTAAAAGATACTGAAAAAAGAATTAATGCTGAAGATGCTTTAAAACATAAATGGTTTATTGATAATCAAAGTAAGGAATTGTTTAATAAAATTGAAAATAAAGTTGTTATTGAAAAAATGATTAATAATTTACTTAATTATAAAAATTATTCTGTTATTCAAGAAATTGCTTTGGCTTATTTAGTTCATAATTTTAATCAAACTAGAAATGTTATTAATGCTTGTAAATTATTTAATTTAATTGATACTGATAATGATGGAAAAATTAAAGAAAGTGATTTATTAAAAGGATTAAAAAAAATATTTGATGATAAAGATTTAGAAAAAAAATGTCATATTATTTTTGAAAATATTGATATGAATCATAATGTTTATGTTGAATATGAAGAATTTGTAAGAGGAGCTGTTGATAAAGAAAAATTTCTATCTGAATTAACTTTAAAATTTGCTTTTAGGTTTTTTGATAAAGATGGTAATACTGAAATTGATTATAGAGAAATTGAAGAAATATTTAAAGATAATGTTTCTGATATTAATAAAGCACATGAACATTTTAAAAAAATAATAGATGAAGTAGATTCAAATCATGATGGTAAAATTTCTTTTAATGAATTTTGTATAGCTATGAAAAAAATGATAACACCTTAATTTTTTTAATATTTTTATTTAATTATTAACTTAATTTATTTTTTAATTATACATTTATTATTACTAAATTAATTTTTTTCAATAAACATTTTGTTTATAAATAACTAAATAATATATATTATACATAAAAAATACAATATGAGCACTGAAAAACTTTTTGAAAAATATACTTTAAACAACAAAGTAGTAGTCCCAAATCGTTTAGCAGTAGCTCCATTAACATTATTTGGTTCTAATCCAGACGGAACAATAAGTAAAGAAGAAAGTGAATATTTAAAACAAAGAGCAACTGATATAGGTTTATATATTGTAGGAGCAACTGCTGTAAGTCAAGACGGAATAGCATTTGTATGTCAGCCTCGTGCATTAAGTGATAAAGACATTCCTTCACTTACAGAAAGAGCAACAATAATAAAATCACAAGGAGCTTTAGTAATAAATCAAATTCACCATGGTGGTGGATTAGCTGTAAAAGAATATTCAGGTTTAGATCCTTTAGCACCATCTGAAGATATTGCAAATAAAGAATTACAAAAAAGAGAATTAAATTCTAAAAACAAAATTAAAGAATTAACTGATAAAGATATTAAAAGAATTATTAATGATTTTGCAAAAGCAACTGAACTTTCTATAAAATCAGGTTATGACGGTGTTGAAATACATGGTGCTAATAATTATCTTATTCAACAATTTTATTCTCCTTATACAAACAGAAGAAAAGATGAATGGGGTGGATCTGATGAAAAAAGAATGAATTTCCCACTTAAAATAATTGATGCTTGTTGCAAAGTTAGAGAAGATTTAAAGCGTCCTGATTTTATTATTGGTTATCGTTTATCTCCTGAAGAACCATTTGAAGGTGGTCTTACAATGACTGAGACTTTAAAACTTGTAAGAGTTATTTCAAAAAAACCACTTCAATATATTCATATTTCTCAAAAGAATTTCTTCCAAAATGCACGTAATGGTGAAGGTGCTGGACAAGAAAGATTGAAACTAATTCATAATGAAACAAAAGGGAAAGTTGCTTTAATTGGAATTGGTGGATTATACACTTTAAATGATTTTGAAAAAGCTTTAAATACTGGATTTTGTGAATTTATTGGTACTGGAAGAGCTAGTATGTTAAATAAGGATTTGGGAACTCTTTTAAAAGGGAAAAAAGGTGATAAACTTAATTTAGAAATTGAACCTGATCATCCTGAGAAATATTCATTTCCTAGTACTTTATGGCAGTTTTGTTTGAGTGGACAAGATTGGTTACCTCCTGTTAAAGGGAAACCTCATAATAAAGCTTCTGATTAAAGAATTTTATATTTTGGGTTTTTATTTTAATTATTAAAAATTTATTATTTATATTAAAAAAATTATAGGAGAATTTAGGGAGTAAAAAATTTTTTTTATTTTATTTTTTTAAGTATTATTTATTTTAAAGGTTATTGAATATTTTCATTTAAATGTTTTTTATTTTTATTTATAAAAATTATAAATTATGTTATTTTTTTAAATTTTGTTTTTTTTAAATTTTTAAAAATTTAATGAATAGATTTAATAATGTAGAAATTATAAGAGAAATTATTAATGAGTTAAGAAATATATGTAGTTTTTCTGAATTTATGAAATTAAAAGACAATTTAATTAATAAATTAGAAATTGTAGAATGGAATATTAGAACAAATGGTAAAGAAAAAAATGATAATTTTGGTGAATATTTATCAAAAGCAAATGAATATATTTCTCAATATAAACCACAAAATGGTTATTCAAAGGGATATTCAAATTTATTTAAAATACCAACAAAAAATGAAGATATTCAAAATTATAATAATAAAGATGTTATAAATCAAAAAGATTTAGAAATAAAAAACATTTATAATAGAAATGAAAATATAAATTTAAAAAACAATAATTATCAAACACCAAATAAAATTATCAATAATTCAAATCAAAATATTAAAATTAATTATTCATATAATTTTAATCTACAAAATAATTACTTAAATAAAAATAATATAAATAATACAGAAACAGAAACTCCAACACAATTATCTCCACCAAAAAAAATTGAATATAATTCACAAGAAATTAAAACATTATTTCAAAATAAAAATATAAATAATAATAATAATAATTATAATATTCCAAAATTTAATATTAATCAAAATAAAATATACCAATTTAATGATAATAATGAGGATAATAATTATGAGCCAACTCCTTCATTAAAAAGATATCTTGCAGAAAATAGAAATAAAAATGAATATAAATTTCTTTCTGATGAACAATTATCAAATATTAAAAATAATGAAAAAGAAAATAGAATATCAAATATAATATTAAAAATAAATCAAAATGAAGAAATTTATGAAATATTAAAGAAATTATTTAGTGATGATTTAATAGATAAAATTATGGATAAAAATTGTTCAGATAATTATATTACTAAAATTGAAGAAACAATTAAACAAATTGAAATACTTCAAAAAAAAGATGAAGATGAAATAACAAAAAATGAAAGTATTATTTTTCAAACTATTAATAATAATGAAAACATTCCTAATCAAAAAAAAAAACTTCCAAAAAGAGCACAATTAAAAACTAGAAAAGGAAATTATTCATCTAATTCACTTAAAAAATATATAAACAATAACAATAATGATAATAATATAGGTTATAATATTAATAATAGTGGACCAAATATATTAAATTATTCTCAAAATAATTCTATGCCAAAAAATAAAAAAAAATCATATGCAGATGAATTATTATTATCACATGGATTACCAATTGGGAAAATAACAAATGAAAAAAATATAAAAACAATTCAATATCAACCAATAAAAAACAGATCTTTTAACAAATAAAAATAAAAACAAAAAAAAAAAAAAGAAAAATAAAAAAAATTTTTTTTTTCAACATTTAAAAAAAAAAAAGAAATTAATATATTAAATATATTTAAAAAAAAAGAATAAAAAAACAATAAATAAAACTCAATAAATCAAAAAAAAA
>JAEEGK010010070.1_pt1 | contig 21882 bp, 13 predicted proteins | sample 8958771 | NCBI WGS metagenome assembly JAEEGK01 (sample SAMN16246547, study PRJNA631951) | gut metagenome | biome: gut microbiome; feature: rumen; material: SC-attached | host: Bos | place: Iran: Karaj | collected 2018-10 | reverse complement strand
CCCCAATCCCCAATCCCCAATCCCCAATCCCCATTAAATTATTATTTATATCATTAAAAGTTTTATCTTCATCATATTTTTTTCTGTTTAATAAATTCTTATTAATTAATTTTTAAATAAAACAAATAATTAAATAAAGTAAAAGATGGTATTAAATATTCACATATAATAAATTTTTTCATGAAAATCCTGTTTTTGATTTTAATAATATGGTTTTAACTATTAGTTCTTCTAAAATTATTTTATTTAATTTAAATAATTTAGATGAAGTTATTAAAATTAATAATTTTCATTTTTATGATAATGAAATAATCACTGGAATTTATTTAAATGAGAAAAAATTTGAAAAAATTTTTTATAAAAATTTTAATTTTCATATTTTATTATTAAGATATTATATAACTAAAATTATAAACTGTATTTCCTTTTTGTAAAGTAATATTAGGATTATCATTATTAATTTTTATAAAAGATAATTTAGAACCAACACTTTTATCTTGTAATAAAGTACCAAATTTTGATTTATTATCATAAATTTTAATATTTTTATCTTCATCTAAATATAATAAACAATGATTTCTAGAAACACTAATATTATTTAGTTGAAGAATATTTGTTTTATCTCTTCCAATTGTAATATTATTTTTATATGAATTAGATAAATCAATAATTATATATTCATTATCAGAAAAATTTTCTTTTGTGTTTTTAAATTCAGGAGAAAATTTTTTAATTAAAATACAAAAATTTTTTTTATCAATATTTAACAAAAATTTACTATTATTATCATTATCAATGATTCCAATTGGAAAAGATTTTTTACAAATTTCACAAAAAAATTTTTTAATTGAAATAATAGAAATATGAGGATTAATATAATTATATTCAGTAATACTTTTTTTTTGAATCCAAATAAAAATACATTCATAATGAACATATTTCATGGTACCTTTACAATTACAAATATTAATTAAATTTTTTTTATTTGAATTACTTAAACAAATTTTACATATTGCTTCATTATTTAATTCTTCTTCTTTTTCTTTATTTATTCTTAAAGGTTTTTCTATTTGAATATTATTTTCTATTTTCAATCCTATTATTTTTAATATATATTTTCCTATTTTTAATTCTGATCCTGCTCTTAAATTTAATAATTCATTTTTTTTTTCTAAATATTTACATGATAAAAAAGTATATTTATTTGTTCGAATAATAAAATCTTTTTCATTAAAAGTGATTGTTATGTTTTCTTTTAAAAAAAATCTATTTACATTTATTAAAGAAGAAAAAGAAGAATTTTCTTCAAAAATTAATTTAGGAAAAAATTGTATTGAATTAAAATAATCTACTATTGTTCCCCCATTATTATCAATATTAAATTCTTTTATTGAATAAGCTTTTGACTCATAATCAAAAAAAGAATCATATTTATTATGATAATTATGATTCCATTTAAAACATTTTACTTTTAAAATATAATTATATTTAATTATTGGTTTTTCTATTTCTTCTTTTTTTACTTTTTCTTCATTTAATTCTTCTAATGAAGATTTTATGAAAAGTTCATTTAATGGAAATTTTATATTGTTATTATTTGAATATTCTTTTGGAGAACTTGAAGTTGTTTCTGACATTAATATATTTAAATATTTAATAATTTATTATCCATGAAAAAAATGTGATTTTCAAATAATAATATTGTTTTTCTTTATATTTTTTTTATTTAAATTTCTTTTTATTATATATGAATATATTATAAAATGAAGAAAAATAATTCTTTTAATACATGTCTTTTTAAATCAAATGGGATTCAAACTAATACTATTAATTTTTCCAATATTAATATTCAAAAAGCTTTACAACCTTATTTAATAATTCAAAGAAAAGATATTTATAATAAAATATTATTAGAAAGGAAAAAATCAGAAAAAAATAAAAATGAATTTGAAAAATTATTTAATCAAGAAAAACAAAATAAGTTGAATCAAAAAAAAGAAAAATTAAATCAAAATATTTTTCATGAAAGTAAACATTTTAATATTAATTTAAGAAAAGAAAATTTAAACATTAAAACTATAGATTTAATATCAAATTTTAATATAAAGAAAATAAAAATAAATAAAATAACAAAGAATTTTCATGGAAAAAAAATTTTAAATTCTTCAAATTTAAATAGAATAAATAATTTAACTCATTCAATTTTAAATATTAAAAAAAAATCAAATAAATTTTTCAAAACTTTTTATAATCCAAAAATAATTAAACCATATAATTTTAATAAAATGTTTTTAAATAAAACAATTCAATTAAAAAGAGATGATTCTTTAAAAAATAATTCAATGAACGAATTAAATAATAATAGTAATTTAATTGACAAAGATTTATTATTTATAAAAAAAATTAAATCAGAAAAAAACCTAATTGAAAATTAACAAAAAATACAAAAAACTTTTTTCTTCATTAAATAGTTTTTATATAGAAATAAAGGTTGAATGAAAAAATAAAAATAAATTATTATACTTAATGCTTTTTAAAATATAAAAATTATTAAAAAATTTATAAATAATTTAAATCACTTATTAAAATATTAAAAATTAATGAAAAACAAAAAAAATAAAAAAATAATTTATTTATAAACCTAATTAATCATTAAAATCAGATAATTTATAATCTTGATGAATGAACTTCATTAAATCATCAAAAGCTTGAATTCTAACATTAACAGTATTATCAGAATTAATATTATCTTTAATAAAAATAAAGTTATTAAAAATATCATCATCAAAACAATTAAAATCATTATTATAACATTGAGAAGTAATTCCAGTTGGAGCTTCAAAATAATAATCATAATTATTATTATCAATAAAATCTAAATCAAAAGAACAATCATAGGAATAATCTTTATTTTCATCATTTACAAATTCTTTAAAATTATCATCTGATGATATTTTTTCATTTGAACTTTTTATCATATCAAATAATGAATTTACTAATATTATTTTTTTATGTAATGTATTGTTATTATTTAATTTTTCTATAAAATCTAATATTACTTTATTCCTTTTTTTTTCGTCTTTATACCATTCTGATGATTTTATGTAATTTAAAAAATTTTCACTAGTCATTTTTTTTATTTAATATTGTATTTAATTATTTATATTATTTGTCATTTTAGTATTTTATTTTATTATTATTATTATTAGTATCTTATATGATTTGTTATTTTAAGTATTTAAAGTAAAGTCTTTTTTTTTACTTTGCTTATGGAAGTAACATTTGATAAAATATTACATAAATCAAATTGAAAAATAGATTTTAAAAATTAATTATTATTTAATTTTGAAATAATAATTATTTGTTTAAAAAAATAAAAAAAAAAATAATGAAAAAAATAACTAATGAAGAAGAAATATTAAGTATTTATGAATGGGTAGATAGTATTCCTTTATCAAAGGAAAAGAAATTTATAAATAAAGATTTTTCAGATGGAATTTTAATGGCAGAAGTTTTAAAATATTTTTATCCTAAATTAGTAGATTTACATAATTATCAAGAAGCTAATTCAATCAATAAAAAAATTGATAATTGGAATACTTTAAATCAAAAAGTATTTAAGAAATTAAATATTAATTTATCTAAAAAAATCATTGATGAAGTTTCTCATTCTCAAATTGGAACTATTGAAATTATTTTAAAAATTATTTATGATAAAATTAATAATAAAGTAAATAATCTAATTACTGATAAAAAAGATAAAAAATTGAAAGATTTTAAAAATATTATATATGAAAAAGATTGTGAATTAGTTAAGTTAAAAAATTATTTAAAAAAATTAAATTTTGATATTGTAAATAAAGAAAAAGAAAATTTACAATTAAAAAAAGAAATAAATTTATTACAAAATAATATAAAAGAAAATTAAATAATATTTAAATACTTATTATATTTTATAGTTTTTTTTATAAATTAATTATTTATAACATAAAAATAAAAATTAAAAAAGAGTTAATAAATCATTAAATTAAAATAATAAATAAAATTTTTTTTATATTTTTGATAATATGTAATTTAGTTTATTTGAAATAATTTTTATTTTTTGTCTTTTTATTGATTTTTACTAATGAATTTCGAATTATGTTTTATGGAAAATCTCTGTTTTGTTCCTAGATTAGGTCCTAAAAAAGAATGTATTTGTCCTTCTCCTTTAAAATTATGTAAAGAGAATTTTGAAAGGAGATTAACAATGAAAGTATTACCCGAAAAGAAAAATAATATTTGTTTAAAAAAATTTCAATCAATGAAAAATTTAAGTATTTATAATTTGAATAATTGTATTGAAAGAAAGATTCCTTTTGAAAAAAATAAAAAAAATCCATCAAAGAAATTTATTTTCAATAAGTTGATAAAAAAAAGAATTCATAAAAATTAATTGTGAATAAAAAATGTGATAGAGAATTAATCATAAATTAAGGTTTGTAAATAATATTATATATATCTATTTTTTAAAATTTTTAAGGATAAATAATTAACAAGGTTACAATTAGAAATATTGAAAAATAATCTATTTAATTTAATATATTTATAAATTTATTATAATTTTTTTTAAGTGAACTCATAAAGAAAATACTTCATTGTGTATTTTATTTATATTATATATGCAGTATATTTCTTAGAATGACGAAATTATTTTATATTTTAAAATATAAAGTTTTTAAATTTTAATTTATTATTTAATAAAAAAATCATTTAAATTTAAATAAATTTAATGGACATATATAATAATTTAAACTCTTATCACAATAATCAACCTTATATTTTTGATAAAAATGATTTTTCAAATCTTTCAAAGAATAAACTCAATTGTTTAAGTTTAAATGATTTATCTTTTGATGATTTTAACAATATAAAATTTAAACCAAAAACAAAATATATTAATTCTTCAAAATTTAATGAATTTAAACAAATGTTAGAAAAAACTTTTACAAATCCAAAAGAAGATTATTTAAATTCTATAAATTATCAAATATATGATACTTCAATTATAGAAAAAAATTTATCAAATAAAATTTTACCAGTAAATTCTCTTCCAGAAAATAAAAGAAGTAAATCAACAAATAAAAAATATAATTCATCAACAAATAGTACAATAAATTTACATTTAAATAATAATTATAATAATAATATTAAAAATAAGAGAAATAATAATATTAAAAATAATAATAAACAACAAAACTATGTGAATAAAAATTATAATAAAGTTTTTGGAAATAACATTTCTGATAAAACTTTTAGAATATTATATAAAATATCCAAAATAAAAAAAAATTTAAAAAATATCAATAGAAACAAAGAAACTGTAAATAGACCCAAAATAGAAATTAAAGAACAAAAAATATTAAATGAATATAATGATAATACTGTTTCTATTCATAAAAAAATTAATAATTTAATGAAACCTCATAAAAGGAATTTAAGTAATTTAGAAGATTATAATAATAGAAATAATTTTATTAATAAATCTTTTCATAAAACAAATATTTTTAAAAATAATAAAAATAGAATTAATTCTATTTCTAATTTTACTAATTATAAAAATAATATTGTTAAAGTTGCTTATATTGATTTATTTAATGATAATAATAATGATCCTCAAAAAGAAATTGAAGTATATAAAAATTCTTTTAAAGTAAATAAATCAAAAGATTTTATTATTCAAAAATATTTAAATAATTCTAAAAAGAAATAATTATTTTTTGTTTATTATACTTTAATCTTAAAATAAATAAATTTTATTTAAAAAATATACAAATAATGAATTTATTAATATGGAGATTGATTTAAATACTTTAGAAGAAGAAAATAAAAATAATATAATATCAAAAGAAGAAAATAATTTTTGTATATCAAATATTAATAGTGATATTAATATAGAAACACTAAAATTTTTAATTGAATCAAAACAAATAAAACTAGAAGAAGAAAAAAATTTAAAATTTTTACTTTCTTTAACTTTACAACATAAAAATTCAACATCAAATGATATAAAATTATTAAATTATTTAATTTCATTTTTAAATGAAAACAATAAAAAAATTTATATTGATTATTCTTTTCAATGTTGTGAATTAGGGAAAGAAAATTTATTAAAAATAATGTTTGAAAAAGGAATTAATATTAATTGTCAAAATGAATGTGGAGAAACTTTTTTACATATTGCAATTTCTAAAAGAGACAAAAATTTAATTTTATTTCTTTTAAAATATAATCCTAATAAAAATCTTAAAACTTTTAAAGATAAAATGACAGTTTTAGATTATTCTAAAGAAAATAATGATAAATCTATTATTGATTTAATTGAAGATTCTTTTAGTGAAATTAATTTTAATAATTATAATAATTTTAACAATAATAATTGTTTAAATATTATTAATATGAAGAGTAATATTTGTTTAAATAGAAATTTATTTAATAATAAAAATAATAAGAATAATATTTCTTTTAATGATAATAATAATTGTAATATTTTTGTTTTTCAAAGTGTTAAAAATGATATTAAAGATAATAATAAGTTTTATAATGATATTAATAATATTTTATTCACTAAAAAAAGTAGATTTACAAATACTGTTAATTCAAATAGTAATAATGGAGAAATTTGTTATTTTGATTCTATTACTCAAAGAGATAATTATTTTGATCAAATAAAAAAAATAGAAAATAAATGTTTTAATAATAATATTGAAGTAGAAAATAAAAAAAATAAATTTGAAGATTCTTTAGAAGATTATAATATAAATGACAACGAAGAAAATCAAATTGAAACTTACGTTTCTTTTTTTGAAGATGTTATTTCAAAACAAAAATTTTCATCAAATATTAAAAAAATGAAACAAACAAATTCGGAAAATATTAATACACATAGTAATTTAAATTCAAATAGATTATCTACATTTACAGGAAATACTGGAATAAATACAAATAATTCAAATAATAAAAATAATAATAATAATGTAAATAAAAAGAATTTATTTTTGCCTTATAAGAATGAGAAAAAAAAAAATAAATTAAGTTTATATTTAATTTCTCAAAATGATGATTTAAATAATGAATATAAAGCATTAACAAATAGAGAAAATAATTTAAAATTAAGTACTGATTTAAATAATAATAATGAAAATAAGAATAATAATTCAGAAAGAATATCATTTATATATAATAAATATATAAATAATAAAAATAATGAAAAAGAAATAAATAATTTTATATCAGAAATAGGACTTTCAAAAAAATATGTGAATTTATTATTAATAAATGGATTTGATGACTTAAACGTTTTAAAAGAACAAAGTAAAAATGGAATAGCAATTTCAAATGAAAATTTAAAAGAAATTGGTTTTAAAACTCCAGGAATAAGAGCAAAATTTATTATTCATTTAGAAGAAATATCAAATTTATATGATTTTAAAATAGATAAAGAAAAAGTTTATTTTTCAAATATTACTAACGAAAATAAATTATATAGATTATTATCTTCTATTAATTTAGAAAAATATATTAATAATTTTTTAATTAACGATTATACTAGTCCTGAATTATTATTTATTCAAATGATTAGTAAACAACCTTTAACTGAAGATATATTATTTAATGATATTGGAATTGAAAAAGTTGGTTATAGAATGAGATTAATTAATAAATTAAAAAATGAAAGTAATAATTATATTTATAAAGTCAAAAATGGAATTATTGGAAATAATAATTTTCACATTAAAAAAAATTCCATTGTTTTAGAAAGTCAAAAAAATAATAACAATAATAATGAATTTTGTAATTGTATTATATATTAAAATATTATATATTAATAAAAAAATAGAGGTATATATAAGAAGAAAATAATTTATTAAAAAAGAGAAAATTTAATTTAATAAACACTTAATTTAAAAAAAATAAATAAATAAATAAATTTAATTTAAAGGATTTTTTTTATGTCTAGTATATTGTTCATAATTAATATTATTTTTAATAGGAGTAACATCTCTTCTTTTAATAGTATTAATATAAGGAGAAAAAGTCATTGGACTATATCCTGTAGTTGATATACTACATCCTATATCACAAGCCCAACAATTTCCTTCTTCGAAATTTATTGTTTTTTTTGATGCTTTTTTCATTGGCTCTGTTCTATTTAATAATAATCTCGAATATGGGTTTGATAATGTAATATTTCTATTTTTTTCAGTTGGGGATTTTGATTTTAAATTCTTATCATTTTTTTCTAAATCAATTTTTTGATTTTCAAGAATTTGTAAATTATTTTCATCATTTTCTTCTATATTGTTTTCTTTCATTTTTTCAAAAGGAATTTTATTATTGTTATATTCATCATCGTTACTATTATTAATTAACTTTTTATTATTTTCATCTGTGTTCATATCATTCATATTATTTTGATTCATATCTTTTATATTATTATCATTAATGTCTTGATTTTTAATTGGAATTTCATTTTCTGGATTATTTGAATTATTCGTTTGTTTAAATGTATATAATTGATTTTTGTTATTTAAATCATTTCTTGTTAAATTTTCTGGGTTGTTATTTTCAGGAATATTTTTTTTTGTTTTTTTTTTGTTTTTTGAAATTTTGTTTTCATTTTCTGGTATATTATTCATTTCATTATTATTTAATTTGTTATTTTCATTATTTTGATTTAAAGGATTTTTTTCTTTTTGTTTTTTATTTAATTTATCCTTTTTTATTTCTTTTTCAGGAATATTTTCATTATTATCTTCATTTATATTATTTTCATTAAAATCATTTAATTCATTATTTTCTTCCTTTAATTTTTTTTGTTTTTTTTTCTTTGGTTTTTTTGAACCCGATTCTTTATTATTATTTTCATCATAAATATTTGGTGAAATATTATCATTTAAATTATTATTTTCATTTATTTCAGGTTTCATATTTTCATTATAAATTTTATTTAAATTTTTTGGTTGTTTTGAATTTTGAGTTTCTTCTTTTTTTTCATTTATATCATTTATTTTTTTTCCTTTTTTTGAATTATTTAATTTCTTAAGTTTATTTTTGATGTTATCATTCGGATTAATTTTTGGATTTATTTTTTCGAAATTTTCTGGATTTAAAGTAACAGAATTATTTTTAATATATTCGTAATTTGGATTATTTCTTGGATCTTGACTGTTTATTTTTATATTTAAATTATCAGGTTGATAAATATTATTTTCATTAGTATAATCATTTGGATAATTATTATCATATATATTTTTGTTTCCCATATTATTAATATATTGATTATAAGGAATATTACCATTATAATTATTCGGATAGAAATTATTATTATTATGATTAAATTCATTTGAATTTAAATTATTAGAATAATTATTTGGAATATTATTATTATTATATTTCATATTATCATAAGTGTTATTATAATAATTTTTATAATTATCATCTTCTGAATCTCTTAAATTATTTTTATTTCCTTTAATTTCATATGAATGACTGTAATTATAATTCTGTGGATAAATATTATTATTATTAATATTATTATTATTATCATAATTATTATTATTTAAAGAATTTGGAATATTTGTTTCTTGATTTTTATTTAAAGAATCATTAATAGAATTAGTTAAATTTTTAAATTTTTCTTCAATTTCATTTTTATTTTTTATTAAATTATCTAAAAAATTTTTTTGTTCGTTTAAAGTGTTTTCAAATTCAACATTTTTATCAATATAATAATCAATTCCTCCTTTTAATTTACCTTCTGAGTTTTCAATATATTTAGAACAATGTAATAAATTAATATTAAAAACTTGATCTAACATTTGATTGATTCTTTCGTTATTTTTTTTAATTTTTTCATATTCTTCTTTATTAATATAATTATCATTTAAATCTTTTTTAATTTTTTCATATTCTTCTTTATTAATATAATTATCATTTAAATCTTTTTTAATTTTTTCATTTTCTTTTTCTAATTCTTTTATATAATCATCAGCAAATTGTTTTTCTTTTTTAATTCTATTAATATCATTATTTAAATTTACATTTGAAAATTTTAAATCTGATAATTCATTTAAAACTTCATTTACATTTAAATTTATATTTAACTTATTATTATTATTTTTATTATTACAATCACAATAACATATAAATTTTTTATGACAATCACAATTACAAATATTATTATTAATCCCATTTTTTAATTCTTCATATTTTCTTCTTAATTCAGTTTCAAAAGAATTTGTTTCATAATATTTTTTATTTGTTAAAATTTTATCTGTACTGGAAAAAGAAGTAGAAATATCATTTGGATAAGAAATATATTGTTGTTTAGTAAAATCACTTTGATAAAAATTTTCGTTAGATTTTGGAGAATAATTATCATAAGGCTCAATTTCATAAGTTTCATATTGAATATAAGGATAATTATTTTGATAAGACATTTATATTTATTATTTTTTTGAGAATAAAATTCATTATTTAATTAAAATAAATTTTTATAATTATGTTATAAATGATAAAAATTGAAAAACACCTAAAATAGATTTTTTTCATAATTTAAAAATTTAATTTATATATATTATTTATGGCAGAAAAAGAAAGAGAAAGTTCACAAAGGAAAAAAACTTTAAAAAAAACAAGTGAAAATAGTTGTCCTCATATTATAAATATGAGATTAGGAAAACATTTAACTTTATGTAAAGAATGTGGAACAATGATTTACACAGAAAAAATATTGAAATATACTTTTAAACAACATTTAGTTAAACCAATTAATTATTGTAAAGGAAATGATGCTTCTCCTTTAAAAATATTAGATTCTTTAATAGAAAATTTAAAAGAAAATAAAAGTATTTTTCCTTCTTTTTATTCAAATATAAGAATAAAATTAATAAATATGATAATATATTTAAATAAGAAATTTAATGGAAGCTTAACAACATTATATCTTTCAATTTCATTTCTTGATAGAATATTTTCTACTTTTAATTTTATTGATTCAAAAGAAGAAAAAAAAATAAATTTAATTACTATTTCATGTTATGTTATTGCTTATAAATATTATGAAATTGATAATTATTTAAATCATCTTGATTTTAGTTTTTTTCAATATAAATATAATATTTCTAGACACGAATTATTTGAATATGAAGTTTTATGTCTTAAAAAATTAGATTATAATTTACAAGAAGTTGACTGTTTCAGTTTTTTAAAAGTTTTTATGTATATTGGTTTTGTTTTAAATACGGAAGAAATTAATATTTCTTTAAATAAATTATATAGAAAAATTATTCATCTTTTTGACAGTGTTTTATTAAAGGAAAAAATATTAAAAAAATTTTCCAAAGTTGAAATTGCTTTTAGTATCATTTATCTTATTAGAGAAAAATATGGTTTCAGTGGGAAAATATTTAAAGAGGAAATATTAAAAAAATTTTATCATTTTGAATTTAGTTATTTCGAAAAATGTGTAAATTATATAAGAAAAGTTTTTGGTTTTACTAATATGGATTTATATGAAATTACAGAAAAGGAAAAATCAGAAAGAACAAAATCAGAGAAAAAAAATTCTGAAAGTGATAAAAATTCACAAAGAGAAGATGAAGAAGAAAAAAAATTAGAAAATTATGGATATATTAAAACAGAAAGAAAAAGGAATAAATCTAGAAAATCATCTTATATATTAAATAATACTTCTTTATCTTCAGAAAAAAATCAATCAAATATAATTAAACATAAGAATTCTTCTTATTTATTTAATCCTTTTATATCAAACAATTATTTAAAAACAAATATAGAAGTAAATAAAGAAGAAGAAACTCCATTTTTAGATTTAAAAAATGAAGGATATTTAAATTATTTAGTTTCTTATAAAAATTTAGATAAGATAAAAAGTTTAATAAAAGCTCAAAAAGATAAAATTGAAAATAGAAAAAATGACGAATACGAAAATGAGAAAAATGATGATAATAATTATATTATTAAACCAAAAAAAAGATTAACAGTAAAATTAAGTAAACAAGGTAATGCATTACAATTAGAAAAATTAAGAATAAATGAGTTAAAAAAATATTTATTATATCCTAATCATTCTTCAAAAAAGCTTTCAGTTGAATTAAATAGGAAACATTTTAGATATAATTCTTCAATAGAAAATTCAATGGATTCAAGTAATTTTTTAAGATATAATTCCTTAATTGAAAATTCTGGTGAAAAAAATAGTAGAAATAATTATAATAGTACTTTATTTAATAAACCTTTATATTCTCAGAGAAGTGATGTTAAAAAGGAAAAAAACAAAAGATTTATTTTATCTAAAAATATTAAAAAAGATCCTATTATTTTTCCTATTATTAGTAATTGAAACAGATAGTTATTTTTGTATATTAAAGATATTTAATTTTTTTTTGATTTTTAATTTATACAATTTATTACTAGTCATTTATTTAGAATATTTATTATGTAATTAGTTTAAATTGTAAACAATATTATAAATATTTAATATATTTTTTAAAATAAATGAGTAATTTCAAATTATCAAATTATTTTATTATTGATAATAAAACGAAAAAAAAACCAAAAAAAACTGAAATTTTATGTTTATTTGATGCTTTCATGACTCAAGGAAAAGATTTAAAAAGGAATAAATATTTGAATTTAAAATATAATAATATTACTTTAACAGATAAATCTACTTTAAATTCTTTTTTTGATAATCAAAATAATTTTTCTAAAAAACATATTCGTAATTATTATAGTACAATTGAAACTTCTTCATTTAATGAAAATTCAATGACTGATTTTACTAATTATAATAATTTGAAACCAAAAAAAAAAAGCAGTTTAAAAAAATCAAGACAAATAAATTTACCTGATTTTAAAAATAATGAAAAAGATTCTTTTGATAAAATAGATTTAGATTTTTATTTACCAAATCAAAAAAATATGTCTCAATTATCAGAAATATTAACACATAAAAAATTTAATTCTCATAAATTTAATGATATAAAAACAAAATATTATATTGAGAAATCATTTAATAAAGATAAATTATCAAATAATATAATTTTTAAAGAATTTATAGAAGCAAAAACAAATGAAGAAATTTTAGAAGAAAAAGATAAATTTTATGATGAAGATATAAGAGATTTAAAAATTAAACATATAATACTAAAATTTTTACAAGCAAAAGATAATAAATTAAATCAAGTTCAAACAATTAATACTAATTTTTTTTATTGTTTAGAAAATAGAGTAAATTTTATTTATGATTCTTATACTGTTCCTCATTTAAAAAATAGTTTTTTAGATTTTAATAAATTATTGAATATTAATAAATATCCTAATTTAATTGAACATGGAATTTTTAGATATTTAAAATTACTGAGATATGTTATTCAGAGAAAAAAAGATAATGAATATTATGAAAAAGAAGAAGTTAAATTAAGTAAAGAAGAAATTGAAGATGATAAAAATAATTATTTAAGATTTAAAGATTATGAAGATAAAAATACTAAAATTTATGAATTAGATCAATTTTTTGTTTATAAATTCACTAAATATAATGGAACTAAAATTGCTAATTGGAAAATTAAAAATTGTATTTATCATGCTAAAGCAAGAAGATTAGAATTAGAGGAATTAGAATTAGAAAAAATTAAAACTCAAATTATATTTAAAGATTAATAAATTATAATTACATTTTTTTTAAATTGAAATTTTAAAAATTAAAAAAATAAATAAAGTGGAAAAAGTAATTATTATTATTATTATAAATTATCAATTTCTTTTTCTAAATCAATAAAATCAACTCTTTGATTTTCATTTAAAATAAGCATTTTACATAAAAATTGAACAAATTTTAAAGAATATTTTTGGCTAATAACACTCATAATAAATAATTGTAATTTAGTATCATCAAAATAATCTCTAATTTTACATAAATATTTAATATTTAAAGTAGAAGCAAATAATAAACATAAACCAAGAGAAAAAACATCACTTTTAAAAGGATTATGTTTAATATTATATTCTTTATTATTAAAAGCTTTAAATAATATTGGACTCATAAATAAGTGAGTTCCTCTTACAGAATGAATATTATTTGAATTTCCTGAAATTTGTTTTATTTCTCCAAAATCTGCAATTTTATATATATTATTATTAAAAATTAATATATTTTGTACTTTTATATCTCTATGACATATATTTTTTTTTTGAAGAAATGATAATGCTTTTATTAATTGTTTTATTATATTAAATAATTGATCTTCTTTATAATATATATTATTTCTTTGTTTTTCTTTTATTTCTTTTTCCCAATCTGTTATTGCTACTTCCATTAATATATTTGCTGATAAATTTAATGTATTTTTTGATATTCCTATTATTGATATTATATTATTGTGTTTTATTTTTGACATTATTGAATATTCTTTTATCATTTTATCACATGTTTTTTCATTCTTTGCAAACATTTTTTTCATACAAAATAAATTTTTATTTGAATCTTCTACTAAATAAATTTTTCCAAATGTTCCTTCTCCTAATTGATTTAATATTTTATAATCTTTTTCATTAAATATAAATTCACTTTTATTTCTTACTCTTGGAGGAATTATTAATATATTATTTAATGAATTTTCTGAATTTATTCTTGAATTATTTAATTTTTGTACTTGAATTTTTTGATACGCTTTTTTTCTAAAATGATTTGGAGAAAATTCTTTTGAGTTTTCTTTATATTTTTCTCTTTCTTTTTCTAAAATTTGGTTTTTTAAATTTTTTTCATTATGATTTATTTTTTTAAATATACAATTATTTATTTCATTTTCAATTGTTAATTTTTCTTTTAATTCTGTTTGTTTTGGAACTTCATAAACTCTCACATCCATAATTCTTTTATCAGTAAATAAACTATAATTTCCTTCAAAAGAAATATTTCTTTTTCTTTCTTTTTCAAAATTTTCGTTTATTTTATCATTATTATTCATATCTTCTAATAATTTAATTTTATCATTTCTATATTTATAACTTTTAATTTGACTATTATTATAATTATTAAAAATATTATTACATATATTATTATTATTATTACTTATATTTATATTATAACTATTTTCTGTTTTATCTTTTGAACAAGATGAAATTGATTTATTATACATATTTAAATTTAAACTTCTTTCTTTTCTAAGTAAATCATTTAAAGAACTTCGAATAACTCTTTTAGATTGTTTTAAATTATTTTCTAATTTTTTTATATATTTAAATTCATTTTTTTCTTCTTCAACAATTTTATCTCTATCATTAAAAGTGAAAAAATCATTTTTAATTTTATCTAAATCAGAAATAGGAAAACTTTCAGTTTCTTCACAATGAAAATTTTTTTCACAAATAGGACAAATCCAATTATATTTATTAATAGAAACAAAAGTTTTACATTTAGAACAAACAATAATTTTTCCTGAAAAATTATTTCCTTCATATAAAATCCCATCACAATTTTTATTATGATAAAAATTTAAATCTAAAGGATCTTTATCATGACATTTACAAGGTAAAAAAATGGGTTTTATTATAATTTGATTAATTAAAGCATTTTTAACTGAATTTTTCATTGCTATAAATTCGAAAATATTATATTCTTTAATATTACTTTTAAATTTTTTTTTGCATATTATACATTTCCAAATTAAATTAATTGGATTATATTCTTTATTACATTTTTTACAAAATAAATTATTTGTATTTATTATCCATAAATAATCATTACAAAAATTACATTTCATTTGTTGATTTAACATTATAGGACAATGATATTTTTCCCATGTTGCAGGCTTTAATTTTTCTTCATTTAAATTATTTTCTTTTGAATAAAATTCACAATTGTGAATTGGACAAAACATAATTATTTCATTTGATTTATATATTAAATTACATTTTTGACATATTATTATTTTTATATTTTTTATTGTGTTTTTTATTATTAAAAATTCTCCTCCACATTTATGTTTTGCATATCTATTTTTTGAACAGTGTTTTTGAAATGAATTTAAATATTTAATTTCTTCTTTTGGTTTATTTATGTAATTTTTACATTCTTGTTTTATTGGAATATAATATTCTTTTATTATTTTTTTAAATATTATATTAAATAAGTCGTTATTTGATTTTAGTTCATTAAATTGTTTATTGTGATAATTCATTAAAATTATGTTTATTCTGTGAAGATAATTTTTTATAAATTCATCTTGAGTTGTTGTTAAAATATCTGAAAAAGTATTAAAAAATTCTTCTATAAATATTTGTTTCAGTTCATTCAATTTGGTATCATCCATTTACAAAAATTTCGAAAAAATATTAAAAATTTATTAATAATTTAAATTAAGATTTAAAGTATTAAAATCGATGTTTATTTAATATTACTTTTTTTAAAACAATATTTTTATAACATCTTTTCATAATTAAATAAATCATAATTTATATTTATCTAATCTTAAATTATATTATAATTAAAGAATATAAAAATTTTTATTAATTTCAAAGATAGAAAAATCATCTTCGACTTTGAAAATTTTAAGATTTGATAAATAATATTTTTTTAACATGATATTAATTTTTCTTATATCTATTTGTGTATTTATCATAATAATTAATAGAAAAATCCGAGTTTTCAGGAATATTTGAATTTTATGTAAATATAATATTTTTCAATATTTTTTATATTCATTTATTTTATTCTAATAAAAATAAATAAAATTAAAAAATTATTTTAAAAAATCTTTTTTATACTTTTCATACTAAATGATTCATTAAAATCAAATGTTATTTATATTGGTTAACTTCATCAACAAAAAAAAATAATTTAAAAAACACAAAAATAAACATTTAAAACAATTGTAAAAATTGACTGAATTTATAAGAGCATTTTTTTTGTTTGATCAAACCGATTTTTCTAAAAATAGTAGGAAAAATACATATAATAAAAGGATAAACCATACCAAAAACAAAAGAAATAGCAGTTTCTTGTAATAATTTCCATTGAGTATTTTTAAAAACAGCACAAAACAAAGAAATATAATAGATAAAAACAATCATAAAAATAAACATCAAAACAAAATAAAAAATAATTCTAGGTTTCATTTTTTCAACTAAAATTTTAGTTTTTTGATAAGCTTCATCAAAAGTTTTTGAACTTCTAACTTCTTGAACTTTCTTTTGACTTAAGCAAAGGCATTTTAAAACAATGACAATAACAAAGCAAATTAAAGAAGAAAAAATAGAAGAAGGTAATCTTTCAATGAGATTAATAATTCCTTTTTTTTTATATAAATTTCTAGCAGCAGTATATGAAAAGAAAAATCCATTAAAAGTAATATACATTGGAATATGGAAAAAGAATAAAGAAATTTTAACTAATCTTAAATTAAAATCAGACCATAAAATAAAACTGAAAAGAAATAATTGATCATATTTTAATATTGACCAATAATACCTATAATAACTTCTTCCATCAGCATAAAATGCTTTTTCATAAGGTAAATCATTTAATTCTTCATCTGTATAATCAAATAAATGACCTGTTGTTCCTATTACATCACTCTTATTTGATCTATTACTTCTATTTACTTCTGCATTTTCTTCATTTTTATTTTCATCTATTATATTTTCTTCTATATCTTCATTTTTTGTATTTCTTTTATATGATTTTCTATCATTTAAATCTGAAGGATAGTAATTTGCATTTGAATTTGATTTTGAATTGATTTTCTGAAGTGAATTACTTTGGTTTATATCTATGTTATTAAATTTGTTTTTATTTGATGATTCTATTTTTAATACTTCTGTATCTTTTTTTATTTCATCATTACTCATTGAATTCTCTTGATCTTGGTCTTCATCAACTCTATGTAAGGATGTTCCATTTAATATTTTTAAAGCATTGTCTCTTTTATTTTTTGAATTTAATTCATTAAAAGAAGTTGATTTTGCAACATTTATTCCTGTTATTGGTCCTGTTTCATCATTATTATTTTTTTGATTTAAAGATTTATTTAATTTATTTTCATTATTTTTATAATTATTGGCCTTGAGATTGTTTTTTGTATTTTCATTTTTATTATTTACATTATCTATATTTTCATTAAAGGAATCATAGGTTTTTATTGGGTAATTATTATATGTATTTTGATTTGGATTTGTATTAAAAGGATTATCTGCTGACATTTGTAAATGGGCAAACCTAGAATTTATTCTTTGAATTGGAATGTTGTTTGCTGATTGAATTAATGGATTATTCGGAGAATTATTTGTTTGATTTATTGGGTTTTTATCATTTGTTGTTGGGATTTCTTTTTTTGATTGATTATCTACAACATCTTCTTTATTCTTATTATTTTTTGAAGCATCTTCAAATTTACTTGCTGTAGTATTTAATTTTTGTTGATTATTGTCTTTTACTTCTTGATTTTTTGTAAGATTATTCTTATTATTTACTTTATTATTTACTTTATTATTTACTTTATTATTTGATTTATTATTTACTTTATTATTATTATTATTGGTGTTTTTATTCTGACTACTTAATAATAAATCATTCATTGAACCACTATCTAAACTTTCTAAATTATAAAAACCATTACTTCTTATTGGTCTATCATCATAATCATTATAATTTTTTGGTTTATCATAGTAATTAATATTTTCAAAATCATAAAATCCATTACTTTTAATAGGTCTATCATCTGGATTATTATATTTTTTTGGTTCATTATTATTATTTAACATTTTAACATCTTCATTATCATTATTAGTGTTGACTCTATTATCTACCTTACCTAAATCTACATTTTCATTTTCTTGATAAATTAATTCTTCCTCATTGTTTTCAAAATCATCTAAGTCTTCAAAATTAATATTATTACCATCACTCATATTACTATTAACTTTTTTGTAATTATCACTTGTATTACTATTTACCTTTTTAAAATTACTGTAAACATTATTATTATTAGGAGATTTTTTATTATTATCTTCATAGTCTTTACTGTGAAATGTATCAACCATACTCATTTGAGTCCTAATTATTGGTTCATTTAAATTTGGTTTTTGAATATTTATATTTACATTGAATTCAACTTGGTCATCATATTCATTATTTTCATAATTTGAATTTTTTTTTTTTAATGGAGGATTTGCATAATCTTGATATCTAATTTCTAAGTTATCAGTCACTGATTTTCTGACTTCTTTTGTTTTTGATTTGTTAATTGCACTTCTCATTGTTGGAATCCCATTTTCTTGTTGTTCTTCATTTTTTGTTTTTTGATCTTCGTTTTTAAAATATAGATTTTTTTTTTTGAAAAATTCTTTAATTGCTTCATAAATTCCTTTTGTTCCATATATTAAATAAAAAACCAAAAATATTATTTGTAATATAAATAATATCATAATAATCCAACTTCCATAGTTATTTTTAAAGTATTTTAATTTAAAAAGCATTTTATTGCATTTTACAATTTTTAAATTAGAATGGGTAAAAACAGTGTTAATTCCATTTTCAATAACATCAATGGCTTCTTTTTTTTCATCTTCAGTTGTAAATTTTCCATAAGCACATTTAATAAATAAATATGAAGAATCATCTCCAATAATATAAGAGTCATAAATACTATTTTCATTTTCAGAATCACAAGCATTAATTGAAATAAAATAATCTTCTTTTCTATCATCTAATGGTACATCAGTTTTATCTTCAGAAGTAAATTGAGTACAAATATCAGTAAAAAAATCTGAATTTTTATTGAAAGGATCATATTCTTGTTCAATTACTAATTTCATTCTTTCTTTTTGTTTATCATTTAAAGATAAATCATTGATATTTATTGGATATGTGATTATTATTGGACTTGAAGTACAAATAGGATTATCTATAAAATCTTCATCATAAAATAATGAAAATGAAACCTTATTAAATGATGATGATGAAGAAATTATATCAAATTTAAAAATATACATATCACTTTTATGTGTTGTCCCTATTAATGTATTCACACAATCATTTGTAACTTCAATAGTTGAAACTGAAGAATCTAATTCACTTTTATAAGATTTGAAATCTGAGGGTTTCAATATTTCAAATTTAACTTCAGAAGTTAAACTGGTCACTTTTCCTTTATATTTTTCATAAACGGAAATAACTTCTTTTTCCATTAATAAACCAGATTCTTTATTTATTATTTTTGTATAGTCAAGACATCTTGATGGATTATGAAATGATATTTCAATAAGGTTTGATGGACACTCTGATTTTATAAAAGGAAAAATAAATGATAAAATAAAAAATAAGATAATTATATTAGATGTCATTTTTGTATAAATTAGTAAATATAAAAAAATTATATAATACAATCAACAAATTTTAATATAAATAGAATTTTAAAATATATATATATTTTTAATGGAATCTACTCCTCAAAGTGAAAATAATTTAAACCAAAATGACATTATATTAACTGAAACTCAAAATCCAGCCCCTAATATTGAAGATAATAAGTATTCAATAAAAATAATGAAAGAAAAAGCTATTTCTCTTGCTAAAGAATATGAAAATGATAATTCTAAAGTAGAATTAATTAAAAACGCCTTTCAATTAGATAATACAAATTCATATATTAATTCACTTTATATTCAAAGTTTGAAAGGAAAAAATGATTTTCCAGAAATTTTTTTAAATTTTAATTATTCCCTTGATGAAAATGAAATGAAGAAAATAAATCCAAATAGTAATAATATTTCTGAAAAAGAAAAATTTACTCAATATATTTCTAAACTCGAAAATTGTAATACTTTAGATGATATTTTTATATTTTCTTCAACGCAAACCAAAATAACAAATCCTTTTGACAGGGAAAAATATTTTCCAAATAAACCAATAGATCTAACTAATGATCATCAATTTCACTATTATATGAATTTTTATTTAAGTGAACCTTCTCTTTTTTTAAATAATCAATATTTTAAATCTATGATTGCTATTATTAAAGTATTATATGAAAAAAATGAGAGAACTCTTTTATATGGTTTTCTACATAATTTATCAAATAATAAGAAAAAAAGCAATTTGATACTTTGTATTTATTATTTACTCTCCATTTATAATAATGAAAATATCAAATTATTTAATGAGGTTTATTCAATAACTGAAAAGATGTTATCATCAGAAATTCTTGAATTATTAGTGAAACAAACTAATAATTTTAACAAATATTTCGAAACAGTAAAACCTATTTTCATTGAATGTTTAAACAATTTTTTAAAATCAAAATTGATTCATTCTGTTTATGATACAATAATAAAGAAGGAAAAAATTGCTCCTTTAAATGAAGAAACTATATCTTATTTTTTAGAACATATATCATTTAAACCACTATTTGATCATAAAGATTCATTTACAATTTATCCTGAAACTTTAGAAATAATAGTTAATACTTCTTTTACCTTTAAAGATTTATTACCATTAGAAGCAAAAAATTATTACCTTATTAAATTAAAGAAATTATTTTTTTCTGTGATATCTTCTTTAGAACAATTTTTGACATATTATAAATATTATATACATTTAAATAAAAATCATATAAGAATTTTGGAGAAAAAATTTGAAAATTGTAAAATAACAAATATAATAAATGAAGGAAATATGAATTTAAAACAAGTTAATTATATTTTCAATAGTAATAATTGGAATAAAGATATTACAAATTTTAATTTAGAAATTGATAAATTAAAAAAAAATAAAACAGAAATCTATTTAGGAGATTATTTTGAAAAATATTGTGGAGCTGA
>JAEEGK010010069.1_pt1 | contig 21883 bp, 23 predicted proteins | sample 8958771 | NCBI WGS metagenome assembly JAEEGK01 (sample SAMN16246547, study PRJNA631951) | gut metagenome | biome: gut microbiome; feature: rumen; material: SC-attached | host: Bos | place: Iran: Karaj | collected 2018-10 | reverse complement strand
AAGAAACAGATAGAGAGTTTGAATCTCTTGCTGTTATGGGTCTTGATTATACAATGGACGAATTTGCCAGAGTAAGAGCAGATGCAATGAATGCTAAAGCACAAATGACAAATACTATTCTTACTAAAGGTTATGTAAGCAATGATGATATTGATTTGCTTAAAACTGATAGCTTGGCAAAGAATCTTATGAATGTATATCTACTTGGTGCTCATATTCATAGTAACTTAGTAGATGTAGATTATATGACTCCATATACAGCTAAGAATAAGAATAATAAAGTTAAAAAATTCGATGATCTTTAAAATATAATGTAGTAGGAATTAGATATTCCTACTACATTACTTTTTCTTTGGTGACTTTTTTGTTGCTGTTCTATTAAAGAAGTTATTCATCTTTACATCTTCTTCATTGACAACAGTTGGATCTTCTGGCAAGAAGTTATCTGGATTTGTCAATTGTAATCTTTGACCTCCACCAGTTAATCCATTATAGCTAAATAGATTTACATTATAAGGTGGCATCTTTGCATATGTTACCATATTACTAGCAACCGAATACATATCAACTCTAGATACAAAATAGAATAATCCTAAGAATCTATCTATTTCCATATCTACATAAACTTCTTCATTAGATACATACATTCTGATTCCTTCTTTGTATGTACCATTGTCAAATGAATATACACAAGGCTGCAACTTAAGATATGAATACTCATTCTTTGCAAAATATATATCTTGATATTGCCCTGTTACTTTTAATTGTCCTTCAACAAAAGAAAAAATCTTTCGCTTGCTGTCAAAATACCAAGGAAGGATCTGACTTTCTATTAGCATTATGAACGTCATAGCATCTTCAGGCCTTATTATAAAAGATCTATTAAATGCTCGTCTATCATTAATTGCATAATAGAAAGTCATCCTTCTCTTGATAGAATGACCAACATCAACTCCACTATATTTATTGGTATTGTAATCGCATTCAGAATGAAATGATATTCTATTTCCATTCTTATCTTTTGTTGACATAATAACTACAAACTCTAATATAGTGAAGTCATTGAAGAACATCAGTGTATCTGAGATTCTATCATACTCACTGAAGTTATTCACCATATGATGTTGATCATCCTCCTTTCTTTTAACAACCTACATTAACAATAGTATTATCTTTTCTGTAGATTGCATTGTTGTTTTCTACATAGATCACTGATCCATCTGTATTTGCACTGAAAGGATTTACTACATATGAATCTGAAATCAATGCAAACTTATCTATCGACTCAAAGGTTTCAAATCGATATCTAAGATTTTTGAAGTCGATTCCTTTTGCCTGGAGAGAGCTGAACAAACTATTCAGTTTCATATCCAAATAAAGGATACTGTCTTCGGGAATATTACTGAAATCTACAAGAGAGTAGATCCAATAATAATTGCTGCAGAACATTCCTGCAGTATTTGTTTCCTGTTCAGTCATCTGGTAGAAGCAATTACTGAATACTTTCTCCCAGATATCTTTGTAGTCCTGATGTACAAGGATTTTCATTCCAAGCACATTAGGAACCTGAAGAGCTAATACATTGTAACCATAATAGCCGAGGATCACATATCTCTCTTCAGGAATCCCATTAATGGGATTCTTAATAACAACCTTGAATGTATTCTGGCGATCTGTCTTTTCGTACCAATGAATTCTTCCATTGATATAAGGATTCAATACAGAATCCAAAATATTCTCAGTTGTCTTGTCAACTGCTATATCAGGGTTTACCAATGTATTCCCCTGAGTAGGAGATGCAAATCCTACTTTGATAGGACTGTATCCTTTTATAGGAGCTACTCCATATTCTGTAGCTACTGTATTAAGTCTACTCTGGAATGATAAGGTTGCTCTCTTCTTAAGAGCTTCCGTATTCAATAAGAATCGCTGGTTATTAAAACCAGAGATTATCGGATCATAGAATTCAAGATCTGCATCTCCAACAGAAGGATATATTCTTGGAACATGAAGTTCTTTACATATTCCATTTACATATTCCATAGTTCCCTGATCTATATTACTGATATTGATCAGAGTTGACTTAGATGTTAACTGCCAAAAAGTATAGTCAAGCCACCGCTGACCACTTTCTGCAGCTTTAGCATACTTAATAATCTCACTAAGATTATTAAGTTTATTGATGCATTCCTGGATAGAAGCATCGATTTCACCATTAGAATTGCTTGTCTTTTGTGCCATTTTAATGATGCTATCATTTACTTTGGAACATGCTTTCTTCTGATCCTCATTGATACGATCAAGATTCTTTACATAGTTATTAACTATGATATTCCTGATTCTTCTTTGCTCTGCTTCATCAGCATTCTTTGGTGTAAATTTCTTTATTGCCTTTTCAACGCCTTCGGGAGTAGTAATAGTCTTAAGATACTTATCAACCTTTTTACTCACTTCCTTTTTACGTTGTCCCTGATAGATTGCTTCTGCAATGACTTCTATCGGATTGAAAAACTTTAATGCTCGTGTCATAACACTTCCTCCTTATAATAAAGAATTTTTATCAGTTCTTAATACTATCATTATAGTATATTATTATTAAGGAAGAATTTAACTTTTAAGTTATGGCTCATAATCCTCGTCATCCTCTTTTACGGATGACATATTTTCAAAATCGAATCTATCATCTATAAAATGGATTGGAGATATTAAGTTTTCTCTTCCTTTGTTTCGTTTCTCTTCTATATTATCTACTCTTCTTGCTAGCTCATAAGAGTTAATGAATGTATCACTTACATCTGAAGCATACTTATTGAAGATTGGTAATTTAAAATCATAATACTTTCTAAGATATAAGAATCCTAAATCTACCAATTCTACATATAGAGTATTCTTATCTCTTGTTCTTCCTAATGTTTGTCTTGCTATTACAGGAGATTTAAAAGGTTCTGCCAATACTATTGTCATCTTTAATCCTTCAATATGCTCTCCTAATCCAGCAGATTTAGTAGTAGATAATATTAATCTCTTTGATTTTTGTTTTATCTTTTCTTCTTGAGGCAATAATGATGTGAAGATTCCAACATCACCACCTAATTCTTGTACATAATTGGTTCCTATCCATTGGTATACTCTTAACAATCCAGCATTGGTTCCTATATACATTAAAGTCTTTCCTTTAGTCTTCAATACCAGATCCATAATAATAACCATCATCTGATAGAAGTTTTCATTATGCGTTATATAATCTATGTATTTGATTCTGTCTAAGCCATATCTATTCTTACAATAAGATATATCTTTAGCTGTTGGCTTAGAGTTCCATTTAATAGCTACATAATCTGTATGAGGATCATTCTTCTCATCAAATAAATCTATTCCTGGTACATTCTTTAATGATAATTGGAAGATTCTATTCTCTTTCCAATCTGATCTCATAGGTGTAGCAGATACATAATAAGTTTTCCATACATTGGTAAAGAAGTCTATCATAAGCATAGCTTCAAAATTAGTATGGCATTCATCATATATCTTTATTCCTATACCTAGTTTCTCAAATAGATTATAAATCTTATCCCATCCATACTGCTCAGCATATGATCTTAATGTAGAATGAGTAACAAGATATATATCTGCTTCATTAAAATGACCAGACATAATACGATGAATCATAGAAGATCCTGAAATTTGTAATATATCTTTTCTTTGAAGATTCGTATACTGTACTATATTGTCTTGCCACTGAGATAATAGCGTATTAGAGTTAGCTATTATAATAGACTTGATCTGATAATATGCTATAGTAGCAATAGATACATAAGTTTTTCCTTTACCAGTATTAAGATTTAATGATATTTGAGATAATAACTGATTCTCTGCATAATCTTCTAATCCACAAGTAAACTTTAATGCTTCATACTGTTGCTCATCTCTTGGTATTAACTTCATCTTCAAATTAGATATAGGTTTAAAAGGATGATTATTTACCCTCTTATAATATTTTGTATTAAAATAAGATCTTATCTTCCATAGGTCTAACCCTGATGGTAAGTATAATCTTTTATGCTCCTTATCATGATATAAACCCAAAATATTGAATTTATGCGTTAAAGGGTCAAAAACAGAAAAGACTTTCTCTAAATCTGTACTATCTCCCATATTATAATCATTTATGATAATGCAACTATTAGTTACAATTATCTTATCATTTATATTCTTGAAAATTTCATCATACATGATCATTTACCTTATAAGAAGAAATAGAGTCTGAGTAATGGTTGGTTACTCAGACTCTCCAATACATTATATATCTCTTTTTGATATTTTGTGATAATCTTCCTTAAGTTGCTTTTCAACAGCTTTCTCGTACTTATACTCTATTATGAGTTTTTTAAAGATATTATACTTATCTCTTTCATGATATTGTCTAGCTAAGTCTTTATCTTCTATCTCATAATCAATAGAGTAATTGCTTTTTGTATGTTCTTTTTTCATTTCTTTTTCCATCCATCAATACTTTTAATTTGTTTTAATGACTGATAACCACAGCCTATTCCATTGACTTTGATAGGCTCTCTAAGATTATTCTCTACATCATTAATCATCTCATAATCATCAGATATAATTTCTTTATCTGTAAGATATTCCTGAGGCTGCTCAATAAAGTAAAGGTCATTAATAGAACTTGCTTTAATATTACTTGCATTTGGATCTAAGAATGCTTTTGCAATATTAGATGCTTCAAGTCTAACTGTCATTCTCTTATTATACTGAAGAGATCTAGTTAATGTAAGTAATCTGTAGGATTCATTTGGCTTAGTCCAATCAGGTGATTCAAGATCATCATCAATGCTTCTAATCTGATTCATAAGAAGAATCTCAAAATGAACAGAATTTAATGTGATACCACCTGCTATATTAGTATTAATGAATGCTTCAAGTAATGAGTTAGCATCATGGGATTCAATAACAGATTTACTATCTATAAGTTTCTTAATCTTATCCATTGTTCTGGATAATTCATTATTCTTCATTTCAATAGCAAATACTGTATCAAATTCTTTCAGCATAGGTATATCTATTTCGATAATATTATTATCATCATCTATAGTTACACCTTTAGACTTCTTATTGCTTATAAACTCATATACATCGGGCATAAAATATAAGTCATCCTGCTCAGATGTTTCAAATGTAACAATATGACCATCAGGATAAGATATCTTAAAACTATTGATATAATAGTTATAATCCTGCTCATCCATATCATCCTGAACTTTAATCTCTTCATCTATTATTAGTTTACATCCATTGAAGTTTACTTCATCTTTAAATGCGATAGTATTAAAGATTACATCGAATGTATCTGCAAACTCTGGATTCCAAACTAACTTCTTTACAAGAGACTCAAGTAGATGCTTTGCTGACAAAAGAATCTGCGTATATATAGATGATAATCCTTCCGATGCAATCTCTCCAGGATTTACTTCCCTATTTACATAAGCAAGATTACCATAACATTTATAACATATACCTTCTCCTCTTGCTGCACTTGCACATTTCATAGGAGATCTAAGATATATCTTCTTTCCAATAAGATCTTTATCTCTTTTATATTCTAGAAGTTTATCTACACCAAGTAGATTTGTTCTATAATATCTAAGATCCATCATCTTAAGCTTTGTATCGGAGTCTATTACAACTTCTTCAAAGTTCTGTGTATCGCATGTATAATTAGGATCTGGATAGAAGAATGTATCCTGGTTATTATGTTCGAGTTTTCTTGCAAATTCTCCTGAAAGTCCTACGTTCATATGGGATAGCATCTGTGCAATACGTGCTACTGATGAATCTATAAAGAAATCTTCAGGTGTTGTAAGGCCACCATTTATAAATGAATGACTTATAGGAAGAGGGAATATAGAACCATTTCCATCAGGCTTTGTACCAATATTGATAGCAACTTCTCTATATTGCTTTATATTAATAGCTTCTCCTGTTCTAAATGAATCTCTAAGACAATGATCAGAATTCTTAATAATATCTACATTCTTTCTTGCTATTTCCATTCCTTTATCTTTTACATCTTCCAAAGGAATATTATCGATATTGAAATGAAGAGTATCATTGAACTCAGCATTTTTCGTCATGAGTTCTATTGTATCTTCCAATGAAAGCGAGTTGCAAAGATACATCTGAAAAGGTCTAAGATCTCTAAATTTACTAAATACATCATCTATAGTATTGTTCAACTGTATAAGAGGAATCAATGTTCTAAACTTATCAATGAAGATATTATCTATATATTCTTTTATATCTTTCTTAGTTATATTCTCTGGAAAGAACAAATGTACACTCTCTATTGGAATATTAACTGATACAGGTAACTGCCACATCATTATATTTATCATTGAATCAAATATAGATAATTCGACATTCTCGTTATCTGGAAAGATAAACTCTATCATCATATTATGGACATAATCTAACTCTATACCATCTAACAATATCGCATGTAATCCATAGAAGTAATCATTTATATTACCTTTATTTATATCTTTAGTATATACTGTTTGTCTTCCAGTATTGACAAGATCATTAAATATAAAATATTGTGGTTTAAATTGTAGCATGATAACTCCTTAAAGTTTAATATAGTATCATTATATTCTATATATTTAATCTATCTCAAAATTATAGTATATTACCGAAATGGTTTTTAGATAAAAATCACATCTTAGTAATATTAAAATTAGAGAGGTGATTATACATGGGTGCTACAACAACAAAGATTGCCCAAACTCATACAATTGAAGAATTTATAGACAAAAAATTTGAAGATGAGCTTACATATAGAAACTTTAGTATAGTTGATTATAGTGATGAGATAGAGTTAATCGACAGAAATCTTATATCAGAATATTTGCCAATACTGCTATCTGCTTGTACAAATTATGCATTTACCGTAAGAGAATATAGAAGATATAAATATTGTCCTGATTTATTATCATATGATTTATATGGAACAACTCAATTAGATTTCTTGCTAATGATGTTAAATGATATGGTAGACCCTAAAGAGTTTACCATGAAAGTAATAAAACTCCCAGATGTTCGTATACTTAGAACAGCATTATCTGATATATTGTCTATTAATAGTGGTTTTATAGAACAGAATAGATTTGACCATAATCTTTCATATTAATATTTATGAGTAGTCTTCATCTACGAAGACTACTCATAAATTTTTAATGGGAAGTGCAATGAGTATAGATAATGTTGATTATCTAAGCTGGGCTACTCAGATTCGAACTGAGGAAATACAGCAGTCAAAGTGCTGGGCCTTTCCGCTTGGCGATAGCCCAATGTTATTCCTACATGAATAAGATTACAATGATAGATATTATACAAATACTAAATGAAATATACAATATACTTATCAAAGTAATCTTATTTATAAGGCTGAGATAGATGTTTATCCTCTGGGGAGGTGAAGGCACCTACTCTACAAGTTCTTTTGGCTAAATATTATCTTGGACGATTTGTTGGTTTTGAAAGATAATATTTATATGCATGGGACAACTTATAGCAAACCATTATATAAACAATAGTTATAGGCGTCTCTAGCGTGCTGAGATATAACTATTTTTATATACATTATCATTATATATAGTGTATAGATATAAATCATTTATTACATGTTGGATGCTTTCTTCCAACCCCAATTTACTTTTATCTTCTTTACATCATATGAATCATCCAACTTCATATTAGTATTTACTCTTATAGGAAGTTTTATAATATTATTGTTATTCATATTATTTGTAAATGCAGATAATGAAGAATTGAAATCTTCTGAAATATCATCGATAGATTCATCAAGATTATAGATATTCTTGCTAGCAAATGCATTATTCTCTTTGATATAATCTTGTGCATCAAAGTCTCCCAATGCTGATGATATAGCAGATGTACCAGTTACTTTCATACTACTATTCTTCATTTCAGGAGCAGCATGCAATGTTTCTTTGAACTGAGGTATACCACCATAATCTTCCATTAACCTTATAGTAGATCCTTGAGCAAATGGTTGAGCTATATACATTCTCTGAGGTTTATCTCTCATCTTAATCAATGAGAATGACATATAACGATTTTGATCTTTATCAAAATCTAGTGTTATGATAATACCACAATCCAAGTTATCAATCATTAGCATTGATTCACCAATATTAGATTTTCCTAATAACTTACCAACATCTTGATTATTCTTTCTTGATGCTTCTTCTATAACTCTACTTGCATCTCTATTAAGATGAGAGTTAGTAAGTACAGGAATATCTTTCTCAGCTGCAAATACTTTGAGTTCATTGACGACATCTCCTAACTCTAGACGAAGATCACTATTTGCATACACTGATCTTATTCTCTTTACATGATCTTGCACCAATGCTATCATTTCATAACCATCATCTTCAAGATCATCATAAAGTGTATATAAATAAGATGTATCAACACTTCTGTTTGCTTTATACTTAATAACTATATCTATAGGAGATGAGTCATTTAATATAAGTTCACCTTGAGTTCTAAGCATATCTATACAGTTCTGTGCTGTATAATTACTCATATTAGATTTATCATCTACGGATATAGCAAATAATCTTGTTATAGTTTCTATAACAGTATTCTCCATAGTTAATAGAACAATACATGGAGTCTTTGTTGGATCTTTTGTCTTATAAAATTTATTAAATCTTTTAATTTGATATATAAGATTTAATAATGTCAATGATTTACCAACTCCAGATGTTCCTAAGAGCATATATACTCTTCCTGATTCAAAACCTCCACCAAGCATTTCATTTAACCCTTGCATACCACAGATTAATCTTCTTGATGGATTAGTAATTGTATTCCATGTATTATTTATTGCATTCTCAAATTGTCCATCTCTTAATGAAAATGTCATATCAGTAGCATTGTCTGCTACTTGCATCTTTCTAAAGTTATTTGTTAAAGAAGAGTTCATTCTTTTAAACTCTTCCACAATATCTCCTCTTGTATTAAAATCAGATGTCTTAAATCTTGTACATAAATCTTGTATTGCATCTATATTCTCATATATAAACCTATAAGATAAAGAATCATTTACAAATCTATGTATATAATTTATTTCATCTTTAGACAATACTAAATGATCATAATCCAAAAACTCTACTTTAAATTGTAAACCACCATTAATAAACATTAATATCAATTCGATATCATTGATATTATTAACTAACCTAGCCTCTAATCCTTTTCTTATAAAGTTAACTCTCTTTAACTTCTCATAATCTGGTTCATAAGTTGAAGGATCAATTATATCTAATAAATTCCTTAAATTTACTAGATGTTCCATTTTTACAAAACTTGATGATTGTAATACATACTTACATAATACATCTAAAGTTCTAATATCTAGATTTAGTTTTATTAATGAAGATGATTTCTTATTTCCATAGCCAACTAAAGAATTTACTACCATCGTTAAGTCTCCATTGCATCATAAAATATTCCCATTTATAATCTGTTGATTATACTTAAGTTAATCAAATAATACTTTTTAATATAAATATATCATAAATTACTAATATAATGGTACTATATTGGTAAAAATAAATGCATTTTATGATATTTTACTAGTATTATTGTATATTTATGGAAAAATATCAAGGGTAATTAATTACAATTACCCTTGACTAAGCAATTCAGTTAATTGACTTATTGTAATATACTGATATCCTTCTGATTCATTAACAAATCTAACAAATCTTTCTAAATCTGATAACTTATTATCTGTAAGATAACTATATTGATCATTGCTAGATATAGATTGTTGTATATTAGCTTCATTAGATGAATCAATAGTATCTTTAAATTCTACTGTTACTGATCCATTATTTCTATAGTAATTGTTAATAATAGTCTTATTAGATCCAGATACATCTACTCTAAATCTTACTTTGATATAATCGATTCCCTTATTCTTTTTGAGAGTATTTATATAATCAATTATATCTTTAGGATCATTAGATACTAACTGGTCTAAATAAATAGTTTCATATCTAAACGAAGTTATCTCTTCAAACTCTACATAATGTATACCAGTAGAAAGATCTTGATTAGATATTAAGTATCCATTATTAACTCCTTCAGCTTCAAAACTTAATGCGATAGGACTACCACAATAATAATAGAACTTATCAAAACACCCTGGAGTATGTATATGACCAGATGTACATAATCCTTTACAATGAGTAAAGTCTTCTTTAGTTAATAATCTACCTTGCCCTACATTATCTCCATATACAGATCCTTTATAGGTTCCATGTATAAGTGCTAAATCATACCAACTAGATTCATGAAAGAAATGCTGATAAATAGATTCATCTATATTATATAGTTCTGGTATACATAATACTCTAGCACCTTTTACATCTTCAAATCTTATTGTTTCTACTATTCGAAGATCTACACTAGGATCTTCTAAATAATGATAAAACAGTTTAATCTGTCCATTATCGTGAGCCAATGTACCAGCTATTATAATAACAGTAGAGTTCTTAATCTTTGCAAGTTGTACTATATCATCTATGAACTGAACTGCATATCTAATAGGATCTGAATTTGCTAAAAACTTTCTATCAAATATATCTCCATTAATAGCTATAAGATCTATTCTTGGCAATTGTGATATAGGAAGAATAAACTGTTCTTTTAATATCTGATATTGTATAGATGGATCTATTTTCCCCATATGAATATCAGCTATATGTATAGATATTAAATTATTTGGTTGTATCATAATACTTCCTTCTGATCAATTTGCTCAAGCAAAAATGATTCTATTATATCAAGTAATTCAGTATTAAGAATCTTCATAACCATATTATTATTATATATATTCTGATTATAAAAATCATCGAAATCTATACTATCAGCATATCGTAGATCTATTGCTGTATAGGTAAGAGAATGAGTGACCATTCCTAGTAAATCTACTATTCTGTATGAAATTGTGATTCCAGGTCTATTATTAACTGTTATGTCATATCTTATTTCTGATGCATTATTAATATATTTATATGGATTTATAAGAATATGAGCTGTTAATGTACGATCTGAATCATCAGAAAAATATACTTTTGTTATGTTTCTATATTTTCCATCATTGGTTGTTAATAAATAGGTAAAGAATTCTTGAAGCATAAATTTATCGAGAATAATGTTTTTCTTTTTGAGTATTTGTATTCTACGCTTTAGTTTATTAACATTGATTCTTTCTACTATCTTACCTAATAACTTAAATTTTGAATTTTTTCTTTGTTCTTTAATATCTCTACTAATTTCTAAAATATCACTTATTAATCGTGTAGATGCTGTCATATAAATCTTCTCCTTTCTATACTATTATAATATATTATCATATATTACTTTAGTATTTCCATAAGGGTTTCTTTATCAGTATTATCTTCTAATTCATCATCTTCTAATTCATCATCTTCTGATTCTTTTTCTTCTGGTTCCCAACCATCTTGTACATAATGAGGTACATATTTCTGAGTAGTGTATCCTATGCCATTACAAAGGTCACATGTTTGCTCTTCATCATATGCATCATGACATCCAACATCTCTACCATCTCCGCCAATACCAAGATATTCTGGTACATGCACTATAATAAATCCTGCTCCATTGCATTTAGGACAAGTATATTTGTAGTATTTCTTAAGAGTAGACAGTATACTTCCAAGCGTTTTATCTGGACCCCATTTACTTATAAGACCTTGTACTCGTTGTATTTCTCCTTTTTGAACATTTGTGCTAAGGTATTCTTCTTTACATTCTTTTAGCTGAGTTGATAACTGATTTAATGTTTCATCTATATCTATAGAAAACATAATTTTAGACCTCTTCTTTCTGATTAACTACTTCTAATAATCCTACATAAGATTTCTTATACTTATTAAATTGATATTCCATATTTAGTTTCTCATAGTAAGTTCCCAATATAGATCCAAATCCTCTCATATATTGACATATAAGATTATACTGATAAGGATTAAATTCATTTAAAAATAAATCTTCGAAAGTATTAGATTCTTTATCGCATCTAATGATACCAATGCCATTTATATGAGGTAGCTCTGGACAATATCCATTATTGATTGTCCACATATAAGCACATGTTTGGAGAATATATTCATATGATATTTTCTTAGATGTTTTAAAGTCTAATATATAGTAAGCATTATTAATCTTAGCTATACAGTCTATACAGCCACCATAATAAGGATTAACTACAGGAACTTCTAATCCTAATATTTCAATAGCATTACCATGAGATACTAAGTTATCATACCATCTTCTAAAATTATTATATACTCTTTCTATTACTGGTGCTTGTTTTGGTGCTCTCTTATATGGAGCTTCTTGCTCTATTCCAGTTCTTAAAAACTCTTCGATCATATTATGAGATTTAGTTCCAATATCAAGTATTCTATCTCTTTCATTGAAATAGGCATACTTATTGCCGAAACTTATAGCCCAATTAACTAAATATTCTCTATTCATAGATTCATCTATTATTTTTGTAACTCTAGGCACTTTAACACCATTATATTCATACGTAGAAAAAGAATCTTTTGTTCTGGCATTTTCTATTGCCTCTGATTCCATTAAATCATCTATATTATAAGACTTTAAAGTAGTTAAAGTAAATCTATTCTCCATTAAATATATCCTCCCTAATATCTATGTATATTATATAAAAGTAGTTATAGATATAAAAAATAAAGACCATTAGTGGTCTTTATCTTTCTGTAGGAAGATCAAAACATCCTTCTTTTAACAGTTTTTTGATCGAAAATAATTTTCTAACCGATGCAGAATCATCAATGTAAATTGCTGTTCCTTTTGTTATACAATATACATTGGCTACCATTCTTTCTGTAGTAACTTCATATACAGGATGAATTTTTACATAAATGATACTTCCGATTTTAAAAACATCATTTATATCAAGATCTTTAAATAATACATAGTCATCCATCAATATCACCTCCTTTCAATCATTGCTTTCTTCTTTATCTTTTACTTCTATACATTCTTCTACATTTTTAAGACTTTTCTCTACTTCATCAATTTTCTTCTTTGCATCTTCTACGCATTTGTACAACTTTGCCATTGCTTCATAATACTTTATTTTATATTCTTGCTTGATATTCTTCCGTTTATGTAGCTTATGCTCTTTTATTCTGTTTTCTACCAACTCATCAATACAACTTTTTATATACTCACTAGACGATTCATCTGGCTCTATATCTAATAAATTGGTTATAGTTAGTAAATCTTCAGCTTCATCACTTTTTATATCATTTACTGTTGTATTCATATTACTATAGTCCTCCTTATTTTATTAATATTATTATATATAATTATACTTTAATTATTTTACAAAAAATAAAGATGATGCATATTTCACTTCTATATAATTAAACTATATATAATTTAAGGAGGAATAATATTATGCCTTACTTTCAAGCGAGTATGGTGGGAGAAATTGCTCCTTCCACTGTAAATATATCGATAACTATTAATGGTGCTAAAGAAGATTCAATTGCCATTAAAGATGGTTATAATCAAACGATTGGAACGTGTATATTTTCAAGTGGGCAAACAAGTGGAACATGTCAAATCGATGTACCAACTGGTGGTGGGTTATATAAATTTATTTCATTAGTTGCAAAAGATACTGCAAGTGGCACGAATAATTATGAGAAAACAGTTATCCTTACAACTAATGCAACACAGACAGTAAACTTGTTTCCAGATGGTACTGTTTATTGGTATGGAAATGAAATTGTGCCTGTTTTTGGTGGTGCTCGTGAGGGTCAAGGAAATGTAACTAAAAGTACGAATAATATCACAATTACAGGTACTTTTGTTGGTGGATATCATTTTGGTCGTGCATGGATATATAATACACTTGACTTTACAAATATCAATGTCATAAATGTAATGGTTGACTCCATAAATTCCACAATGCCCTCTCAGGTGAGTGGAATAAGACTTGGTAAAGGTAGTGGATTTGGTGCTACAACCGAAGGAACATTTATAAATGATGCAACTTATCAAAACACAAGTGGTAGAATTAAAATGGTATTTAATGCAAGTAGTGTAAGTGGAAGTGGTCAATTTGTTTATTATATTAATCCGGCTGCCAATGCAGGAGAAACGCATACGCTTACTGTAAAGATTACACAAATTATCTGCGAATAAGTAGAAATGAGAATTGATGTATAGGATATGAAAGGAGAATAATATGCCTTACTTACAAGCAAGTATGGGGGGGGGTAGCTCCTCCTTAGCTGAATTGGAAGATACTAATATATCATCTCCACAAGATGGTGATATATTAATATATGATAGCAATACTAATAAATGGATAAATAGTGAACCTGTAACAACAATTACATTAATTATAAATAGTGCAAAGGAAGATACAGTTACTATTAAAGATTCTAGGAATGTTACTATAAGTACATGTATATTTGCAGTTGGTGCTACTTCTGGAACATGTACATTTGACATTGATCCAGGAGAAACTTATACATTTATATCTAGTATTGCAACTGTATATAACGGTAGTGCATTTGTTAATTATTCAAAAAATGTTATATTAAATAAGACATCAGTACTTATTAATCTATTTCCAGATAATACTATATATTGGTATGGCAATGAGATCATATCTTGTACGCCTATAATATATGCTGATCAAAGTCATGTTACACTTACCAAGAATACAAATAATTTAACTAATATATACTCAGGAACAAATGATGGCACCTATAAATGTGGATTTGAATTTAATAGCCCATTTAATATATCAGGAATGACAAAGGCTATTATGATTAGTTATAATGGAAGTGTAGATTGTAATATTACTGGTACAAATACAAGATTATTTGCTTTTTATCCACCAGTTGGAGAGATAAAATCTCAAACAAGTAAATCTATATCTTATAATAATAGTGTAGATATTAGATTAAGACTTGTAGCACCTCAGACTGCTATATACTATGCATTTTGGTTCGAATAATATATAAATATTTGGAATATATAGCTGGCTGACAATAATGACATAATATATTCCTCCTTATCATTAATTATATAAAAGTAAAAAAAAACACTATTACCAATCATCTTGGTAATAGTGTTTAATATATACTTATGCAGCAACTTTTTCTTTTGTTGATATATCTGTTATTTTATCTCTAAACTTAGTGACTTTATTAGATTTTACTAACCAAGCAAATGAGAATGACCATAACATAATTGCTTCATTGATTATAGTAAACCATCCTATGTCTAAGATAGAAGTTAATACTTGGTTAGCCATAGCAGCTGCTATAATAATAGCACAAATCTTATAGACCTTATTTCTTTTCTTCTTATCTTCTGTCATGATAGAATTCTTATCGGTCTTTGTAAATCTAAAACCAACCATATAAGCAAATGATAAGAATAATAAAGAAGCTACTATACAATGTATAATATGACTTATAGGAGTCGGTAGATTAAATATACCTGTAGTTTCTCCAGCAGCCTCACAATCACAAGGAAACGCCATTACTAATGCTGCCATAACGGCAGAAAATCTGCAAGTAAATAAATCTCCTAAATCATATCCTTTATATCCCCATAAGAACGATGAGAATACAGATAATGTAAAGATAAATAATATAGCGCTAGTAGCATAGAATGTAGCTGATAATGACCACCAAAATGTAGGACCATTCTTTTCATAAGCTATAAATCCTGCTAAGGGTGCAAGTATTGGTAAAAGAAATCCACAATATGCAAGATGCTCTCTATACCAATTCATAGTAGCTTTATCATGCCTTCTGTAGGATTCATTTGTATTGGATGATATTAATGAATATAATATATCCAAATTAAATAATGATTTAATATGTTTCATAAATATACCTCCTAATTATTGTTATTCTGCATATATAGCATAAACTGTCATGGTAGATGGATAATATATATTTATCCAGTTATGACAGTTTACATATCCAAGATTATCTCCTGATGGTGTAATAGCACTAGATAACCAGTTTAATCCAGTTACAAATGAGTTCGCAGCTGCAAATTCTGCTCCTGCTCCATCTACTCCAGCATGTATCCAATGGCCTCTCATGCCAAGATTCTCATTTGATATTCTTGTATTATTATTTAAAAGTTTTAAAGTTGTTAAACCAGTAAAATTGCATTTATTAGTGGTTTCAATATATGCATTAGGATTTGTACCAGATGATGCCTGAGGACAATTTAATACTATATTATTAGTATTTTTGGTAACAGTGCCACCATTTATCTGTCTTGTAGCATACCATCCACCAGTAACATCTGTAATTTCATTTCCAAACCAGTAATAGCAATGATCAGGATATACATTTATAGTATCTTCTGTACCATCAAGTGTTATCATCTTTTCATAATCTGATGTTCCTGTAGTTGTATCTTTTGCTACACTTGACGTAAACTTATAGGTTCCACTTGGTAGCAATATTCTTGGAACACAGCCATAAGTCTTGCCGCTTCCAAATGTGCAAGTAGTTACCGTCTGATCATTGGAATTTTTGATAGTGATGGTATCTTCTTTGGCACCACGAATAATAATATCATCATCAAGCCATATAGCATTTACTGTAATTTCTGCCATAGGCGTTGCTACTGTATTATCTCCAGTTACTATAATCACATGCTTAGTCCCAGTAGCACCAGAAATATCAGATGCTGCAATGCCGCTAAAAGTTGCTGGACTTGAATAGGTAGATACAATTCTTATCAAGTGACTGCTAGATGCCATGGATTGGCTTAAAGTATCCTGAATGTCGAGGCTTATAACAGACCAGTCATATCCACCAGTTTTAGCACTACATCTTATTTTCATTGTAGTAAAATTTGTTACATCAATATTGCCAAAATCTGCACATCCGCTTATCTCTCCAGAACCACCTGTTTGTTGTACTTTAAGTGAGTTTGTGTTTGTAGTTATTGTTGGAGCATATGCATGAGCATATGTAGCCCATTTATTTGTAGATGCGACTGCTGAACCGTTTCCATACCAATAAACTGCACCTTCTGGCATTATATTGACTTCGCTTTCAGTACCATCAAGAGTTATTATTTTTGAATAATCATTAGTACCAGTAATTGTATCTTTAGCAACAGAACTTGTAAATAAGTATAAACCAGAAGATAATAAATCTTTGCTTACAAGTCCATATGTTTTACCAGTACCAAATATACAAGTGGTAACTAATTGATTATTAGAATCTCTTATAGCAATTGTATCTTCTTTAGCACCATTTATTCTGATAGAATTTTCAAATTCATTTTCAAGCCAAAGAGCCGAGATAGTGATATATGCTGCATTGTCTGTACTTCCGCCAAGAAGCATACCAACATAGTCTAAAGATGTTACAGATGAAATGTCTAATTCCTTAATACCTACCGTAGTATTTGACGTATCAATCGCTGTAGGATTATTGCTATTAGCATTAGGACTTGTAATTTCTCCGAACCATCTGATTGTGCCGCTTATGCCGATGCAGTTTAACTTTATTTTTGTATAAGATGATAAATCAATTTGGTTGTTAGTATAGTATGCACCTGAACCGATCTGATTTGTATTCCAATGAATTTCAAGTGCATTAGTTAGGTCTGTCTTTGACAGATTTGACTGTATACTTTCCCTTGTAAATCCTATGATGTAATTACCATACCAATATAATGCATTCTTTGGATAAACATTGATTTCACTTTCATTACCTTCAAGATAAATAGTCTTTGTATAATTACTTGTTCCTACTATAGTATCTTTAGCAACAGATGATATAAATTTATAAGATTGCCCAGCAGGTAATAATAATTTGCTTACATAACCATATGTTTTACCTGTATCAAAATTACATGTTGTAATAGTTTGATTGCTAAGATCTTTAATAGTAATAGTATCCTCTTTTGCTCCATGGATAGTAATATCGCTTTCATGCCCATCTTCAAACCAAAGAGCATAACAGCCCATTTCTGTTACAGTTCTTGAACCAACATACAATGAAATATAGCCATTTGTGTTAACATTGCTTAAGTCGAGCGATGTGATTTTGGTACTTGTACTAACAGTTGTGCCAATAGTTGCAAGTACATTTGTACCAATGTCTTTTTGTTCAGATGCTCTAATAAAAAATCCATCATCGGCGTTTGAAATTTCCAATGCTTTCAGACCCGTAAATTGTGAAAAGTCGATTGAATTTTCTGTACCGAAAACGGCTATATTGCCCTGTCCTGAAGATGCAATATTGATCTTATCATTCCCCTGTGTGATACTTCCACTATTAGGAGATGTATTATATCTGTATCCTGTTGCAGTCATCGGTTTGATAAGGTTTCCAAACCAGCTTAATGCATTCTTTGGATATGCATTTACAGTCTGATTATTTGCATCTGATATAAATATAGTCTTTTCATAATCAGATGTACCAGTAGTTGTATCTTTAGCTACAGATGATATAAACTTATAACTTTGGCCACCTACAGGTACATTTATTCTAATAGTACCTTGTGTAGATCCTGGATCAAATGTACAAGTTGCTATAGTGACATCACTACTATTTTTAATAGCAATAACATCATTCTTAGCACCATTAATAGTTAATGCTATATTAACAGTAGCTGTACCACCTTGCATATTTATCCATTTATTAGTGTTGGCATCATATATAATAGTATCTCCAGATTCTGGAGATGTTATATTTACATCACTTAATCCAGCTAATGAAGAACTACCCCCACCCATACTAGCTTGTAAGTAAGGCATTATTCATATACCTCCTCTTCTATTATTTTAATATATTAAAATTAAGCAGCTACTAACCACATTGCAAGAATTCTTCCACTTGAACTATTACTGTAATGATAATCTTGGGTTGTTAAATATATAGCAGGCCTATCACCAGATACAGCAGTACAAGTTTTTACTTGAGTCTGATTTCGACTAAATAGATCTGTAATACCGTGGGTATTATGCCAATCACCAATATTATATGCAGATTCCCCTCTGCATAATGGTGCTGTGCTACTATCTGCAAACATAATATATAGTGTTCCATTACTACCAATAGTTTTATTTGCAAATACCGTAGCACCACCTCTATATGCAACATTAAGGCCTACTTGTACATAATTTATTTGATTGGAAATCGATGGACTATATACACTATATACGTCAGTATAAGTAGGTAGTGATTTTGATCCATAGAATGTAGTTCCTCTTCCAAACCAATATATTAAATCTATACAATCTGGAAATACATTTACAGTTTGTTCTTCTTCATCTGTAATTTCTTGAATCTTTGTAAAAGCATTTGCTGTATTGGTTGGATCTTTTGATATATCTGATATAAACTTCCAGTTATCGGTATATGATTTATCAACTGTAGCGGTAAATGTTCCGGTTGAATAGCCAGTTTCAAATATACATGAACCAATTAATGTGTCATTACTATCATATATAGATATAATATCTTCTTTAGCACCATTTATTGTAAGAGTAATTTCTACGGTAGAAGGACCAGATGCTGCATTAATCCATTTACCAGATTCTGAATCATATACTAATAAATCGCCTTCTTCTGGTGTTGTTATATTTACATCTTCTAATTCAGCTAATGAGGAACTTCTACCTCCCATTGTTGCTTGTATAAAAGGCATAGCAATACCTCCTTTTTCTTCTATTATATAGTTTTAATTATATAAAAGTGAAAAAAAAAACACTATTACCATCGTCTGGTAATAGTGTTTATAATGATATTATTCGCCTTCTTCATTGGTTGTAGGTTCTGTTTGTTCAGTTTCTGCAGGTGCCTGCCAGTATTCGCTCATAATCTTATTACCATAAGAGTCAGTAAGTGATACTGCTACATTATCATAAGTAGTACTATTGATATAAGTCGATAATTCAGTATGATAAGCTTTTTTAGCAGCTGACAAATCATTGTAGCTAGCAACTACTTTATAAGCCCATCCATCATTTTCCTTATTGTGTAAAAAATAGGATACAAAATATTTAATACGTATTGGCATAGTATTTATTCTCCTTTGCTATTTTAATATTCTTAATTTACATATATCACCGGTTGATGCACCGTTGACTTCATAAACAATTGTTACATTACTACCGCTACCAGTTTTAGTCATAGATGTAATTCCTATTAACTTATCCTCGCAGTATAATGTATAAGCACGATTATTTGATAATCCTGTAAATGTAACAGTATTATCACTAGCTACCAAAGCAGTAGCTGTCCATTCATCGTCATCCTGGACTTTCTCTTCTACCCAGCTATAGGAACCACTAGAATCTACACACTTATAAAAATATCCATTTATATAAGAACTTGTAGATGCTCCTATAAATTGTACTATTTGACCGACATTAGATGCAGATGCTGTTGGCATAGTAGTAACTTGTGTAGAAGTTATACCAAGATCGGCTAAAGACTTATTACCTGTTAATGTAACATTATTAATCTGAGGTAAGTTTTTTAGTCTTTCATAATCATTTGCTGCACCTAATGCATCATTAATCATCTGATACATTGAGTCAAGTCTCATATATAAAAATACACACCTACCTTTCCATATATATTAATATCATGTTTTACTTATCTTCTTATATATTACTTAAAAGTGGATTAAAAAAAATAAGAAAAAAGAAATCAGAACAAGACTGATTTCTTTTTTTTGAGATATTGATCTTCATTCACTATCCTCACAATTATCCTCGAATATACTAGTTATTACAGTAGCAGCTAGTATAATTCCAACTAGTATTAAAAATATTTGTACCATGATATTTCCCTCCCTTGAATATATAATATATATCTTTTATTTCACTATTATATTATATATTCAAGATCAGTAACTTTAACAAAATACAGAGAGTAGTACCAATAAAGTACTACTCTCTGTATTTTCTATTAATACTTTATTCTACTATTATGGCTTGAATCGTTCTAACTCCTGTACCTGTATTTCCATTTGCTTTACATCCTTCAAAGCATAAGTGTCCAGTAGCATTTGATGAAAATTCCAATGAATTAACTGCATCTCCAGATATCATTCCAGTTTTTGCCCATGTATATGCTTGCTGTATATTATTAGATAATCCCATTCGGAACCAAGAAAACCCAGATGAAGGTGCAATTAATTTAAGATATTTACCAGCTGCTATAGTAATTTGGGAGCTACTAAAGATAGATCCAAAGCAATGATAACTTGTAATTGAATAATATGTAAATATCATATTATTGGTATTTATAGATATACTTGGTGTACTATATCTAGAAGCAGATGTTTGCTCATCTGAATCTCCATAAGCCTAAGCATTAAATGATAAATTTCCTATATTATTACCATACCAATAAAGTGCACCATCAGGATATACATTTATGGTTTGTGTATTATCATCTGTTAAAGTTACTGTTTTTACATAATCATTTGCATATGTAGCTGATGTTGTACCTTTAGCAATAGATGATATAAATTTGTATTCTGAACCAGGATATATATCAACAGTAGTTATACCGCTAGTTGAACCACTAGAAAATATGCATGAACCTATTAATATATCATTATCATCATATATAGATATAGTATCTTCTTTTGTACCATTAATGGTAAGAGTTACAGTAATAGTATGAATATCTCTTGTATTTATCCACTTTTGATTTTCTGAATCATATGTAAGATAATCACCATCTTCTAA
>JAEEGK010010068.1_pt1 | contig 21884 bp, 12 predicted proteins | sample 8958771 | NCBI WGS metagenome assembly JAEEGK01 (sample SAMN16246547, study PRJNA631951) | gut metagenome | biome: gut microbiome; feature: rumen; material: SC-attached | host: Bos | place: Iran: Karaj | collected 2018-10 | reverse complement strand
GGCCGGGCATACTTCTTCTTGCATGCTATCTCCTCTATGTGGGCAAGCAAATCGTCGAAGTTTGAGCTACTATCCGAAGACCTTAACCAATAATATACGGCACCCCACAGATAAGCCATTTCATGCTCACCAAAATCAATATAATCAGGATGTAGCTTCAGTCGTGCATATTCTGGGCTTTTAAAGTATTGAACCCAGTTGTCTACCTGTGTGACTGGATTGAGCGACTCCAACAGATCCTCAACGATAGTTCGTGTCCAGTTTATCAAGGTCGGCAACGGGAAATGGTCTTCAGTTAGTTTTTCATAGAAATCCTCATATTTGTTGTCAACGTAGCCATGATGAGATATATCTAATAGTGCCTTAGCCTTCTGATCATTTTTTATCACCTCCCTTGAAGGATAATAGCAGACATATCTTCCAGGGAAGAAGGTGTTCAGGAAAGTAACAACTGCATTTCGTGAATACTTTGACAGAATCTTGGCAATACCCCATGCTGCAAAGACCACAAAGATGAAAAGCACCAAGAGTACCAGTGCATATAAAAGGTCCAGTAGGCTAAACATCTGTATCTCGTCAAATCATTATTGAGTAAGGTGTTTCAACAGAAGAGGCTGTCAAAACTCTGCATCCTGTCATACGCGTTCGTTTTTATTTCTTCACGTCCACCCGCGAGCCTGCAGCATTGTCGTTGCCCAGGATTGTGTTGATGAGGATGGTGATATCAGCGATGGTGATCTCGCCGTCGCCGTTGGCATCACCTGCTAGCCCAAGGATATCAATGTCCTTGCTTACTACCTCTGAATTGAGATAACCCTCCTTCTTTGCATAGACGGTGACGGTGTAAACGGTGGGCAGCAGGACCTCACTACTATTGCTGTCTGCGCTAGCAGGAGTTGCGAAATGTGAGACGAACTCCACACCCTCCGTCTCGCACTCAAACAGCAGTTTGCCGTTTCTGAATGCAATAGTAGGTGTCGCACATTGCGGTGTCTCGGGCTCTTCTCCGCTCAGCGTCATTATCGTGCTGAAATTGCTCCAGGGGCTGGTACTCTGATACTGGCTTGCCGATGCTTCTGGCACATAGAGGGGTATGTTGTAGTTGGAGAAGGTGTTCGCATACATGAAAGGTGGAGTCTCTGAAAGTGATGTCACGCTCTCTAACGAGCTACAACCGCTGAAGACCTCCTGATATATAAACTCAACTTTCGAAGGAATGGTGATATTCTTTAATGATAGGCAGTTATAGAATGTTTGCTTTTTGATGATAGTAAGATCTTGTGGAAGAACGACTGATTGCAAGTCCCAACAGCAAGAAAATGCAGCTTCACCGATGCTGGTTATGCTTGAAGGTAAAGCGATGGAGGCTAGCTTGTAACAATTCAGAAAGGCATAAGTACCGAGTGAGGTAACGTTGCTAGGGATGGTCACACTCGTCAGGTTGGAACAGCTAGAAAAAGCATAGTCGCCGATGCTCGTCACGGAGTTCGGGATGGTCACGCTCGTCCGGCCGGAGCAGCCAGAGAACACAGATTGGCCGATGCTCGTTACGGAGTTCGGGATGCTTACGCTCGGCAGTTTGGAACAGCCATAAAACGCATAGTCTCCGATGCTCGTCACGGAGTTCGGGATGGTCAAGTTTGTCAGGCGCGAGCAGCTATAGAATGCATAGTTGCCGATGCTAGTCACGGAGTTCCCGATGGTCACGCTCGTCAGGCCGGAGCAGCCATAGAACGCATAGCCGTCGATGCTCGTCACGGGGTAAGTCACACCGTTGTACGTGACGGACTCGGGGATGACCACGTTGCCGGAGTATTCGTCGGAGTAGTTACTATAAGAACTACCCTGATAGCTGACGGCCAACTCCGTGTTGTTCGTCCAGACGTAATAGATGGTTTTGCCATCTTCGTTCGCCACCTCAATGTCGTGCGCAGCGGCGGTGATGCCTGCCATGCTGAGGAGCAGGGTGAGGAGGAAAGTGTTGAATTTCAGGTGTTTCATATCGTTTGTCGTTTTATTGGTTTGACGTTGATGGATGGTCGATTCGTTCTTGGCTAGTTTTCTAGGTATGACAGTAGCCAGTCTCCCTGTCGCAATTAGTCTTCTTTCTCAGTATTTTCGCTGCTGCCTATCAGATAGTCGCTGGCCTTTGCCGGCGAGATGACACTATGCCCCAGTTTACTCTCCAGTTGCTTGCGGGCGGCCTTTGCCACGCTTCCCCCTTCTTTAGCCACTTGTGTCTGGGCATTAAACCCCTTGGGGTCTCGCTGCTTCGACAGTTCTGTGGCCGATGCTTCTGCTAATATGTTGAATGCCATTTCAAGGTTCGTCATGTTGTCGCGCAGGTTCTCCTGCTTCAAGCCTTTGAAATGCTTGTACTGCTTGGTCGTGAATCCGCTCCATTCACGGGTGATGATATCCGTAAGCGAGGCATACTCCAATCCTTCCTTCACCCCTGTGCGCTTCCATTCGTCCGTCAGCTCCTTGCGTACCTCTATCGATTTGATGCGCTGGTTGATCCATGCATCGCTATAGCCCAGGCGCTTATAGTCGATGATGGCCTGGTCGATGCTCTTCTCAGGGTCCTGCATCTGGTCGAGACGCTGGCTGGCCACCTGCGCCATCCATAGTTTGAAAGGCTCGGCCTTGGGCGAAGGGACAGACTGAATGATACGAAAAAGCTGCTCAGTATCAGCAACATCTGTCAGACGCATCTTGCCGTCGGCAGCGCGCATTTTCAAAGCGTGACAATTTGTCACGGTTTCATTTCCCTCCTCTTTCAGACGTTGTTTTAGCTTTCTCCAGTATGCTGTTGGGTCTTTACTATCCGTCAGCACATCACATACATCTACTATCGAGAAGTACCACTTCTCTTCCTGATCGTCCCAGACGGTGCGCACTTTGCGCTCTTCAAAGAGCTGTATAGCTTGCTTCTTTACCATGATTTCTATCCCTTGTCGCTTGTTTCATTAGACTTTGGATGGCCGATTCGTTTCGACTAGTTTTCGGGGTACAGAGACCTTAGCTTTGTCCTTCGTCAGGGTCTATTAGCTCTACCCGCACTTTATAGCCCCTATACTCACCTATCAGAGCTGAAGGGCGAGTAAAGCCATATTTCTTGTTCGTCTCCACAAAATCAATCAACTGATCAAGTACTTTGTCGTCTACTACCATAATTGCTATTTATTAAAAACGTTTATCGTTAGTTCTGTTTCAAGCTGCAAATTTAGCCATTTTTCCCGAGACCACCAAATTTTCAGGAGAAGAAAGGATGAGAAGTTGTCAACAGAATTTCCTAGTCAACTTAGTCAAGATAGTCATTTAGTCATTAGTCAAAATCAATTTTGGATTTCTTGTTTTTACTCACTATAATAATAAATATATATATTTATTATTATAGTGCATTATTTTTGATAGCCAGAACGTCATTTTGACTAATGACTAAAATGACTAATGACTAAAACCATCCCCCCAAACCATTGAACCCTAAATCTACACAACATCTAACAGAAATCTTTCCGTTCTCATATTTGTGTCTGATTTGTGGAGGATTTAAGGTTCTTCCGAGCCTAACGACCAACTCCGGATAAAGAAACGGCGGGAACGAGAAAAGGTGTATATTTTACACTTATTTAACAGTTTATATTTGGCAGCGTCAATTATTTTTTGTACCTTTGCAATCGAAACGAAGAAGCGCGCGAGCGCGCACGCATTCAGCGGAATGCAACAGCGCAAAAGCGAAGCAGCCATCATCTCGTGCACAGAAGGAAGTACCCACGTCGCGAAGGGTACGGACCGAAGGGCACAAGGGTGGCACCCGCAGGCCAGCGAAGTGGCCACCGTAAGGCCTGAGGGATAAAACGGTAAACATTGACCATCAACCCTTAAACTTTGGTAATAACATCGCAGGCAGGCACAAGACGTTGCGCTCGACCTCTGGTCGTTCTTCACCGTCAGCGGCAACGGAGAACTAAAACATGTCTGTCTCGGCATGGGCGATTTTCGGGTGCTAACGTCATTTTTTCACCTGTTTTCTTTGTCGTTTGTCGTTTTTTTCTTAATTTTGCAGCAAAATGTTTGTAGATAACTAAAACTACTGATTATGAAGAGAATGCTACTGATGTTGCTATGCATACTGGCTGGAATGCAGACGATGAAGGCCGAGAAGGAAGCCTATGCCGTGTATTCCGCTGCGAACACGATGCTGACGTTCTACTACGATGAACTGCGCAGTAGCCGTACGGGCACGACCTACGACCTGAACACCGAAGGCAATTCGCCCGAATGGTATACGGACGGCACGTATGCCAGCGTCACCAAGGTGAGCTTCGACGCGTCGTTTTCCAACTATCTCCCGACGACGACCTGCGCTTGGTTTTACAAGATGGAGAACCTGCAATCCATCACGGGAATCAGCAGGTTGAACACCAGCAGCGTGACCAACATGGATTATATGTTCTCTGACTGCCATGCTTTGACGAGCCTTGACTTGACCGGTTTCAATACGGCCAACGTTGTATCGATGAATTGGCTGTTCGCGTCGGATATCTCTCTGAAAACCATCTATGTAGGCGATGACTGGAGCATGACTTCGGTGCAGTATGCCACGTCGATGTTCTATTGCTGCTACAGCCTTGTGGGCGAGGAGGGCACGGCGTTTGATGTGAGCCATATGGATTCCGCCTACGCTCACGTCGACGGCGGTTCGGCCGATCCCGGCTACTTGTCGAGGAAACCCGAGACGTATGTTTGCTACACGTCGGAAAACACGACACTGACATTCTATCGTGACGGCAAGCGAAGCAGTCGCACGGGCACGATCTATCGTCTGAATACGGATGTTTTCGATCCCGACTGGTACTCGGACGGCACCCAAGCCAGCGTCACCCATGTGGTCTTCGACCCCTCGTTTGCCAATGCCCGTCCCACCGCTACCCGTGCTTGGTTCTGTGATATGAGGAACCTGCAATCCATCGAGGGAATGGAATACTTGAACACCAGCAAGGTGATCAACATGAGGGAGATGTTTTCAGATTGCACCAAACTGACAAGCATCGACCTGAGCAAATGCAACACCGCCAACGTGTCCTTAATGGATTATATGTTCTACAATTGCTCGAATCTGAGAACCATCTATGTGGGCAGCGGATGGAGCATGGAAAAGGTAGGAGGCACGGTCGTTAATATGTTCCTGGATTGCACGAGCCTTGTGGGCGGAAAGGGTACTGTATACGATGAAAACCACATCGGAATAGATTATGCCCATATTGACGGAGGCCCCGACAATCCTGGCTATCTGACGGCCGACGGCTCTGAGCCTTGGGTGGAAGCGTACGTTTGCTACGATGAGCCGAGCACGACGCTGACGTTCTACTACGACGGCTACCGCAAGACGCATAAGGAGCAAAGCTACGACCTGAACAAGGGCAGTGAGGTCCCCGGTTGGTATGCCGACGAGACGTATCGCGATGTTACCCATGTGGTATTTGATGCCTCGTTTGCCGTCGCCCGTCCCGTTTCTGCCTATTGCTGGTTTTACGAGATGGAGAACCTGCAATCCATCGAGGGAATGGAATACCTGAACACCAGCGAGGTGACCACGATGGCGTGGATGTTCTCTCATTGTGCCAACCTCGAAAGCGTCGACCTGAGTGGCTTCAACACGGAAAATGTGAAAAACATGCGCAACATGTTCAGCGGCTGCGAATCGTTGGAAAGCCTCGACCTGAGCAGCTTCAATACGGCCAAAGTGACCAACATGACCAGCATGTTCCACTTCTGCAAGAAACTGGCGTGGGTCGACCTGGGCGGATTCAACACCGCCAACGTCAACAATATGCGCTGCATGTTCTATTATTGCATCAACCTGCGAACCATCTATGTGGGTGACGAATGGAGCACGGCATCAGCATCGAACTCCACGTTGTTGTTCTCTTACTGCAACAGTCTTGTGGGCGGAGAAGGCACGACCTTCGACGAGAACAACATAGACACTTCCTATGCCCACGTCGACGGCGGCAAGGATGATCCCGGCTATTTCACTCATTTCAACGTACCGAAGGCATACGTATGCTACACGCCGGAGAACACAACGCTGACCTTCTACTACGACACCAATCGTGGCCGGCGCGCGACTCCTACCTATGCCTTGAACAAATATTCGACTAAACCCGGTTGGTACAATGACGGTAGCTGTGCCAACGTCACCCGAGTCGTCTTCGATTCGTCGTTTGCCGATGTCCGTCCCAAGACCACCGAGTACTGGTTTTATGAGATGCAAAACCTGCAATCTATCACAGGATTGTCCAACTTGAACACCAGCGAGGTGACCGACATGGGGCATATGTTTATGAATTGCAGCAGCTTGACAACTCTCGACTTGCGCGACTTCAAAACGGCCAAGGTGACCGATATGATTCAGATGTTCTCAGGTTGTAGCAATCTGACCAGCCTTGATTTGAGCAGTTTCAATACGGTTCATGTAGGAGGTATGGGTGAGATGTTCGCTGACTGCAGCCGTCTGAAAACCATCTATGTAGGCAATGAATGGAGCACCGATGCCATTCAGTCCTTACATCTCCACGAAAACATGTTTTATGGATGCAGCAATCTCGTTGGCGGACAGGGGACGCACTTTGACAGCAACCATACGAACAAGGAGTATGCCCGCATCGACGGCGGTACCGGCAATCCTGGCTATTTGACTGCGCCCAAGGGTTTCGACTACTATGTGGACGGTATCTATTACAAGTATGACGGCTTCGGAACGGTGGTGGTGGTCAGCGGCGATGCTTACGGCGAGTACAGCGGAACGTTGGTGATTCCCGAGCTGATCGAGTATGACGGCTGGTGGTACAAAGTGACCGGCATTGGTGAGCGGGCGTTCTTCCAATGCCCGAGATTGAAGAAGGTGGTCATCCCCGCCAGTGTGGATGTCATTCACGCCGAGGCCTTCGCCGACGCCTTCTCTGAGAACCTGAGCCAATCTTCGATTACCTGCCTGGCCATGATGCCGCCACAAGTGCTGTCGGCCTCAGCGTTCGACGAGGAAACAGAGTATTATCAATCTATCGGCGCTATGACGCTCTATGTGCCTTATGGCAGCGGTGAAGCCTATCAAGCGGCAAATGGATGGAAGGATTTCGGCCGCATCGAGGAGCTGAACTACAGCTTCGTCGAAGACCACATCTACTACAAGATTACCGCCGAAAACAAGGTGAGCGTCGCCTGCAAGGACGAGAATTACAACAGCTACTCGGGCAGGAAGGTGATTCCTGAAACCGTGTCTCATGGCGATGTGACCTATACGGTGACCGCAATCGATAATTCGGCTTTCAAGGATTGCACTTCGTTGACAAAAATCGTCATCCCTAATAGCGTGACCGATATTAAAGAGAGTGCCTTTGAGGGTTGCACAGCTTTGAAGAATGTCGTGTTGGGAAGCGGCTTGAAGTTCATCAGAACCAACGCTTTCTTTGGTTGTACGGCTCTCGAAGAGGGTGAAGTGACTTGTTTGGTAACCGATCATCCACCTATCCTGTACGATAGCTCGTTCGACGGCAGTCATTATGGGCGTACAATCGTCAATGTTCCCGAGGGGTGCTTTTCTACTTACCAGCAATCCCAATACTGGCAGAGATTCGCTTGTCTCGTTGAGTTTGTCTCGCTCGACAAGGCCCTGAACGTAGAGGATGGTACTATCAGTTTCAGCACCGATGGGGATTATCCTTGGGTTACGGTGAAGGATGGTGACTGCACCTATGCCCGATCGGGTAATGTAGGCGTTCAGAACAGCATCTCGATGCTCATAGCGGCCATCACCGTACCCGAGAATGGCGGCACGCTGAGGTTCGACTTCCTGTCGTTTGGATCTGGTCAGGGAATCAATGCAGATCACAAATGCTGGTTCGACATCGACGGCAGGTTTGAGTTCGCCGATGGTGAGATCCCGTATTGGGACACGTACGAAGTGGAGCTGCCTGCCGGCAAACACGTCATGCGCTGGTATTACACCAAGAATGACAGCGAGAATCCTCAGGGCGACTACTTCGCCATCGACAATGTGGCGCTCATCACACAGGGTGATCCGAATGGCGACGGCAAAACCGACATCCAGGATGCTCTGGCTATAGTGAACCACATACTCGGCAGGACACCCGCTACGTTTGTGCCTGCTGCCGCCGACACGAACAAAGATGGTAAGATCACTATCGCCGATGCAGTCGTCATTGTGAACAAGCTGTTAAATGGGAAATGAGCCGATAAATCCGCCAGAAGATGTAAAAAAACTGCAAGTATGCGCTCTTTTGAAGTGCCGAAATCAAGAATCTTCAGCGAAGAGAGAAAAAACTAGGCAAAAAGTTTTGTCAGTTCAAAAATAATGAGTACCTTTGCACCCGCAAAACTGGAAAGCAGTTGCACCCGTAGCTCAGTTGGTAGAGCACCTGACTCTTAATCAGGGTGTCCAGGGTTCGAGCCCCTGCGGGTGTACATAGGTGATTTTTGGGGTAAAAAAGGTGATGCACCCGTAGCTCAGTTGGTAGAGCACCTGACTCTTAATCAGGGTGTCCAGGGTTCGAGCCCCTGCGGGTGTACAAAGTTCAGGAAGGCCGATATGGCTCAGTTGGTAGAGCAACGCATTCGTAATGCGTGGGTCCCCGGTTCGAGTCCGGGTATCGGCTCAAAAAGTGCTAAAGGGGATGTAGAGCTCCCTTTTTCTGTTTAATGACATTGCGGAATTAGCTCAGTTGGTAGAGCATTGGCTTCCCAAGCCGAGGGTCGCGGGTTCGAGTCCCGTATTCCGCTCTTCAAGAAGTGTGATTTCTCACACTTTCTTTTTTCCCCGTTTTTATTGCCTTTTAATCGTACAAATGAAAATAAATCGAGATTTATTTTGCATTTTGCTCGCTTATTCGTACCTTTGCAAGCTGAAACGTACGTGATAAATGATTTCTGTTGAAGGACTGAAGGTTGAGTTTGGCATCAAGCCATTGTTCAGCGACGCCACATTCGTTGTGAACGCGCGCGACCGCATCGCCCTTGTGGGCAAGAACGGCGCCGGCAAGTCGACCCTGCTGAAGATTATCTGCGGCCAGGAGCGGGCTACTGCCGGCAGCGTCAACGTGCAGAGCGACACCACCATCGGCTACCTGCCTCAGGTGATGAACCTGCAGGACCGGACGACGGTGCGCGAGGAGGCTCAGAAGGCCTTTGCCGACATCCATCAGCTGAAGGCTCGCCTCGACCGCATGGAGCGCCAGCTGAACGAGCGCAGCGACTACGACAGCGACGACTATATGCAGCTGGTGGAGCACTATACCAGCGAACACGAGCGCTACCTGATGCTGGGTCCTGACGGCCAGGAGGCTGCCATCGAGCGCACGCTGACGGGCCTCGGCTTTGAGCGCACCGACTTCGACCGTCCCACGAGCGAGTTCTCGGGCGGCTGGCGCATGCGTATCGAGCTGGCCAAGATCCTGCTCAGGCATCCCGACGTGCTGCTGCTCGACGAGCCTACGAACCACCTCGACATCGAGAGCATCCAGTGGCTGGAGCAGCTGCTGGCGCAGTGGAGCGGGGCGGTGATGCTGGTGAGCCACGACCGCGCCTTTATTAATAATGTGTCGAACCGCACGCTGGAGATCAGCTGCGGCCGTGTGATCGACTACCGGGTGAAGTACGACGAGTATGTCACCCTCAGGCGCGAGCGGCGCGAACAGCAGCTGCGTGCCTATGAGAACCAGCAGAAGGAGATGGCCGACATACGCTCGTTCGTGGAGCGCTTCCGTTATAAGGCCACGAAGGCCGTGCAGGTGCAGCAGCGCCTGCGTCAGTTGGAGAAGATGGTGCCCATCGAGGTGGACGAGGTCGACAACTCGGCGATGCACCTGAAGTTCCCTCCCTGCCTCCGCTCGGGCGACTATCCCGTCATCTGCGACGAAGTTAAGAAGGTATACTCTCATCTGGTCTTCGACCACGTGAACCTCACGATCAAGCGCGGCGAGAAGGTGGCATTCGTGGGAAAGAACGGCGAGGGCAAGACGACGCTGGTGAAGTGCATCATGGGCGAGATACCCTTCGACGGGATGCTGAAGATAGGCCACAACGTGCAGATAGGCTATTTCGCACAGAACCAGGCACAGCTGCTCGACGAGTCGCTGACGGTGTATCAGACCATCGACTATGTGGCGAAGGGCGACGTGCGCCTGCGCATCAACGATATCCTGGGCGCCTTCATGTTCGGAGGCGAGAACAGCGACAAGAAGGTGAAGGTGCTCAGCGGCGGCGAGCGCAGCCGTCTGGCTATGATCAGGCTGCTGCTGGAGCCCGTCAACCTGCTCATCCTCGACGAGCCTACCAACCACCTCGACATGCAGTCGAAAGACGTGCTGAAGGAAGCCATCAAGGCCTTCGACGGCACGGCCATCATCGTCTCGCACGACCGTGAGTTCCTCGACGGGTTGGTGACGAAGGTCTTCGAGTTCGGCGGAGGCAAGGTGCGCGAGCATATCGGAGGCATCTACGACTTCCTGCGCTCGAGGAAGATCAGCGAGCTGAGCGAGCTGGGCAGAGTCGCTCCCGTCGCCCAGCGCACACAGGCGGAGAGCGCCGGTGCTGCGGCTCCGGAGCAGCCCTCGCGCCAGGGAGGCAGCGCATCGTATGCCGCCCACAAGGAGCAGCAGAAGCAGCTGCGCAAGGCCGAGCGCGCCGTGGAGGAGTCGGAGAAGAAGATAGCCAAGATGGAGCAGCAGCTGAAGGAGCTCGACCAGCTGCTGTGCGACCCTCAGAAGGCAAGTGATATGGTGCTCGTCACCGAGTATACCGACATCAAGAAGGCCCTCGACGCCGAGGTGGAGCGCTGGGAGCAGCTGTCGGAGGAACTGGAAGCAATGAACAACTTACAATAACCCCCAAAAACAAAGACACACTATGAACGTAAAGCTAATGATTGCAGCTGCCTCGCTCGCCACGCTAGTGGCTTGTGACAGCAACCCTGCCCAGAAGTCGGGCATCGACCTGAGCAATCTCGACACCACGGCGCTGCCGGGTGAGGACTTCTATCAGTTTGCATGTGGCGGATGGATGGAGAAGAATCCGCTGCCCGCCGCCTACTCGCGCTTCGGCTCGTTCGACGCACTTGCCGAGGAGAATACCAAGCGTGTCAACGGCATCCTCGACGAGCTGCTGGCCAACACCTATGAGGCAGGAACACTGGAGCAGAAGCTCAGCGATCTCTACAAGCTGGCGATGGACAGCGTGAGGCGCGACCAGGAAGGCATCGCTCCCGTGATGGAAACCATCAACAAGATGGAGGCTGCCAAGACGAAGGACGAGCTCTTCGAGATCCAGCTGGCAATGGCTCCCTACGGCGACCTGCAGTTCTACGGAGCTGGCCTCGGTGCCGACGAGAAGGATGCCAAGAACAATATCCTCAACGTCAGTCAGGGCGGCCTGACCCTCGGACAGAAGGACTACTACCTGGAGAACGACTCGGCCACGGCCAACATCCGCGAGGAGTATAAGAAGCACATCGTCAGGATGTTCCAGCTCTTCGGATTCACCGAGGAGCAGGCACAGGTGAAGCGCGACAACATCATGCGGCTGGAGACGGCGCTCGCCCTCGTGTCGCGTTCACGCACAGAGCTGCGCGATCCTCAGCTGAACTACAACAAGACCTCGCTGGAGGACTTCCAGAAGAACTATCCCAACCTGCAGCTCGAGAAGCTGATGAACGCCAAGGGCATCGAGAGCCAGCACATTCAGACGCTCGTCGTCGGACAGCCTGATTTCATGGCCGGTGCCGACAAGATCCTGGCTACGATGAGTGCCGACGAATATCGCGACTACATGGAGTGGGGCGAGATAGTGAGCTCGGCAGGAGTGCTCAGCGACCAGGTGCGCGCTGCCAACTTCGAGTTCTTCGGCAAGGTGCTCTCAGGACGCAAGGAGGATCACCCCCTGTGGCGTCGCTCCACGCAGCAGCTCGAGGCAATGATGGGCGAGGCACTCGGCAAGATCTATACCGAGAAGTACTTCCCCGCAGAGTCGAAGGAGCGTATGGTGAAGCTCATCGGCAACCTGCAGACAGCGCTCGCCGAGCGTATCAAGGCACAGGAGTGGATGAGCGACTCGACAAAGCAGAACGCACTCGACAAGCTCTCGACGTTCTACGTCAAGGTGGGATATCCCGACAAGTGGACGGACTTCTCCTCGCTCCAGATCGATCCCTCGAAGTCGTACTTCGAGAACCTGAAGGAGTGCCGTCGCTTCTGGAATGCACACGAGGTGGCCGAGAAGGCCGGCAAGCCCGTCGACCGCGACGAGTGGTATATGCATCCGCAGACGGTGAACGCCTACTACAACCCGACGACCAACGAGATCTGCTTCCCCGCAGGCATCCTGCAGCCGCCTTTCTTCGATATGAGTGCCGACGATGCCTTCAACTACGGAGCCATCGGAGTGGTCATCGGTCACGAGATGACTCACGGATTCGACGATCAGGGACGACAGTTCGACAAGGACGGCAATATGCACGACTGGTGGACGGAGCAGGACGGAGCCAACTTCAAGGAGCGCACCGACAAGTATGCCGACTTCTTCTCGGCCATCGAGGTGCTGCCCGGACTGAATGCCAACGGACGACTGACGCTGGGCGAGAACCTGGCCGATCACGGTGGCCTTCAGGTGGCTTTCACCGCCTTCAAGAATGCTACGGCTGAGGCTCCGCTGGCCGACATCGACGGCTTCACGCCTGAGCAGCGTTTCTTCCTGGCTTATGCCGGCGTATGGGCAGGCAACGTCAATGAGGAGGAGATTCGCAACCGCACGAAGAGCGATCCTCATTCCCTGGGTCGCTGGCGTGTGAACGGCGCCCTGCCTCACATCGATGCCTGGTACGAGGCCTTCGACATCAAGCCCGGCGACAAGATGTATATCCCCAAGGAGGAGCGCCTGCCGTTGTGGTAAAAAAAAGAAAGTGGAGCCGTTGTCGGTTCCACTAAAGAAAAGAGAAAGGGAGCCGACTACGGTTCCCTTTTTTCAGTCATCTGTCAGCCGAAAGTTAGGGGGCGTGGTCTCTCCGTCATAGGCGTCCCCCTCTCCAGTTGGAGAGGGGGGAGGGGGTGAGGCCCTAAGCTCCCAGAAGGCTACTGCTGCAGCGGCAGCCACGTTGAGCGAATCCACCTGGTGATACATCGGTATGCGGACGGTATAGTCGGCTTCAAGGATAGTAGAGTGGGGGAGGCCGTCGCCCTCGGTTCCCATGATGAGGGCCAGTCGTGGCTCGGCTTTGAGCTGCGGCGCGTCGAGCGGTATGGAGTCGTCGGTGAGCGCCATTGCCACAGTCTTGAAACCAAGGCCGTGCAGAGCCGACAGGTCGTCGATCCACGTCCAGGGCACGAGGAACACGCTGCCCATCGACACACGGATGGAGCGGCGGTTGAGCGGGTCGCACGAGTCCTCGGTCAGCAGGACGGCATCGATGCCGAGAGCCGCTGCCGAGCGGAAGATAGCGCCGATGTTGGTGGTGTCGCACACGCTGTGGATGACGACGATGCGTCGCGCTCCCTCGCATACTTCGGCCACGCTCCTGGGCAGAGGACGCCGCATAGCGCAGAGCACACCCCGCGTCAGCGTGTAGCCGGTGAGCTGAGCCAGCAGCTGCCGGTCGCCTGTGTATACGGGCATTTCAGGACAGCGAGCGATGATGTCGGCAGCGTCGCCCGCGATGTGCCTGCTCTCACAGAGCAGCGCTAGGGGGTGCATGCCTGCGTCGAGGGCCACTCGGATGACCTTCGGGCTTTCGGCTATGAACACACCCTCTTCGGGCACGGCCCTGTTTCGCAGCTGTGCTTCAGTCAAAGAGCCGAACATCTGTATGCCCGGCTCTTTGAGTGATTCTATTTTAATAATGTTCATGCGCGCGTATACCTCTGGCGGAGAGGGGAGATTAGTCGACGCTGTTCTCAGGACGCAGCTGGCGCACGACGGCACCTGCCTGCCACATCTCCTGGTTGCGCATAGCCTCGAGTTCCTTCTCCAAGCCGGCACGATAGTCGGGCTTCGAGTTGGAGTCGATACTGATCTGAGCCTCGATGCCGCTCTTCACTGAGAGGTAGAGCCACTCCATCACGGGCTTGATGGCATCGTGGAAACGGGGAGCCCAGTCGAGGGCACCACGCTGAGCGGTGGTCGAGCAGTTGGCGTACATCCAGTCCATTCCGCGCTCGCCAAAGAGAGGGCCAAGGCTCTGGGTGAGCTCCTCGACGGTCTCGTTGAAGGCCTCGGAGGGAGAGTGACCGTGCTCGCGCAGCACTTCGTACTGAGCCAGCAGCAGGCCCTGAATGGCACCCATCAGCGAGCCGCGCTCACCGGTGAGGTCGCTGGTAGCTTCGCGCTCGAAAGTGGTCTTGAAGAGATAACCTGCGCCAATGCCGATTCCGAAGGCGATGGTCTTCTCCTCGGCGTTGCCGCTGGCATCCTGATAGACAGCATACGAGCAGTTGAGGCCGCGACCCTCGCAGAACATCGTGCGGAGGCTGGTGCCGCTGCCCTTGGGAGCTACGAGGATGACGTCGACATCCTTGGGAGGAACGACGCCGGTGCGGTCGCTCCAGTTGATGGCGAAGCCGTGTGAGTAATAGAGCGTCTTACCTGGGGTGAGGTGCTTCTTGATGGTCGGCCACACCTGTATCTGTCCGGCATCGGAGAGCAGCATGCAGAGGATGGTGCCCTTCTGGGCGGCCTCCTCAATCGAGAAGAGCGTCTTGCCCGGTACCCATCCGTCGGCGACGGCCTTGTCGTAGGTCTTGCCTTCGCGCTGGCCGACGATGACGTTGAAGCCGTTGTCGCGCAGGTTGCATGCCTGTCCGGGGCCCTGAATGCCATAGCCGATGACGGCGATGACCTCATTCTTCAATACTTCGCGTGCTTTCTCCAGTGAGAACTCCTTGCTGGTGACCACTGTCTCGATGACGCCACCAAAATTCATTTCTGCCATAATAATTGTTGTTTTGAGTTTTACTTATCCCTTTGAGCTTTCTCTGTCCTGCTCGAGGACGGTGGTTTTGTCAGCCCATTCTTCACTTGCTCGAAATGGAGACGAGGGGGTGGTTGATTGGTTTTGGGCTGCAAAGTTATCAAATTGTTACGAAACGGCCAAATATTCTGTCACTTTTTCTCAAGTAATGCAGAATTTCTTGTCATTTGTCGCTCCTGTACCTTCGATATTGTCGAGGTTTTGGTCGAGCTGCAGCATCCTGACCTCAGCGTTGGTCATCCTCGTCACATCTTTCATCTGGCATCCGTGATAGACAGCTTGTATGGCTTTGTTCACGATGCCGTGACCCACGGCGAGCACCGTCTGGTCCTTGTATTCACGCTGAATGAACTGCAGGAACCGCAGGGCGCGCTGAAGCAGGTGGTCGAGCTTCTCCACATTCTCCGGCCAGGGGAGGTCCTTCAGGTCGGGGATGTATCGGCCGGTGAAGTCGCCCCAGTCGCGTTCGCGCAAGAGCGGGGTCGTCACCACCTCGAGGTGATGGGGCTCGGCCATAATCCGCGCGGTGTCGGACGAGCGCTTGAGGTCGCTGGCCACAATGGCGTCGAGGTGGGTGAGCGCCATCTCGTCGCGCGCCTGTCGGGCTTGCTCGATGCCTTTCTCGCTCAGCTCTCCCTGCACCTGACCCTGCATAATCTGGCGCGCATTGTCAAGCGTCTCGCCGTGACGCATCAGATAGAGTGTGGTCATACTTCCTGATTGAACGTAAGCTCCTCTTTTTCAGGATGCTTGCCGATTTCCTGATTGAACGTAAGCTCCTCTTTTTCAGGATGCTTACCGATGTGGATGATGGTGCCGGCTTTCAGGTCGCCGTTGATGATGAGTTCGCAGATGCCGTCCTCGATATAGTTCTGCAGGGCGCGCTTCAGCGGACGGGCGCCGAACTGCACGTCGTAGCCTTTCGTAGCGACGAACTCCTTGGCTTCAGGAGTCAGGTCGACGGTATATCCCAGGTCGCTGATACGCTTGAGCAGCGGCTTCAGCTCGACGTCGACGATGCGCTTGATGGCTTCCAGGTCGAGCTGGTCGAAGGTGATGATCTCGTCGAGACGGTTGAGGAACTCGGGCGAGAACTGCTTCGACAGGGCTTTCTGCACGATGCTGCGCGCGTGCTCGCGGTCCTTCTCGTCCATAGCCAACCCGATGTTGCCAGCCGTGAAGCCTACGCCGCGTCCGAAGTCCTTCAGTTGGCGGGTGCCGGCGTTGGAGGTCATGATGATCACCGTGTTGCGGAAGTCCACGAAGCGTCCGTTGCCGTCGGTCAGGCGACCCTCGTCGAGCACTTGCAGCAGGAGGTTGAACACATTGCCGTGGGCCTTCTCAATCTCGTCGAGCAGCACGATGGAGTAGGGCTTGCGCCGCACGCGCTCAGTCAGTTGTCCGCCTTCCTCATAGCCCACATAGCCCGGAGGAGCACCGATGAGGCGGCTGACGTTGAAGCTCTCGGTATATTCCGACATATCGACGCGGATGAGCGCATCAGCCGAACCGAACATAAACTCTGCCAGCTTCTTGGCCAGATAGGTCTTGCCTACGCCAGTCGGTCCCAGGAACATAAATGCTCCGATGGGATGATTGGGCTCTTTCAGTCCGACGCGGTTGCGCTGGATGGCGCGCACCATCTTGTCGATGGCTGCATCTTGGGCAATGACGCTCTGCTTCAGTTCCTGAGCCATACCCTTCAGGCGGATGCCCTCGCTCTCTGCCATACGTTGTACGGGCACGCCGGTCATCATCGAGACAACGCTTGACACTTCTTCTTCTGTCACCGTCTGACGATCCTCTGATGCCCCGCTCTGCCACTGCTCGGTCAGCGCCACCAGTTCTGCCTCAAGCACTGTCTGGCGGTCGCGATAGCTGGCTGCGAGTTCGAAGTTCTGTCCGCGTACGGCGGCCTGCTTGCGTTCTTTCACGCGTTCCAGCTCCTTCTCCTTCTCAGTGATGCCGGGAGGTATAGTGGCATTTTTAAGATGTACGCGCGAGCCGGTTTCGTCCATTGCGTCGATGGCTTTGTCAGGGAAGGCGCGGTCGGTGATATAGCGTTCTGCCAATCTGACACATGCCACGATGGCATCGTCGGTATATTCCACGTTGTGGTGACGCTCGTAGCGATCCTTGATGTTATGCAGGATGGTGAGTGTCTCCTCAGCAGTCGTGGGGTCGACGACAACCTTCTGGAAACGACGCTCGAGGGCTCCGTCCTTCTCGATGGAGTTGCGGTATTCGTCGAGTGTCGTAGCACCAATACACTGGATGGTGCCGCGGGCAAGTGCGGGTTTCATGATGTTGGCTGCATCCATCGAGCCGGGAGTAGAGCCGGCTCCGATGATCGTGTGGATCTCGTCGATGAAGACGATGAGGTCGTTGCTCTGCTCGATCTCTTTCAGCAGCGCACGTATGCGCTCCTCAAACTGACCGCGATACTTCGTGCCAGCCACGATGCCTGTCATATCAAGACTGACAATGCGCTTCCCGAAGAACATAGGTGAGGTCTTGCGCTGGGCAATAAGCTGTGCCAACCCTTCGACGATGGCGCTCTTGCCCACGCCTGGCTCTCCGATGAGGATGGGGTTGTTCTTCTTGCGTCGTCCCAGGATCTCAAGCACGCGCTGGATCTCGCGCTCACGACCCACGATAGGGTCGAGCTTTCCTTCAAGGGCCGCTGCCGTAAGGTCGGTCGAGAAATTGTCGAGCACAGGAGTCTTACTCTTCTGTTTCTGAGCCGTTTGCGTAGTGGTGCCACCACTCTGACTCTTCGAGTTGTCGCTGGGCGCTTCGTCGTTATAGTCATCTTCGTCCTCATCAGGGAGGCCGATGCCGTTCTGCGGCAATTGCTGAGACCTCATCAGGCTCAGTGCGTCGTCGTAGTTCATATTCCTATTTTCTAGTATTTGTTTTGCTCCGTTGTTCGATTGGTCGTGCAGGATGGCCAATAGCAGATGTTGCTCGTCTACGCGCTGCGTGTGCTGGATGCGAGCTTCCAGTACTGCCAGCTTGAGAATGTTGGAGGCACGCTCGTTGAGCACCAGCTCACGGGTGTTGATAGGCTGGGTTATGTCATCTTGTCGCACTTTTGCCTCCAGGTCGTATTTCAGCTGGGAAATGTTCAGATGCAGACGACGAAACACATCGATGACAGGACCTTCTTGCATTCTGAGAAGTCCTAACAGCAGATGCTCAGGCCCAACGGAGCTTGAGGCCAGGCGTGCTGCTTCCTCTCGGGAAAAGGAGAGAATCTCGGAGACTCTTGGTGAGAACTGACTTGTCATTTGTATGTTTCTACGTTGTTATTTTGTACCTTTTGTCTGTTCACTATTTGTCATTGCAAAAGGTGTGCCAAAAATGAAGGGAGCATGATTCGCCAATTTTTTTTAATAAATATGTCGTTTGTTTGCAAAATATTTTGTACCTTTGCACGCAAATAGAAACAAATTGTTATAACATTTAAATAGTTTTATGAATTTCACTTTGTTAGTTACCGTCATTGTGACGGGAATTACACTGGTGGCGGCGGCTTACATTATTGCTAAGCTCATAGGTCCGCGCTCGTATGCAAAGATGAAAGGCGAGCCGTATGAGAGCGGTATTCCGACACGCGGCTCTAGCTGGATTCCTATTCATGTGGGCTACTACCTGTTCGCCATCCTGTTCCTCATGTTTGATGTGGAAACGGTGTTTCTGTATCCATGGGCAGTAGTAGTGAAGCAGTTCGGTGCAGCAGCATTGCTCAGCATCGGCTTCTTCTTGTTGGTATTAGTATTTGGCTTGGCTTATGCCTGGCGGAAAGGAGCACTGGAATGGAAGTAAAGAAGCCCTACATCAAGTCTATTCCCTACGAGGAATGGAACGACAATGAGTCGCTGGAGCGTATTGTGGAGGAGCTGCATGAGGGTGGCGTGAACGTCATCACCGGCTCGCTGGACCGCCTCATCAACTGGGGCCGTGCCAACTCCCTGTGGTCGCTCACCTTTGCCACCAGCTGCTGCGGCATTGAGTTCATGGCTTGCGGATGCTCACGCTACGACTTCGCCCGCTTCGGCTTTGAGGTGACGCGTAACTCCCCACGCCAAGCCGACCTTATCATGTGTGCCGGCACCATCACCCACAAGATGGCTCCCGCTCTGAAACGTCTCTACGACCAGATGGCTGAGCCTAAGTATGTCGTTGCCGTGGGCGGATGCGCCATCAGCGGCGGCCCGTTCAAGTCAAGCTACCACGTGGTGAAGGGCATCGAGGAGATCGTTCCTGTCGATGTGTTCATCCCTGGCTGTCCCCCGCGTCCTGAGGCCATCATGTATGGTATGATGCAGCTGCAGCGTAAGGTGAAGATTGAGAAATTCTTTGGTGGTGCCAACCACAAGCAGACAGCTGAAGAGAAGGAATTGGGCGTGTCGAATGAGGAGCTGACGTTCCGCAACCAGTTGGGCGATCATCGTCGTGAGCCCATCGTGGTGACCAGCGTTCCTGAGGAGTTTGTAGAAGAATTAAAGAAAGAGGAGGCTGCCGTATGAAGTTAGAATTCTTATCATTCGATTTTGACAAGTTTGCCGCTGAGATGGCGAACCTGAAGGAAAAGAAAGGCTTCGACTACCTGATCACCATCGTAGGCGAAGACTTCGGAGAAGAAGGCCTCGGCTGTATCTATATTCTGGAAAACACCAAGACGCACGAGCGCTGCTCAGTGAAGATGATGGCCAAATGTTCAGTATGCGGCGATGGTATCGCCGCTAACGGAACAGGCGATACTGACGGACAGATGATTCCCTACATCCCCACTGTGTCACATCTCTGGCGCGTAGCCGACCTGTTGGAGCGCGAAGTCTATGACTTCTACGGCATCGTGTTCCTCGGCCATCCCGATATGCGTCGCCTCTTCTTGCGCAGCGACTTCAAGGGCTACCCCTTCCGTAAGGACTGGAAGTTCAACGATGACTATTCGCTGGAGGATGACGACGAGCCCAACTATGGCTTGGAGTATTTCATTGACAAGGATGGCGCTCTTCAGTCGAAGCAGAACAAGCTGTTCAACACCGACGACTATGTCATCAACATCGGCCCGCAGCACCCCGCCACTCACGGTGTGCTTCGCCTGCAGACAGTGCTCGAAGGTGAGATAGTGAAGAAAATCTATCCTCATTTCGGATACATCCATCGCGGCATCGAGAAGATGTGGGAAAGCATGACGTATCCGCAAACACTTGCTTTAACAGATCGTCTTAACTATCTGGGAGCCATGCAGCATCGCCACGCGCTGGTGGGTGTCATTGAGGAGGCAATGGGAGTGGAACTGACCGACCGCATCAAGTACATCCGTACCATTATGGATGAGTTGCAGCGTCTCGACTCACACCTGCTGTTCACCTCATGTGTCGCTCAGGACCTGGGAGCTCTCACCGCATTCCTTTACGGTATGCGTGACCGCGAACACGTGCTCAACTGCATGGAGGAGACCACTGGCGGACGCCTTATCCAGAATTATTACAGAATAGGTGGACTTCAGGATGACATCGATCCTAATTTCGTGAAAAACGTGAAGGATCTCGTCGCTTATCTGCGTCCGACGATTCAGGAGTATATGGATGTGTTTGGCGACAATGTCATCACCCATAACCGCTTGGAGAACTGCGGACCGATGAGCCTTGAGGATTGCATCAGCTATGCTGTCACAGGTCCTGCCGGTCGTGCCTCTGGATGGAAGAACGACGTTCGCAAGAATCATCCCTACGATTTGTATGACAAGGTGGAGTGGGAGCAGTGCACCACTGACACCTGCGACTCGATGGGACGCTATCTCGTGCACATCCAGGAGATGTATCAGAGCCTGAATATTATCGAGCAACTTATCGACAACATACCCGAGGGCGACTTCTACGTGAAGCAGAAGCCCATCATCAAAGTGCCCGAGGGACAGTGGTACTACTCTGTCGAGGGTGTTGCTGGTGAGTTTGGTATCTACCTCGACTCTCGTGGCGACAAGAGCCCTTATCGCATGAAGATGCGTCCTATGGGTCTCTCGCTTGTTGGTGCTTTCGATCCGATGCTGCGTGGTCAGAAGATTGCTGACCTTATCGCAACGTGTGCCGCTATTGACGTAGTTATTCCCGATATAGACCGTTAGAAATATGTTTGATTTTAGTATAGTAACAACATGGTTCGACAATCTCCTGCGTCAGACACTGGGGCTGGGAGACTTCCTGTCGATATTGATTGAGTGCGTCATCGTCGGCGTCGTTGTGCTGACGGCCTACGCACTGATAGCATGCTTGATGATTTTCATGGAACGTAAGGTGTGTGCCTATTTCCAGTGCCGCCTGGGCCCGATGCGCGTAGGTTACTGGGGACTGCTGCAGATCTTTGCCGATGTGCTGAAGATGCTCATCAAGGAAATCTTCTTCGTTGACAAGGCCGATAAGCTGCTTTATGCACTGGCTCCTGTCCTTGTGATCGTCGCTTCGGTAGGCACGTTCTGCTTCCTGCCTTGGAACAATGGTATGGGCATTCTCGACTTTAATGTGGGCCTGTTTCTCATCACTGCCATATCGTCGATAGGCGTGGTGGGTATCTTCCTGGCTGGCTGGGCTTCGAACAACAAGTACTCGGTGGTCAGCGCCATGCGTGGCGCCGTGCAGATGATCAGCTATGAGATGTCGCTCTGCCTCTGCCTCATTACGGCCGTTATCCTGACTGGAACAATGCAGGTGAGCGGTATCGTAGAGTACCAGACAGGACCTTGGAACTGGCTCATCATCAAGGGTCACATCCCCGCCATCATCGCCTTCGTGACATTCCTTATCGCAGGTAACGCTGAGGCTAACCGAGGCCCCTT
>JAEEGK010010067.1_pt1 | contig 21884 bp, 15 predicted proteins | sample 8958771 | NCBI WGS metagenome assembly JAEEGK01 (sample SAMN16246547, study PRJNA631951) | gut metagenome | biome: gut microbiome; feature: rumen; material: SC-attached | host: Bos | place: Iran: Karaj | collected 2018-10 | reverse complement strand
AAGTTAAAAAACATTTTGCAGATTTCCAAAGGTTTTTTCGGCAAAAGATGCATATTTTTGGATGTTATTTCGACACAAGATGCAGATTTTCTGATGTTATTTCGCCATACGATGCAGATTTTCGGAGGTTACAGCAACGCCGACACGTATTTTAATAAAAACAATGCCGCGAGCACGTACATCGTCACCGACAACTGGCTGAAACGCCCCGTACACATTTTTATAATTACATACGACAACAATCCCATTACGATGCCCTCCGAAACACTCGACGCAAAAGGCATCATCAGTATTGTCAGGAACGCCGGCACCGACTCCGTAAAATCCTTGAAATCAAGATGCACCACCTGGCTGAGCATCATCACGCCCACCAATACCAACGCGCTCGTAGTAGCCGCCGACGGTATCACCAAAAATACCGGCGAGAGGAACATCGACACCAGAAACAGCCCCGCAACAGTTGCGGCAGTCAAGCCTGTCCTGCCGCCCTCGGCTATGCCAGTGGTACTTTCCACGTATGTCGTCACGGTGGACGTACCACACAATGCACCCACGGTGGTGCCCACAGCGTCAGCCATCAATGCCTTGTTGAGGTCGGGAATTTTGCCGGTCTCCTTGTCAACCATACCAGCACCCGTGGACGCGCCTATCAGCGTGCCGATAGTATCAAACAAGTCCATAAACAGCAAGGTAGCTACCGCGATGTAGTAATTGACATCAAAAGAAAGAAAACGAGAAAAGTCCACCTTCATTGCCACCGGCTCCATCGATGCAGGGAGACTCACCACGGTAAAATCCGATGGAATCTGTGTTACGCCCAACGGGATACCGATTATCGTCAAGGCAATTATAGTGTAAAATAATGCGCCCCTCACTTTCACCGCCAACAATACTGCGCCCAAGGCAATGCCAATTACTGCCAAGGTCGATGACGCCGTCCACTCGCCCAACCCTGTGATTGTGGAGTTATTTGCGACGATGATGCCACCGTTTTTGAGTCCAATGAAGGCTATGAAGAGGCCAATGCCCACGGAAATCGAGTAGCGCAAGTTTTTGGGGATGGTGTCAACTATCGCCTCGCGCACCTTGAAAACTGTCATCACTATGAACACAACGCCTTCCACTAATACCGCCGCCAACGCCTCCTGCCACGTGTAGCCCATCACAAGCACCAACGTATATGCAAAAAACGCGTTGAGACCCATACCTGAAGCAAGCGCAAAAGGTTTTTTGGCGTAGAATGCCATCACAAGCGTGGCAACTGCGGCAGCCACCACCGTCGCCGAAAATACCGCGCCCTTGTCCATGCCCGCGTCGCCAAGTATCAACGGATTGACAGCCAATATATAAGACATCGTTAGGAATGTCGTAAGCCCCGCCATCAGCTCCGTCTTGATGGAATGTTCTTGCGGGGTGAAGCCTAAAAGTGAAAGTATTTTGTTCATAAGAGGATTATTTGTCGTCGTAATGACCGTAAGCAGTAAGAACAAGCACTACAACTTCTTTATCAATGATTTCGTAAATTAATCTGTGTTTTTGGGTAATGCGCCTACTCCATTGTCCTTTGCGGCCAGGCTCGGTCATCGCTTCGGGCTTGCCCGTACCTGTACGCGGATGTTCATACAATTCGGCAATCAATGCCAATGCCTTACTGTACGCTTTTGGCTCACTTTTCAGAAGTTTTTGCAAATCCTTTTGCGCCTGTTCTTTGATTGCAACTTTATATCGTGTCATAGACTTCTGATGTATTTGTCCAAATCTTCAACATTCTCAAAGGATACCGACGAGCCTTTTTTTGCCTCGTCGATTCGATGGAAAAACTCTTCCTTGGTCATATTTGTCTCGTCTTCTTTTTCGGCGAGAAGACCTTTTGCATAGTCCAAAACCTGTTGCAAAAGTCCTTTGCTTGCGGCAATTTTGCTCATCACCGCAAAAAACTCCGAGTTTAATTGTAATGCTGTCATAATTTTTCTGATTTAATTTACCGCAAAACTACACAATTATTTATATTTCTCAAAAAAAATCTCTGTGCGTCTAAAAGCAAAGTATATCCACAATGTCAAACGCCGCAAAGACACAGCTCGCCACACCGTTGAATGTGCCGAAAGCCACATTGACCCTCCGCAAATCGTCAGCCTTGACAATCGAATGTTGACGTGCCAAAAGCACACAGAAAATGCCCGCGCCAATAGTGAACATCACGCCCGCGCCCTGAAGATAGCCCGCCACAAACACAAGCAACGCCGTAACAACATGAACACAAGCCGAGAGCCTGAGCGCACCTTTTATGCCCAGCCACTGAGGGATGGAGTGAAGATGCTTGTCGGTATCAAACTCAGCGTCCTGTAATGAATAAATCACATCAAAACCGCTCACCCACGTCAAAACCATGAAAGAATAGACAACAGGCAGCACAGCAAACTCGCCCGTCACAGCTAAATACGCACCGATAGGCGCAAGCGCGAGCCCGCACCCAAGCACAAAATGGCACAACGGAGTGAACCTTTTGGTATAACTGTAGAACATCACCACAAAAAGTGCGACAGGCGAAAGATAAAACACTAACCTATTGATAAAGAATGTTGTGGCAATGAAAAGAATGATATTTACAATAATGAAAACCATCGCATTCCGTGGCGAAATCTTCCCGGCTGGAATTTCACGGCGACTTGTGCGGGGGTTCATGGCATCAATATCGCGGTCTAACCAGCGATTAAAACCCATCGCCGTATTCCGCGCAAAAACCATGCACAACACGACCTCTAACAACAGCAGCCACTCAAAACCGCCTGAAGCCTTGATGCCAAGGAAAAATCCGATTAGCGCAAACGGCATTGCAAACACCGTATGCGCAAACCGAACCATCTTAAAATATTTTTTGACGTTTTCGAGCATCGCCTATTCATTGATGTCGTCGTCAGAAAAAGCGGCGGCCCTCTGGTCTTCCACAGCCTTCTTGTTGCTGATCATATAGAGGAAGCCAACCTCCTTTTCGCTCAGGAATCTCCAACGTCCGCGTCCGAGGCCCTTCTTGTCGAGACCTGCAAAACTCAGGCGGTCGAGTTTCTCAACGTCGTAGCCAAGATACTCAAAAATCCTGCGCACAATCCTGTTTCTGCCGGAGTGGATGCGGATGCCCACCTCGCATTTGTTGTGTTGGTCGAGATAGCCCACCTCGTCTGCCTTGATGAAGCCGTCCTCCAACTCAAATCCTTCCGCTATTTTCTCGATGTCTGCCACGGTAACAGCCTTGTCGGTAGTTACGTGGTAAATCTTCTGAATCTCGTTGCTCGGGTGAGTGAGTTTTTTGGCGAGGTCGCCGTCGTTGGTGAAGAGCAATACGCCCGTCGTATTTCTATCGAGCCTGCCCACGGGATAAACGCGCTCCTTGCACGCGCCCTCTATCAAATCCATCACGGTGTGCCTTGCGTTCGGGTCTTTGAGGGTTGTGATGTAGTCCTTGGGCTTATTGAGGATGATATAACGCTTGTGTTCGGGCTTGATTATCATACCGTTGAATTTCACTTCGTCAGACATGCTCACCTTGACGCCCATTTCGGTAACAATCTCGCCGTTCACCTCCACTTGTCCAGCCTTGATGAGACGGTCTGCCTCGCGGCGCGAACACATGCCGCTATTGGCGAGGTACTTATTGAGGCGGATTTTGCCATCGTGCTCCATAAAGTCGTCCTCACGCTCCACAGCATCCTCAAAAGCCTTCTTCTTGCGGTCGGAGTGGTCCCAATATTTCTTGTGGTGGTATCCCTGCTCATCGACAGTGTATTTGCTGCCCTGACGGCTGTAATTGCCGCGACGGGGCTCGCCGTCGTTGTAATTGTTGTAGCCGCCATTGCCGCCGTTGTCGCGACGATAACCGCCATTATTGCCATAACGACTGTTTTGGTTGTTGCCATAACGGTCGTTGCCATTGGAATAGCGGTCGTTCTGGTTGCCGTAACGATTGTTCTGGTTGTTGCCATAACGACTGTTTTGATTGTTGCCATAACGACTGTTACCATTGCCGTAACGGTCGTTCTGGTTGCCATAACGGTCGCCGCCATTGCCATAACGGCTATTATTGTTGCCGTAGCCGTTGTCGTCAAAATTCCTGTTGCGGCCGCCACCGAAGCCATTGTTGTTGCCACGCTGGTAATTGTTGCCGCCGTTCTGATAGGGCCTGCCGCCTCTCTGGTTGTTTGCGCGGGGATTGTTGTCCGAATAGCCGGAATTGCCGCGATTTCTGTTGTTTTCCATTTTTTGTATATACAATATTATTAATGCGCTGAGCGTCGTCTGATTAGTTGCGCTGCAAAATTATAAAATATTTTTGTATAAAATGCGGTCGGTTACGTTATTTTTTTATAATTTTGATGCCGACAATACAATTAGTGCAAACACATCAAAATAATAAACACAAATGATTGACAATCAAGACAATACGCTTGGTTCCGGATTTGTAACGGACGGAAGCGGCGCGGATGCAGGTTTGGGTTCGGGCTTCGTAACCAACGCGCCGAGCGCAAATACGCAGTCCTCCAATGCGTCAGCCACCTTCACAGACCTCAAGGAACTATCGAGCCAAGGTGCCATGAGCACCGTATATCAGGGCAAAAAATATGGCAAATGGCACATTATCAAGAGGATAAAGCCGCAGTTCAAGGACAATCCGCAGTACCGCGAGTTGTTTTTGAAGGAGTTTGATAATGGCATCCAACTCGACCACCCAAACATCGTCCGTATCGAGGACAAGGGCGAAGATGCCGAAGGCCTTTGGTATTCAATGGAATACGTTGACGGACGTCCGCTCACGCAGATGATTAAGAGCGGCGAACTCATCAAGAATCCCCGCCTTGTGCGCAACATTTTGGAGCAACTCTGCGACGCGCTCACCTACGTCCACAAGAAACAGATAGTGCACCGCGACCTCAAGCCCGACAACGTTCTCGTTACCTACCGTGGCGACAATGTGAAGGTTTTGGACTTTGGACTCGCATATTCAGACAGTTACGACGACCATCTTGTGAAAGCCGGCACTCCCAAATATGCCGCGCCCGAACAGATGACCAAGGGCAACACCGTGGATCAGCGCGCCGACATCTACGCCGTGGGTCTGATGCTTTTGGAAATGACCACGGGCAGCCTTGCCGACCGCCAGGCGACCACCGTGGAGGATCCCAACTTCCAGCAAATCATCATCAAGGCCACCAAACAGAATCCCGACGAGCGTTACCACGATTGCCGCGAGATTATCGATGACCTCAACCGCACCATCGCAAAGCCCGCCGCCGTAACTTCCTCCCCCACCCCGTCGCCGCAACCAACTGTGGCACAGACAACTACCTCCACGCCGCGCCCCACCGAAGTACAAGGCGAGCGCAAGAAAAACATGCTGCCCATCTTTATTATAGTAGGTGTATTGCTAATTGGCGGCATTGTGGCATGGCTACTTCTTGGCAACAAGGGCGGCAATGGCAACGGCGGCAACGGTGGCAACACTGCGAACAACGACCAAAAACAGGAACAGCCGCAACAGCCTGACAACCAACAGAATACCGTTCCCGACACAAAACCTGAACCGGTGCAGCCTGTGGTGGACGACAAGACCAACAATGGCCCCACCGAGGAGGAGAAACAGCAAAACCAGGAGCAATCGGCACTCAAAGAGGAATACGAACAACTTCTTGCCGATGCCAAGAAAGTGTTTGACACCAAGAACGTTGCTCGCGCACTTCCGCTCTACGAGGCTATTGTCAACAAGACTCCCGCCTACGCCGAGGCGCAAAACGAAGCCAAGGCAAAGGTTGAGTTCTGCAAAAAGCAAATCGCCAAAACCCCGTTGTACAGCCTCAAAAAGGAGATGGAGAACGGCAACATTGGTTATCTCAACAAAGATGGCTACATTGTGGTCGATTTCCTTTACAAAGACGAACTCCGCCACAAAAAAGGCGGCAAACTTTTGGCTGTGAAAGACAATTTGGGCAAATGGGGCTTTATTGACGAAGCCACCAAACTTCCCATCACCGACTTCAAATACACCGACATTGACAACAAACACGATTACGCTGGCGAATACCGCATGAACGTCGCCGGCAACAACAAGCGTTTCGACATCATCAAAGCGGACAAAATTGAAGAATACACCAACGGCAAAAAGACCAACACCATCCTAATTCGCAACAATAGTTCCAACTAATTGGAGTGCGGGCGGCTCGCCCGCTTACAAATAAATCTCAAAAAAGGGTTGACAAACAATTTTGCCAACCCTTTTCTATTTCCATTTAATCTCTAATCTTTAATCTCTAATCTTTCCTCTCTCCTCTCTCCTCGTTCCTCTTTCCTCTCTCCTCTTTCCTCTACAAATCCCTCACCAACTCCTCAAACCGTTCCTTGTCCAATGCCTTTGCCCTTATCTTGGAGCGGTAGGTGTAGATTGTGGCTATCGAGGAGCGCAGGATTGACGCTATCTGCTTATTGTCGGCGAAACCAAGGCGCAGCAACGCCAGGACGCGAAATTCGGTGTTGAGGCTGCCGTCCCTTATCTCTATCTGGCAGTCGGGTTTGAGCAGGGCGTTCACCTCGGCGCAGAATGTCGGGAAAAGGTTGAGGAACGCCTCGTCGAAGTTTTTGTAGAATGATTTGGTGTTGATGGTGATGATGTCCTCGTTTTTGATTTCGGCGTAGAGTTCCGCCATACGTTTTTCGCGGGCGAGTTTGTTGATGGCGGAATGTTTTTGGCTGATGTTTTCTATAATCTGCGACGACAAGGTCATAAACCTGCCGATGTACTCGTCCTTGATGCCGTTGGATTCTTTGAGCGAGGCGTTTGTCTTCTTCAATTGCTCCATTGCGGAATCGAGTTCGGCGTTAAACTCTACGATTTTGCGGTTGGCGGCTATGTAACTTTTGTTTTTCTTTGATAGTTTGATTGACAACCATACCAACGCCGCCGCCACTATCAGCAGCACGGCGAGGAATATGAGCGTGGTCTGGTGGATTTGTTTGCGCTGTGTTTCGTAGGCGTCGGTTATCTTATTGAAGATGGCGGCGTTTTGCACGCTCCTGAGCCTCGACCCAAAAAAATTGGCGCACTCCGAACACGCCATCAGATACTTGAACGCCCGTTGCGAATCGCCTTTTGCAAACAAGATGTCGGCGAGGTGTCTCAGGCTGCTGTTTTCGATGATTGCGTTTTCAAGGTCGTTTTCTGCGGATAGACGATAATAATGTTCGGCGTTGTCGATGTCGCCGTCCATCTCATAATAAAAAGCCAACGTGCTTACTACCACCGAATAAGTCCGCGTGTCGGGCACTCCGGCGGCAAGGTAATCGTGGAGTATGGCTTTGGCAGATTTGTAATCGTCCTGCGCGGCTCTTATGGCGGCGGCGGCAAAGGCGTAGTCATAACTCGATTCCAATGCCGTCTCCATTGTTTTTTTACGGTAATACAACATACTGTCTTGCAACGAGTTGTAATGCGGCATCTTGTCATTAAATTCCATACTGTACAAAAACAAATCCGCCTTTTGAGAGTAATACACGGTCTTGATGCCGTCGCTTGCCGAATCGGGGCATATTGCGCCCATCACGTCGCCCGCCTCCTTAAACAATCCCGCCACAGAGAGTATGTGGGCATATTTGAGGCGGCAGTCGTAGATGCGCTCGCGGTCACCGCTCTCCTGCGCGAGGCGGAGGTTTTCGTCGATGTATTTGAACGCCGAATCATATTTAAACGACATATACTCGCGAAATAGCCGGGCATTGAGTCCGTAGCCTTTTTCGCCTTCCGACAAGACGGCGATGCGCTGTTGCTTGTCGGAGATTATTTTGGGAATGTCGCCAACAAGGAGGTCGAGTTTGGCGTAATCTTCCTGACCCGACGCATTGACGGCGCACATCCACATTATTATTATTGTCAACAATTTTTTCATCATTGGACGAGGTGTTTTCGTGTGTTTTTGCGGCTACAATATACGCCAAATTGCAGAATCCACCAAATTTTTTTCTTAAAAACCACTTTGATAAATTAAATCTCAAAAATATGTCATATCGTTAATAATCAGACGATTAACATTTTTAAAAACTTTGATTTTACCTTTGATGCTATTGCGGCGGGGGCAATCGCGCATATAAATTTGGGAAAAATTTTACTAACCCAAAATTCGTAAAACAATGAAAAGACAGACCACTTTTTCATCAATCAGAATGTTGCTATTATTGGCGGCATTAGTCTGGACGAGCGCGGCTGCGGCACAAATCAATGTGCGCGGCAATGTGCACGACAATTCCGGACTCGGCATCATTGGAGCCACTGTTATAGAACAAGGCACCACCAACGGCACTATCACCGACCTCGACGGCAATTTTGCGCTCACAGTGCCGCAGGGCGCACGTCTCCAAATCTCTTTCATCGGCTACCAGACTTTGGTAGTGAACGCCCAGCCTTCCCTCAATATCGTACTCCGCGAAGACCTCGCCGAGATAGACGAAGTAGTAGTGATTGGCTACGGCGCAGTGAAAAAATCCGACGCCACAGGCTCGGTGTCAACCCTCGAAGCCGACCCCAAGATGAAGGGCGTTGCAACCACCGCCGACGATATGTTGGTGGGCAAGATTGCAGGCGTCAATGTAGTGAATGGCGGCGGCTCTGCCAACGGCGGCTCCACGATTCGCATCCGTGGCGGCTCGTCTCTCTCGGCAAGCAACGACCCGCTCATCATCCTCGACGGCGTGTATCTCGACAATTCGGGCATTGGCGGTGTCGGCAATATGCTCTCCACCATCGACCCCAACGACATCGAGACTTTCACCGTATTGAAGGACGCATCGGCAACTGCAATCTACGGCAGCCGCGCTTCCAACGGTGTAATCATCATCACCACCAAAAAAGGCAAGGCGGGCAGCGTAAAAATCTCTTACGACGGCAATGTGTCGGTATCAAAGGTGAAGAAAACCATCGATGTGCTCGACGGCAACGAGTACCGCGACTTCATCCGCAAAACGTTTGCTGGCGCGTCCAATCAGGCAGAAGTTTACACCAAGGCTGGCCTCAATCCCACCACCGGCGAGGCTGTCCACACTTACGATACCGATTGGCAAAATCTCATCTACCGCACTGCCGTAAGCACCGAACACAATCTCAGCGTGCTCGGCTCTGTGAAGGAATTGATGCCCTACCGCGTTTCGCTCGGCTACACCAATTCCAACGGTATTCAGGACGGCGACCACAACAGCCGTTACACCGGTAATATCTCCTTGAATCCCAAATTCCTGAACGACCGTCTCAAAATCAACCTCAACGCCAAGGGTATGATTATCCACAGCGACTTTGCGGCTGGTGCTATCGGCAATGCGGTCTATTACGACCCCACCAAACCTATCTACGCCGACGGCAGCCCATACCTCGGATATTGGAGTTGGACGGGCAGCGGCGACCCTTACGACCGCGACTGGGGCACTTCCTACAACGACGCCAAAAACAATTACAACAAGTTTGGCGCAGGCCCTAATCCCGTCTCCAAAATCGACCTCAACGACAATTCAGCCGACGTCAAAAATATAATCGGCAGTGCGCAGTTGGAATACAATTTCAAGTATGTACCGGGATTGAAATTCAATTACAACCTCTCCATTGACGCTTCCAAGAGCGACGGCAAGACCATCAACGTCATCGGCAAGCCCGACCTTTTTGCGGGTTCCAATATGAGCGACCGCAACGAATGGGAGCAGCAACGCCGCAATTCGCAGATGGATGCTTATTTCACCTACGCCCACGACCTTGCCAGCATCAATAGCAAATTTGACGTGATGGCTGGTTACTCCTGGCAGCATTACCACGTGCAGGGCGACAGTTGGTATTATGCCTACACGCCCATCGACCCCGACGGCGCAATCAGCGTTGACAATCAAAAACTTGACAACGACCTCAGCAACCTTGCATTGAATTATTATGAAAACGAGCATTACATCGTTTCGTTTTTCGGACGTGCCAATTATTCCTACAACGACCGCTACCTCTTGACATTCACTCTCAGGGACGACGGCTCGTCGCGTTTCAGCAAAAACAACAGGTGGGGCATCTTCCCGTCGGCTGCATTGGCTTGGAGAATTTCGCAGGAAGGTTTTATGGAAAACCAAAATCTATTTTCCAATATGAAACTCCGCCTCGGCTGGGGCAAGACCGGTCAGCAGGACATCAACCAAGGCGATTATCCGTTCCTCTCCACTTACTCCTACTCCACCAACTCCGCCGCAAGTTATTACCGCAACGGCAAGTGGATAAGCCTCTTGAAGCCGGGCGCATACAACGAGGATCTCAAATGGGAAACCACAACCACTTGGAACGCCGGTTTGGATTTCGGAATGTTCAAGGACAGATTCAATGCAGCCATCGACCTGTATCGCCGCGAGACCACCGACCTCATCAACACCGAGGCAAAAACCCCGTCCGGCACCAACTTCGCCGAATACGTGGTTTCCAACATCGGCACTCTCACCAATACCGGCGTTGAAATCACCCTCGGCGGCACTCCAATCGCCAAGAAAGATCTCACGTGGCGCATTGATGCCAACCTCGCTTTCAATAAAAACGAAATCACACGCCTCTCGTCAGGCGCGGAGGACACCGACGTAAGGCGTTTTGAGCGCACATCGGACGGCGACGGCGCATCCACCATCAAGGCTCACGCAGTCAATCAGCACGCGGGTATGTTCTATGTGTTCCAACAGGTTTATAATGCCGACGGCAAGCCAATCGAGGGCGCATACGTGGATCGCGACGGCAACGGCTCTATCAACGAGGACGACCTCTATTTCTTCCACAACGCCGACCCGAAGATGATTTTTGGCATCTCAACCAAACTCCAATACAAGAATCTCGATTTTTCGATAGCCGGACACGGCAACCTCGGCAATTGGATGTACAATGGCGTGGCTGCCAACAGCGCGGCTCTCGCTCCCAACAGCGTTTATGCCGTGAGCGCACTCACCAACAAGACCCGCTCCGCCTTCGAGACCAACTTCCAGGAGGCTCAGGTATTGTCGGATTATTACATACAACTCGCATCATTCTTCCGCATCGACAATATCACGCTTGGATATAGCGTCAACAACCTCTTTGACAAAATCGGCGGACGCGTGTACTGCACGGTGCAGAATCCGTTGGTATTCACCAAGTACGACGGACTCGACCCGGAGATTTCGGGCGGCATTGACAATAGTTTCTATCCGAGGCCTGTTACATTCCTGATTGGTCTCAACCTCAATTTCTAAACCTTCTAAAACTTAATTGAAATGAAAAAACGCAACATATTGATAGCGGCAGCATTAGCGTCGTGCTTTGCAATGGAATCCTGCGTCAAGGATCTTGACGTGGAGCCGCTCACACCCTCGGTGGTAACATCCGCCACCGCGTGGAACAACGACACCGCCGCCGAGTGTTTCCTCGCCAAGATTTATTCGGCATTTTCCATCAACGGTCAGGACGGCGCGGGCAATAGCAACGGCAACGACATCATCGGCGCCGACCAGGGCGAGGCTACCTTCACCCGTTCTTTCTGGAATCTCGAAGAACTCACCACCGACGAAGCCAAGTGCAGTTGGGGCGACGAGGCTCTCAATGGTCTCAACTACTGCAACTGGGGTCCCACCAACCGTTTCATTATGCTCAATTATGACCGCTTGTACGTCAACATTGCATTTTGCAACGAGTTTTTGCACTCCACGTCGGATGCCGACGCCAAGATGCAGGAATACCGCGCCGAAGTGAGGGTGCTGCGCGCTTTCAGTTATTATATACTGACCAATTTTTACGGCAACATCCCCTTCACCGACGAAAATTCTGGCATTGGCGCATACCTCCCGGAGCAGAAGGGCAGGTCGTTTTTCTTCCCGTGGATTGAATCGGAACTCAAAGACGTAATCGCGTCCAACCACTTGCCCGAAAAGTCTGCCGCCAACTACGGCAAGGTAAATAAGTACGTGGCAGAGATGATTCTCGCCAATCTCTACATCAATGCGGAGGTGTTTGGTATGGGCGACCATTACAACGACGCCGCCACCGTACTCGCCGACATCATCGACAATGGCGGTTATGTTTTGGAGGCTAATTACCAACACAATTTCAACGCCGACAACTACCTCTCCACGGAAATCATTTTCCCGATTATCTTCGACGGACTTTACGCTCAGTGCTACGGCGGCACCACCTTTATGATTGGTTCGGCATTGGGCAAGGATATGGGCGCACTCGCCAATTTCGGACTTGCCCAGGATTGGGAAGGCAACCGTGCCACACAGGATTTGAGCGACCTCTTTGAGCCGGGCGACACCCGCGCACTCTTCTACACCGAAGACCGCACCAAGGAAATGACCGACAACACTTCCTACAAGAGCGGATGGAGCGTGGTTAAGTTCACCAACCTCAATCGCGACGGCTCTGCGGGTTCCAACAGCACTTTTGCCGACACCGATTTCCCATTCTACCGCCTTGCCGACACCTATCTTCTTTATGTAGAGGCAACGCTCAAAGGCGCGGGCGACCCGGTAAAAGCCGTCAACCTCTACAACCAAATCCAGGAACGCGCATTTGGCAACAAGAGCCACAACATCGGTTCTCTCACCGAAATTGACGCCGACCGTCTCCTCGACGAACGCGCCCGCGAACTCTATTGGGAAGGACACCGCCGCACCGACCTCATCCGTTTCGGCAAATTCCTCACCAAATCGTGGGCTTGGAAAGGCGGCAACGCGTCTGGCATCAATTCCATCGACAGCAAATACACCCTCTTCCCCCTCCCATCAACCGACGTTTCCGCCAATTCAAACCTGAAACAAAACGAAGGATTTTAGCGATAGGAAAGAGGAACGAGGAGAGAGGAAAGAGGAATCTCCAAATCAACAAATCTCCAAATAATTAAATCGACAAATAATTATGAAAGCATACATATCAGCAATTTTGACGGCGGCAGTGATGTTTGCCGCTTGCGAGAAGCAGGACGACGATATGCCGCGCATCGATTTCAACGCGAGCACCGCGCCCACTCTCGCCGCAATGTCGGACGCCATAGACGGCAGTCAGGACAAGTACACATTTTTCTTCTCGCCGGGCAAGTTTGTTGTTGACGGTAATGAGACCATCCTCGGAGCCAAGGACAACAAGACCCAATACGCCCTGCAAGTGGATATGGCGGATGGCGATTTTTCAGCACCCGTCACCATCGAAAAACAGAATTACGACAGCACCGACAAGTTTACCGTAAGTTACGACGCGATATGCAGTGCGGTGTGTGCGTGGAAGGGCGACCTTGCAACGCCAATCACGCCGTGGACGGGCAATCTCCAATTCCGCGTCCTCATTCTCCCCGGCTCCAACATTGCCGACGGTTTGGCATCGCAGCCCATCACGGTGGCTTCTGTAATCAAATTTGCAGACCCCAACCCGAGGTTCTACATCTGCAACGAAGCCGGTTGGGACGCACTTCGCTTGTACGCCTGGGGCGACGAAAACGACGCCATCGGCACGTGGCCAGGAATGGAGGCTGTGGAGACGGTAGAGGTCAACGGCAAGACTTATTATGCCTTTGACGTGAAGGAAAAAATCGGCTCCAAAAATGAGCATCTCATCGCCAACAACAACGACAACGGCGTGCAAATCAACGACATTTTCGTTGGAGTGTTTAGCGCGTCGGTGTATGTAACCATCAATGCCGACGGCACTTTCACCATCGACAGCGAATCGTCCACACAGCCCGCTCCCGAACCTGAGCCGGCAGACGATTCCAACCTGCCCGAAAATGTAAAAGCCACTGTCTCCGGCAACAAGGTAATCGTTGAGACCGACAAGGACATCGTGTTTTACGTTTGGGCTTGGAACGACACCGAAGCCTTGGGACAACTCACTGAGGCAGGCTGGCCCGGCGACAAACTCACATTGTCGAGCAGCAATGACGGCACATTCACCTACGAATACGACTTCACAGCCGCGCCCGCCATTCCCGAATCTTTCATCATCAGCACCGACAACGACGTTAAATTCTTCGACGGCGTACAATTCACCGACGGCGCGTCTTACGATTGGAACAAGTCCGACAAACCCGAACCAGAACCCGTAGACCCCGAACTTTTGAAAAATCTCACCTTCACATTCAAGACCGACACAGAAGGCGACTACTACGTCTGGGCATGGGGCGGCGATTTTGGCGGTGATGCTTTCTCAGAATCCGGCTCATGGCCTGGCGACAAACTCGAACTCAAAAGCAGTGAAAATGGCAAATACATCTACGGCTATTCTTTCACGAAAACACCGGGCATCCTGCCTACAAATATTATCATCTCCACAGACGGCGGCGATACGAAGATTTACGACGGCGTGGAGTTCGAGAACGGAAAAGAATATTAAGAATAATTCTCATAATTTAGTGTAATTGGATTAGTAGATTTAATTGTTTTTTATTTAATATTGATTTCAACGGTCGGGGGCTTACGGAATGGTTTCCGACCGTTTAACAAAAAAATAATTGATTATGAAAAAGATTATCTCAATCATAGCGGCTGCAATACTGATTTCGTCGTGCGGCTGCAACAAGGACAGCGACAACGACGCCACACAGGGCACCGCTCCCAACGACATCGAAACCGTAACCTACCCCGAAGCCACCGGCAACAATTACGTCATCTACGAACTCAATGTGGGTTCGTTCACAAAGGAAGGCACTTTCAACGCCGCCGCCGCCAAACTTCAAGACCTCAAAAATCTCGGTGTTGACATCGTTTGGCTGATGCCAATCTACCCGCGTGGAGGCGGCATCAATAGTCCCTACGCCGCCACCGACTTCCAAGCCACCAATCCCAAGTACGGCACCATCAACGACCTCAAAGCGTTGGTGGAAGCCGCCCACAAAATCGACCTTCAAGTGTGGCTCGACTGGGTGCCAAACCACACCGCCACCGACGCAAAATGGGTGTCGTCCAACCCCGAATTTTACAAGAAGAAAAACGGCAGTATGATACACCCCAACAATTACGGCGATGTTTTCCAACTCGACTACACCAACCCCGACCTTGCCAAGGCGATGACCGACTGCCTCAAATTTTGGATTGATCAGGCTGACATCGACGGCTACCGCTGCGACTACGTAAGTTCACCCGAAATTCCGGCAACCTACTGGGCATCAGCCATTCCCGAAGTGAAAAACCACAAGCCCGGCAAGTCGATCACATTCCTTGCCGAGGGCGACCTCACCGACTCCAACAATCGCCGCCTTGTATCCACCGGCTTTGAATACGATTACGCTTGGGGATTTCAGGAAAGCGGTCTGTACAAGACAGTTGGCAAAGGCATCAGCGGTTCGTCGTTGCAGAAAGTTTGCGAAAATATGCTCGCCGCATCCGATGCCATCAAGCCCGTCAAGCGTATGATTTACCTCACCAACCACGACCAAAATTACAACGACGGCGGACACCTCATTTCCGACATTTACGGCGAGAATGTTTACCCGCTCACGGCATTATTATTTACCTTCAATGGTATGCCGCTTCTGTACAACGGTCAGGAGATTGGCGGCAAACAAATCCTCGATTATTTCAACGACACCAAAATCAATTGGGACAACCGCGACGACAAGATGTTCTCCATCATCAAAAACATCGCCGCCATCAAACACGCCACCACCGCCCTGCGCGACGATGCCCAAATCATCATCCACAAGACATCCAATCCGCAGACCTTCGCCTACACACGTGCAAGCGGCAAAGATGCCGTACTTACAGTAATCAACCTTGGCACATCCGCCATCGAGGTAGAAATAGACGGCGCACTCCCTGGTACCTACACCCAAAAATACAACGGCGGCAATGCTCCCGAAAAAATTTCCGAAACCATCACCGCCCCCGCCAAAATCACCGTCCCCCAAAAAGGCTTCGTCATCTACACCAAATAATGGAGCGCGGGCGTCCCGCCCGCCAAAACAACCAAAGGGTTGGCATCGCCAACCCTTTGGTTATTTCAATAATGATGAATTATGAATTACGAATTACGAAATTTCAATTTTCAACTTTCAATTTTCAACTTTCAATTTTCAACTTTCAACTATCCTAACGATTCTTTATACCACTCAAACAACTTGCCGACGCCGTCCTCAATCTCGACCTTGTGCGTCCAGCCGAGGGAATGAAGTTTGGAAACGTCGATGAGTTTGCGCATTGTGCCGTCGGGTTTTGTGGCGTCAAAAATCACTTCGCCTTCAAAACCAACCGCCTTCACAACCAATTCTGACAACTGACGGATTGTCAATTCCTTGCCCGTGCCGACATTGATGTGGCAGTTGCGGATTTCGCCGAGAGACGGGATTGCCCCTCCCCTACCCGCGCTGTGATTGCGGTCAACTGCACCATCCACGGACGCGCCATAATGAACGCTTGAATATTTTTCGATGCCGATGATGTCGGAGAAATTCACATTCACAAGCACGTGCACCGAAGCATCAGCCATATCCTCGCTCCACAAAAATTCGCGCAGCGGAGTGCCTGTGCCCCAGAGAGTTACCTTGTTGTCTTCAATGCCGTATTTTGCCAATACTTTCAGGATTTCGGCGTGGTCAGCATTGCCGTCGATGCCCTCCACGGGACGCTTGTTGAGGTCGATTGTGATGCGCTGCCAATCATTGTCGTGAATGAGTTTTGCAAGATAAATTTTGCGCATCATTGCGGGCATCACGTGCGAATTTTCAAGATGGAAATTGTCATTGGGTCCATACAAATTGGTCGGCATCACAGCGATATAATTGGTGCCGTATTGGAGATTGTAAGATTCGCACATTTTCAGTCCGGCAATCTTTGCAATGGCGTATTCCTCGTTTGTATATTCGAGAGGCGAAGTCAAGAGCGCGTCTTCCTTCATCGGCTGCGGCGCGTTTTTGGGATAGATGCACGTGCTGCCAAGGAAAAGCAACCTCTGAACGCCGTGCGCGTAAGCCTCGCTGATGACGTTGCACTGTATCTTCATATTCATCATAATGAAATCCGCCCTGTAAAGCGAATTTGCCATTATACCGCCCACAAATGCTGCCGCAAGTACCACAGCGTCAGGCTTTTCGTCGTCAAAAAATTTCTTGACCGCCACTTGGTCGGTGAGGTCGAGTTCGCGGTGGCTGCGACCAACGAGGTTGTTGTAGCCACGCTGTTTAAGATTGTTCCAAATCGCCGACCCAACCAAACCATTGTGTCCAGCGACGTAAATTTTTGCTGATTTGTCCAACATAATTGTAAAACGTAAATTATCAGTTTTGCCGCCTTGCGGCGGCGTATTTTTTTTACATCAATTACCGTCAATTTTATCGTGAATTACCATCAATTTTTAAAAGAAAATTTTCGATAATTGACGTCTAAATTGACGGTAATTTTCGTTCAAAAAAACTCAAACGCCGCAAGGCGTTTGTCGTTTAGTCGCGTTTGAAAATATCCCTTGTGTAAACCTTGTCCTTCACGTCATCCAAAACCGCGTCATAACGGTTTGCGAGGATGGCGCGGCTCTGCGCCTTGAATTTTGCAAGGTCGTTCACCACAACAGAACCAAAGAAATCGTCGCCATCGTTGAGCGTTGGTTCATAGATGATTACCGTTGCACCCTTGGCCTTGATGCGCTTCATAACGCCTTGAATTGAACTCTGACGGAAATTGTCGCTGTTGCTCTTCATCGTCAGGCGATAGACTCCAATCGTTACCGGCTCGCGGCGACCGCTGTACTGATTGGCGGTGCTGTAATCATACCAACCGGCAATCCTAAGCACTTGATCTGCAATGAAATCCTTGCGAGTTCGGTTGCTCTCCACGATTGCCGACATCATATTTTGCGGCACATCGGCATAATTCGCCAACAACTGTTTCGTGTCCTTCGGCAGACAATATCCGCCATATCCAAAACTCGGATTGTTGTAATGAGTGCCAATGCGCGGGTCAAGTCCAACGCCGTTGATAATCGACTGAGTGTCAAGACCTTTGACCTCCGCGTAAGTATCCAATTCGTTGAAATAACTTACACGAAGAGCAAGATACGTGTTTGCAAACAATTTGACAGCCTCCGCCTCCTTGATGCCCATAAAGAGGGTGTCGATATTTTCCTTGATTGCGCCTTCCTGCAACAATCCCGCAAACTGATGCGCCTTTTCTTCAAGCAATTTGATGTCTGCAAGTCGTTGAATTGCAGTGTTTTCGTCGGTAAATTCGGGTTTGTTGATTATCTTTGGAATACCAACAATTATGCGCGACGGGTACAAATTATCATACAAAGCCTTCGATTCGCGCAGAAATTCCGGTGAAAACAGAAGGTTCAATTTTTTGACGCCTTTAGCGGCATACTTTATATAAAGGCTGCGGCAATATCCAACCGGAATCGTGCTCTTGATTACCATCACGGCATCGGGATTGACGCTCAAAACCAAGTCGATAACATCCTCGATACAATGCGTATCGAAGAAGTTTTTTACGGGGTCATAGTTGGTCGGCGCAGCGATAATCACAAAATCTGCGTCCTTGTACGCCGACGCGCCGTCAAGTGTTGCCGTCAGCCGCAAAGCCTTCTCCGCAAAGAATTTTTCGATGTACTCGTCCTGAATCGGTGAAATGCGGCGGTTGATTTTGTCAACTTTTTCGGGAATCACATCAACTGCCGTAACGTCGTGATTCTGAGACAACAACGTCGCCATCGACAATCCAACATATCCCGTTCCCGCAACAGCAATTTTCATTTCTTCCATTGATTTTAGAAACGTATTAGTATTACATTCCGTTAACGCCGACAAAATTACGAACTTTTTTGGAAGTGAATATCAGTTTTCCGAAATATTTTTGCTAATTTTGCGTCGGACACAAAAAGCACAAGGCACAATTATGAAAGAATTCAACACCACAGGCATTTGTTACCCCGAAGACCATTATATGGTAAACATCGACAGCCGAATCGACGAAATTGAAAAGGCAGTCGCAAAGGGCGAGTATATCACCATCAACCGTGGACGTCAGTACGGAAAGACCACGACTCTGTATCATCTTGCCGAAAAATTGCAGGAGAATTATGTTGTGTTTTCGATAAGTTTTGAGCGGATGGGTGAAGCGGAGTTTGGGACAGACGACGCGCTTGCCTACAATTTTTTGGACAAAATGCGCAAAGTGCTACGTGTCGCCAAAAACGCCAACGACTATGTAAGAAACTCCATAAAAAAAGTGGTCGAGGACAATTCTGAAAAATGCCTTATAAAGTTTTCATTCTTGGACGATTTTTTCACAGACCTCTGCGACAATTCCGACAAGCCTATTGTGTTGATAATCGACGAGGTAGATAGCGCGAGCAATTACGAATCGTTTATAAAACTTCTCAGGTTGTTGCGCGAAAAATACCTTAGTCGTAAACTAAGCCCCACTTTTCAATCCGTAATCCTTGCCGGTGTCTACGACATCAAGAACTTGAAACTCAAAGTGCGTCCCGATTCAGACCACCAGTACAATTCGCCGTGGAACATCGCCGTGGCATACACTACCGATATGTCGCTGCCCACCGACGGTATCCAACAAATGCTTCAAGAATACGAATCCGACCACCATACAGGAATGGACACGGCTCAAATAGCGCAGTTGATTACAGATTACACATCAGGCTACCCATTTTTTGTGTCGAGGGTATGCCAACTGATTGACAAACAAAATTTTAGTTGGGACAAAGATGGTCTGCAAAATGCAGTGAAAATATTGCTCAAAGAGAAAAATACATTCTTTGACGATTTGACCAAAAAGTTGGAAGATTTTCCTGAAATGAAGAAAATGCTGAAAGAAATACTCTTTAATGGATTTGAGGCCAACTTCAACATTTACTACAAACACGTTTCTATTGCCGCTATGTTCAACTACATCACCGACAACAACGGGAAAATCAAAATCTCAAATCGCATAATCGAAACGTGGCTCTACAACCTTTTTGCCACCGAGGAACAGATGGAGCGTATTTACAAAGAGGGACAAATAGACCGCAGTCAGTTTATCGACGGCAAGACGCTCAAAATGGACAAAATCCTCGAAAAATTTGCGCTTCATTTCCGTGATATTTATGGATGCAAAGGATTGAGTTTCAAAGAGGAAGAAGGTCGTAAATATTTTATGCTCTACATCCGCCCAATCATCAATGGCAGTGGCAATTATTACATTGAATCTCAAACCCGCGACCTCACACGCACGGATATGATTATTGACTATTTTGGCACTCAATACATCATTGAGATGAAGATTTGGCGCGGCGAAAGTTACAACGAGCGCGGCGAAAACCAACTTTTTGATTATCTCGACTTCTACCACGCCGACAAGGGCTACTTGCTGAGTTTCTGTTTCAACAAGAATAGCAAGCCCGAAGCAAGAACGATTGCGCAAGGCGGCAGGGAGATTGTGGAGGTGGTGGTGTAAAAAATCGCCAATCCCACCTCATTTTTCCCTCAATTATCTTTCTCAAAAAAAAGAACGAATCGACACGAACCAAAAAATTCGTTTCAATTCGTTCTAATTCGATTAAATTCGCATTTAAGAAAAAAATTGACGGTAATTTTCGTTCAAAAACCAAACGCCGCAAGGCGTTTGAAAATTAGCGTTTTCCGTACATACTTTCGTAGTATTTCTCGTAATCGCCGGAGGTGATGTTGTCCATCCAAGCCTGATTGTCGAGATACCAACGGACGGTCTTTTCGATGCCTTCCTCAAACTGCAACGACGGCTCCCAACCGAGTTCGCGCTGCAATTTTGACGAATCGATGGCGTACCTCAAATCGTGTCCGGCGCGGTCGGTAACGTAGGTGATGAGGTTCATATCCTCGCCTTCCTTGCGACCGAGGAGACGGTCAACGGTATTGATGAGAACCTTGATGATGTCGATGTTTTTCCACTCGTTGAAGCCGCCAATGTTGTAAGTATCAGCGATTTTGCCATTGTGGAAAATAACGTCGATTGCCCTTGCGTGATCCTCCACATAGAGCCAATCTCGCACGTTCTCGCCCTTGCCATACACCGGCAACGGACGGCGATGGCGTATGTTGTTGATAAACAATGGAATCAACTTCTCCGGGAACTGATACGGGCCATAATTGTTGCTGCAATTAGTTACGATGGTCGGCAAGCCGTAAGTGTCGTGGAACGCCCTTACAAAGTGGTCGCTAGACGCCTTGGAAGCCGAATACGGTGAATGGGGCTGATACTTCAAATCTTCCGTGAAAAACTTTTCGCCGTAAGCCAAATGGTGCTTGCCGCTCGACGCCTTTGTTGTGAACGGCGGCTTGATGCCTTCGGGGTTGGTCATCTCCAACGCGCCATAAACCTCATCCGTCGAAATGTGGTAAAACCTCTTGCCCTCGAATTTCTCCGGCAACGACTCCCAGTACAATTTTGCAGCCTGCAAGAGCGACAGAGTGCCCATCACGTTGGTCTTGGCGAAGGTGAACGGGTCTTTGATGGAGCGGTCAACGTGGCTCTCGGCGGCGAGGTGGATGATGCCGTCGATTTGCTCGTCCTGCATCAACTTGTAGAACGCATCAAAGTCGCAGATGTCCATCCTGACAAACTTGTAGTTGGGCTTGTCCTCAATGTCTTTGAGGTTGGCGAGGTTGCCCGCGTAGGTGAGTTTGTCGAGGTTAATTATCTTATAATCAGGGTATTTGTTAACGAAAAGGCGTACAACGTGGCTTCCGATGAAACCCGCGCCGCCCGTGATGACGATGTTTTTCATTTTTGGATTATTTTTGGAGGTTTTTGATACATTTTTTGAGCGAATCGGTCCAATACGGCACTGCCACGCCGAAAGTCTGTTTGATTTTGGTCTTGTCCAAAACCGAGAACGCAGGCCTCTTGACCGGCGACGG
>JAEEGK010010065.1_pt1 | contig 21886 bp, 25 predicted proteins | sample 8958771 | NCBI WGS metagenome assembly JAEEGK01 (sample SAMN16246547, study PRJNA631951) | gut metagenome | biome: gut microbiome; feature: rumen; material: SC-attached | host: Bos | place: Iran: Karaj | collected 2018-10 | reverse complement strand
CATCTAAGCGTGAAGCCCCCCTCAAGATGAGATTTCCCATCGCAAGAATAAGTTCCCATGAAGAACACGTGGTTGATAGGCTAGGTGTGTAAGCACGGTGACGTGTTAAGCTGACTAGTACTAATAGATCGATGACTTAACTTTGTCGAATATATCCAGTTTTGAAAGATTTGCCTGGTGATGATGTCGAAGTGGACCCACCCGTTCCCATTCCGAACACGGAAGTTAAGCACTTCAGAGCCGAATGTAGTATGTAGAACATGCAAGAATAGGTCGTTGCCAGGCTCTTTCTTTATATAAAGCTTGCGCCTAAATAGCTCAGTTGGTTAGAGCACCTGACTGTTAATCAGGGGGTCGTAGGTTCGAGTCCTACTTTGGGCGCCACTTTTTAAAAAATGACGAGTTGGAGAAGCGGTTTAACTCACAAGCCTTTCACGCTTGCATTCATGGGTTCAAATCCCATACTCGCCACCATCTAACAATTCTATAGGTCTTGAAGTGTGAGATCTGTAAGAATATATATCATCATCAATCATCGGATTGGTGATTTTTTTATTTGTCATAATATTTTTTTATATAATATGCTAATTTGTCATATTTTATAATTATTGATTATGCCAAAAATAAACTAATAAGCCAGTAATTTTTATACTACCTATACTAGCGTTCCAATCTTTAAATATAATTTGATGGATTTTTAATTATTTATTTATTATATAAATAATTGTTGTATAATGAGATAAACATATGCTAGGTGTTATATGAAAAAAACTATTATTATATCGACCTTTCTCTTATTAATAATTTGTTTATTAACCTCATGTATAAACAGAAAAACAAACCATTTTTATGCAGGTTCCTTCTCTGGAACATCAGAAGAAACTGGTTTTGAGTATTTTTTAGATGTTGTTGAAATAGATAAAGAAACATTTGATAAAGAATGGCCAATTAATGTTGTACAAGACAAATATTATAAAAAAGGGAAATATTTTAGACTTAACCTATATTATCGTGATGAAAATGAAGTGGTGGTTATACTACCTTTTGATGGATTGATTGAAACTTCATATAAAACAAAATCTGTTCCTTTTAATTATGATGATAAAAATGAAAACGGATTAAAACCAGGTACAAATGCTGAAGCAAAAATGTATGGAGGATATGATATCGTTTATAATAGGGTTTATTGTTATGTAGGAAGATTTTCAAATGAATAATTTAATTATTTTAATGAATCTATCTGGAATTAGAAACAAAGGAAGAATAGTATTAGATAAAATTAAAATATATTATAGAAAATAATAAAGGAGAAAAATATGGCAGAAAAAGTAAGAATTCAAGATGATCTTTATAGATTCGTCAATGGTGAATGGATTGATAAGGCAGTCATTCCAGATGATAAACCTTCAGTTGGTGGATTTGTAGATTTAGATCAAGATGTAGAAAAGTTATTAATGTCTGATTTTGATGCATTTAGAGAAGGAAAGAAAACAACAGACATTGAAGAGTTTAAAGAAGCAATTAAACTCTATAACAAAATAGTAGATGTAAAAAGAAGAAATGAAGAAGGTATTAAACCTACTCTTCCAATACTAGAAAGAATTAAATCTATTAAAACAGTAGATGACTTAAATAAGAATTTATTATTTTTTGTATTAAATGGTATTCCTCTACCATTTGAATGTGGAGTAACTGAAGATATGGCTGATGCGACTAAACATGCATTTGTAATGCTTGGTCCATCTATTATACTTCCAGATACAACATACTACAAAGATAATAACCCACAAGGTCAAGCTCTTCTTGGAATGTATGCTGATATGGTAAAAAAACTATTAGCTTATACACCATTAAATGAAAGTGAACAAGCAAAAGTAGTAGAAGATATGCTTAAATTTGATAGCCTTGTAGCTCAAGAAGTTAAGAGTCAAGTTGAATGGGCTGATTATACAAATAATCATAACCCAATGAACATTGATGAAGTATCTTCTTATTTAAACCCAATTGATATTAAAGCTGTATTAAGTGATGTTTATCAAGATAAAGCTCCTAATACTATTGTGGTATATGATCCTAAAGCTATTAAAAACTTTAATCACTATTTTAATGAAGATAATTTAGAAATGTATGTTAACTGGGCTTACGCTAAAGCTTTAGTTAATAACTCATCACAATTATCTGAGGAAATTGCTTTCCTCGGTGGAACATATAGAAGAGCTTTAATGGGACTTCAAACTGATCCAGTAGTTGAAAAACAAGCTTATAGAATGGTTTCAAGCGTATTCTCTGAACCAATTGGTGTTTATTATGGAAGAACTTATTTTGGTGAAGAAGCTAAAAAAGACGTAGTAAATATGGTTCATAAAATCATTGAAACATACAAAGTTAGAGTTAGAAATAATAAGTTCTTACAAGAAAAAACAAAGGATAAAGCTATCCTAAAATTATCAACTATTGAAGTTAAAATGGGATACCCAGATTTCATTCATGATTACTATAAAAACTACAAAGTAAACGATGAAGATTCATACTTTGAAAGCTTATGTAAAATCAGAAATGAAATGATTAAACATAGTATGGAAGAATTAAATAAACCAGTTGATAGAACTGAATGGGCAATGCCTGGACATATGGTAAATGCTGCATATAATCCAAGTGCAAATGACATCACATTCCCAGCTGCAATTCTTCAAAAACCATTCTATTCAATTAATCAATCAGCAAGTCAAAATTTGGGAGGAATTGGCGCTGTAATCGGTCATGAAATCTCTCATGCATTCGATAATAATGGTGCTAAATTTGATGAAAATGGTAACCTTAATAACTGGTGGACTGATTCAGATTTTGCTGAATTTAAAAAGCTTACTCAAGCCATGATTGAACAGTTTGATGGCATTGAAATTTATGGTGGTAAAGTTAACGGTGAACTTGTTGTTTCAGAAAACATCGCAGACAATGGTGGTGTAGCTGTAACTCTTGAAATAATGAAGAATCTTGAAGGTGCAAACTATCAAGAATACTTTATGAACTGGGCAAGAGTTTGGTGTAGAAAAGCAAGAGAACAATACGCTCAATTACTACTTGCAAGAGACGTTCATTCACCAGCTGAATTAAGAGCTAACATTCAACCAAGAAACTTCAAAGAATGGTACGAAGCATTTGATGTAAAAGAAACTGATCAAATGTTTATCCCTGAGAATAAAAGAATTATAATTTGGTAATAAATGATAATGCGAGAAATAAATAGTCTCGCATTATTTTTTTGCTTATAATGCGATATAATGATTAGTGGAGATTAATTATGAGTGTTGAAAGAAATATAAATATATTTAAAAGACCGATTTTCTATATTACTCTTGTTGTTTTGATTTTAGGTATACTTGCTTTGATATATCTAGTTCCTCATAGTTTTAGAACTATAGTACCAATTAATAATATTGATAAAGTATTGATATACGATGGTTATGAAAATAGTGGTCCTATTCGTGAACTTAATGAAGAAGAAATTGAAGAATTCAAGGAATTAGTTAAGAATGCAAAAGCATGGACTCCACCAAGTTTTATACAATTTAAAAGTACTACATTTGTTTATGTTGAGGTTAAGTATAAAAATGGTAGAAGTATTTTCTTTGGTCCAAATGTTTATAAGAAAAATGGTATTTGGAAATCTTTCTTATAAAATGATTTTGATTTTAAAAGACTGAGCGAAATAACTGGCACTTATATGGCATAATAAGGCATAAGAAATAAAATCTTATGCCTTTTAAATTGTAAACAATTTATATTCTATTGAAATACACTTATAAAAGATATAAAATAATAGATGGTCGTAAAATAAAAAACTAAAATATGGAGGATATATTTAATGTCTAAAAAAGTTTTTGCGTCAATGGATGGTAACCAAGCTGCTGCACATTGTGCCTATGCTTTCACAGAAGTTGCTGGTATTTACCCTATTACCCCATCTTCTCCAATGCCAGAATACATTGACCTTTGGGCATCACAAGGTAAAAAGAATTTATTTGGAATGCCTGTTAGAGTAGTAGAAATGGAAAGTGAAGCTGGTGCTGCTGGTTCAGTTCACGGATCACTATTAAGTGGTGCTTTAACTACTACATTCACTGCCAGCCAAGGTTTATTACTTAAAATACCTAACATGTACAAAATCGGTGGTGAGTTACTCCCAGGTGTAATGCATGTATCAGCTAGAACAATCGCTACACACGCATTATCAATCTTTGGTGATCACTCTGACGTTATGGCTACACGTCAAACTGGTTGGGCTATGCTCGTATCTGGTTCAGTTCAAGAAGTTATGGACTTAGCTGGTGTTGCACACTTAGCTGCAATCGAATCAAGTGTACCATTTGAACATTTCTTCGATGGTTTTAGAACTTCTCATGAAGTTAATAAGATCGAAGTTATGGATTATGCAGTATTTGACAAACTCTTAAACAGAGATATGGTTGCTAAATTTAGAGCTAGAGCTTTAAACAGTGCAACTCCTACAATTCACGGAACTGCTCAAAATGATGACGTATTCTTCCAAGCAAGAGAAGCATCTAACAAATTCTATGATGCAGTACCAGATATTGTAGCTAAATATATGAAAGCAATTTCTAAAGTTACTGGAAGAAACTATGCTCCATTCACTTACTATGGTGATCCTGAAGCTACAGATGTAATCATCCTTATGGGTTCTGCAACTCAAGTAACTGAAGAAGTTGTTGATTACTTAAATAAGAAAGGAAAGAAAGTCGGTGTAGTTGAAGTTCATCTATATCGTCCATTCTCTACTAAGTATTTATTCAAAGTTGTTCCTAAGACAGTTAAGAGAATCGCAGTTCTTGATAGAACTAAAGAACCTGGTGCTGATGGCGAACCTCTATACTTAGATGTAAGAAGCGCTTACTATGGCGTTAAGAACGCTCCAGTAATCGTTGGTGGTAGATATGGTCTATCTTCTAAAGACGTATCTCCAAGACAAATCATCGCTGTATATAAGAACCTTGAAGCTAAGAATCCTAAAGATCATTTCACAGTTGGTATTGAAGATGATGTTACAAAACTCTCATTACCTCTTGGTAAAGAAGTTCCAACTGGAGATAAATCTACTACTGAACTCTTATTCTTCGGACTTGGTTCTGATGGTACAGTAGGTGCTTGTAAAGACGCTATTAAGTTAATTGGTGATAATACAGCTATGTATGCTCAAGCATACTCATCATATGACTCTAAGAAATCTGGTGGTGTAACTAGAATGCATTTAAGATTCGGTAAGAATCCTATTAAATCTACTTACCTCGTTAATACTCCAGACTTCGTATCATGCGCTCAAGATTCATATCTTGATAAATATGATTTAATCGGTGGAATTAAAAAGAATGGTACATTCTTACTAAATACTTCATATACTGATGAAGAATTAGAAGAATTCATGCCTAACCACGTTAAGAAGATTTTAGCTGAAAGAAATGTTAAGTTCTATGCTATTGATGCATCTAAGCTTGCTAAATCAGTAGGTCTTGGTGGAAAGATCAATACAGTTATGGAATCTGCATTCTTCAAACTTAATCCACAAATCATCCCTTACGCTAAAGCTGTTGAACTTATGAAGTACTATGTTCATAAGACATTCGCAAGAAAGGGTGAAGCTATTGTAGAAATGAACTATAAAGCAGTAGAAATCGGTGGAACTGGGTTAAGACAAGTTCCAGTTAAGGCTGAATGGAAGAACTTAGGTCCAGATCCAGTTAAGAAATCTGAAGGTGTAAGACCTGAATTCGTTACTAGACTTGCTGATCCAGTAAACGCTATTAAGGGTTATGACTTAAAGGTTTCTGATTTCAAGGGATATGAAGATGGTTTAATGCCAGTTGGTTCTACTCAATATGAAAAGAGATCAATTGCTCCATCTATTCCAGTATGGGATCCTACTAAGTGTATCCAATGTAACCAATGTGCATTCGTTTGTCCTCATGCAGCTATTCGTCCATTCCTCGTTGATGAAGCTGAAGAAAAAGCTGCTCCAGCTGGTGCTAAGTACTTAAAGGCTATGGGTAAAGGACTTGAAAACTACAAGTTCAGAATCCAAACTTCAGTTGAAGATTGTACAGGTTGTGGAGTATGTATTAACCAATGTCCAGGTATGAAGGGTGAAAAAGCATTATCATTCGTACCAATCCACGTTGCTCTTGAATCAGAAGAAGTTGCACTCGGTCATTACTTCTTCAACCATGTTTCTGATAAACATGTAGAAAGAAACAATCCAAAGAACCTCCAATTCACTAAACCTCTCTTTGAATTTAGCGGTGCTTGTGCTGGTTGTGGTGAAACTCCATACGTTAAGAACGTTACACAATTATTCGGAGAAAGAATGGTAGTAGCTAACGCTACAGGTTGTTCTTCAATCTATGGTGCATCATTCCCTGCATCTCCATATACAGTAAACGCTGAAGGTAGAGGACCAGCTTGGGCTAACTCTCTATTTGAAGATAACGCTGAATTCGGTTTCGGTTTAACTCTTGGTATTAAAGCTATGAGAGATAAACTTGAAATGTTAATGGATAAAGCTGCTCCAACAGTAAGTGATGCTACAAAGGCTTTATTTGATGAATGGAAAGCTCATAAGAATGAAGGTGATTATACTCTTGAACTCTCTAAGAGAATTATCGCTGCTCTTGAAAAAGAAACTTCAGCTGAAGCTAAAGAAGTTCTTGAAAACAAGGCTTACCTTGTTAAACAATCTAACTGGATCTTCGGTGGTGACGGTTGGGCATATGATATCGGTTATGGAGGTCTTGACCACGTAATCGCTAACCAAGAAGACGTTAACTTCCTCGTAGTAGATACAGAAGTATATTCAAATACTGGAGGTCAATCTTCTAAATCATCTAGAACTGGTTCAATCGCTAAGTTCACAGCTGGCGGTAAGACTGGTAAGAAGAAAGACTTAGCTATGATCGCTATTAGCTATGGACATGTTTATGTAGCTACAATCTGCCACGGTGCAAATGAAGCTCAAATGGTTAAAGCATTAAAAGAAGCTGAAAGTTATCCAGGACCATCTCTAATTATCGCTTATGCACCATGTATTGCTCATGGTATCAATAAGGGTATGGGTGTATCACAACAAGAAGCTAAACTCGCTACTGAATGCGGATACTTCCCACTATTCAGATATGATCCAAGACTCAAAGCTGAAGGCAAGAACCCATTCCAACTTGATTCTAAGAACCCTGATTGGTCTAAATATAATGACTTCTTAATGAATGAAAGAAGATACTCTACACTTTCATCTATTAACCCTCAAGCTGCTCAAGAATTACTTGAAGAAAATATTGAACATGCTAAGGCTAGATTCCAAACATATTTAGACGCAGCTAATAAAGTTACTGAATAATTATGGAATTCAAAGACATGATTAATGCCTACTCAGGCATTAAAGAATTAAGTGAATTTAAAAATCCATTATTTATAGGTCCACACCCAGATGATATAGAATTTGGGTGTGGGGGCCTTATCTCAAAATTAAGAGATAAAGGTGCGTCAATTAGTTTCTTAATTGTAACTGATGGTGCAGCTGGCACAAAAGACCCTAACGCTGACCCAAAAGTAATGATGGAAATAAGAGAAAAAGAAGCGATCCTTTCCGCAAAGTTTTTAGGTGTGTCTCAAATTGATTTCTTAAGATATGAAGATGGTGGTGAATACACTGTCCAAGCTCTTACAAATGATATCGCAAGACATATTCTAAAAGTTAATCCTGATATCGTATTTACGGTTGACCCTAAACTTGAAAGTGAGACTCATAGTGATCACTTAAAAGTAGGAGAAGCATCTCGTGAAGCACTTCAAGTTGTTCCATATCCTGTTACTTGTAAAAGACATGGAATAGATATTAGTAATGTGAAAACATTCCCAAATAATATCATGCTTGCGTATTACTTCACAGATAAACCAAACATGTATACAGAAATCAGCGAAGAAAACTTTAATGATAAGGTAAAATCACTTCTCTTACATCAAAGTCAAATGTCTGACCCACAGTCGGGTTTACTTCTTGAATACTTTAAATTTAAAGCTGAACTTGATGGTAAAGCTATAGGAAAACCATTAGCTGAATCTTATCAAATAATTCCTTCTATCATGTCTCATGTATATTCTTTAGGACTTAAGTTTTAATAATAAGCGCCACTTGTTGAAAAGTAGCGCTTTTTCTTTGTTTAAAAATAATAAACATATTTATTTACATTTTTTTCATTTAAGAATATAATTTTATCATAAAGGAGAATTACATGAAAGGAACAGTTAAATGGTTTAACGCTGGTAAAGGTTACGGCTTTATTACTGGTGAAGACGGTGTAGATTACTTTGCACATTTCTCTCAAATCCAAGCAGAAGGATATCGTTCTTTAGAACAAGGTCAAGCTGTTAGTTTTGAGGTATCTGATGGACCTAAAGGACCAAATGCTAATAACATTGTAAAAGATTAATCAAGAATGCACTAAAATGACTCGCTTGCGAGTCTTTTTTATTAATAATAATAAAAAATATGGTACAATTTTTTAGAGGGCTATAATATGAGACTATATAATACTTATACTAATAAAATTGAAGAATTAAAACCAATCAAAGAAGGCGTTGTCACAATCTACTATTGTGGACCAACTGTATATAACTATATCCACATAGGAAATGCTAGACCTATAATCTTTTTTGATACATTAAAGAAATACTTAGAACATAAGAATTATAAAGTTATTATGGCTTCAAATTTCACAGACCTTAATGAAAAAATCTTAGCTCAAGCTAAGAAAGAAGGCTTAACTGAAATGGAAGTCGCAAATAAATATATTAATGCTTATCTTGAAGATGTTAAGAGATTTAACGCTGATGATTCTTATATTAAACCTAGAGTAACCGAAACTATTCCTGAAATAATTGAATTTGTTGATGAACTCGTTAAGAATGGTAGCGCATATAAAACTGAAACCGGTGATGTATATTTTAGAGTTTCATCACTTCCTACATATGGTGCACTTTCAAATAGAAAAATAGATGAACTAATTCAAGGCGCAAGAGTAGAAGTTAGAGATGAAAAAGAATCTGGATATGATTTTGCGTTATGGAAGAGCTTTAATGAAGGTATTGTTTATGATTCTCCGTGGGGTAAAGGACGTCCAGGATGGCATACAGAGTGCTGCGTAATGATTAATAATATCTTTAAAGGTATGATAGATATTCACGGTGGAGGAGCTGATTTAATCTTCCCACACCATGAAAATGAAATTGCTCAAGCTGAATGTGCATATCATCATAGAATCGCAAATCATTGGGTTCATAATGCTAGAGTTAATTTTGGTAAAGAAAAGATGTCTAAATCTTTAGGTAATGTTGTATGGTGTAAAGATTTAACATGTGATCCTCTCGCATATAGATTATTAGTCCTTTCATTCCCTTATAGAAACATCATTCCATATACTGACGAACTCCAAGCTCAATTTGTTGACCAATATGAAAGAATTAAATCTGCGTATAACAAATTATTCTTATATTTAGATGTAAATAACTTATTTGATTCTAAAGTTCAAACTGAAAAATCAGTAGAACTTATGAAGAGATTTGATGAAGCTAATGATGAAGATATGAATACTCCTAATGGACTATCGGTTATTTACGATATCGTTAAACTCATAAATCAATCATTAAGAGGTGAAGTAAATAATGAATTAGTAGTTTCTATCTTCAATGTATTTGACGAAATGCTTAAAGTTTATGGACTCAATTATAAGAAAGAAAGAATGGATGAAGAAACAAGAAATTTATATACTTCTTGGTTAGACGCTAAAAAGGTTAAAGACTTCGAAAAAGCTGATAAAATCAGAGAAGAATTAAAGAATAGAGGCTTTGCTTTATGATCTTAGAATCAGGCTTAAGCCTAGCTTATATTGGTGATGCTGTATATGAACTTGAGATAAGAAAATACTTATTATCTTTAGGAATTACTAAGGTAAAAGAACTCCATAATGAAGCAATTAAGTTCACATCTGCACACGCCCAAGCTCTTATAATGTCTCATTTAATGGATAAATTAAGTGAAGAAGAAATTGAATATTATAAGAGAGGAAGAAATAGTGGTGGTACTCATAAACCTAAGAATTTCTCGCTAAAAGAATATAGAGAAGCCACAGGTTTTGAATCACTCATTGGCGCAATTTTCCTTGAAAAAAATGAAGAAAGATTAAGAGAAATCATTGATTTATCTATATCTTTCGCAAAAGAAAATTTTGTCTAAAATTAGCGATAAATTTTGATAATTTTATTGTAAAATAGAGGTACATATGATTATTAGAGGAAAGAATGTTTCAAAGGAAACTATTAGAAACACAGATAAAGTAAAAAAGGTCTTTATGAAAAGATCTTTTAAAGATGACATCATTAATGATATTAAAGCTAAAAAGATTCCTTATGAATTTATTGATGACAACCAATTCGAAAATAAGTATCAAAATGCTCAAGGTATTGCATGCTTAATTGATGACTATAAATACTATGAACTTGATGAATGTTTAACTGAAGTTTCTAATAATTCTTTAGTATTAATCTTAGACTCTATTGAAGACCCACAAAACTTAGGTAATATCATTAGAACTTTTGAAATCTTAGGTGGAAGTTTTATTATTATTCCTAAAAATAGATCAGTTGATGTTACTGACACAGTAATGAAAGTTTCTTGTGGTGCATATAATTTTGTAAAGATTGTGAAGGTTACTAATTTGACTCAAGCAATCAATAAATTAAAAGAAAAAGGATTCTGGGTTTTAGCCGCAGATATGAATGGTACTGAAGTTTATAGTGAAGTTAGAGTTGATATGCCTTTAGCTGTCATAGTTGGAAATGAAGGTTTTGGCATCTCTAAACACGTAAAAGAAAACGCAGATATCCTAGTAAGAATTCCAATGGAAGGTAAGATTAATAGTTTAAATGCTTCAATTAGCGCTGCTATTATTCTTTCAAATATAAAATCTAGGAGGAAATAACCATAGACCTTTATAAGCTTAATGATTTTGAACTTGTATATTACGCAAGAGAAAATGACTCTTACGCAACAGAATTATTGCTTATGAAGTACAAACCTTATATTTATAAAAAAATATATAAATTTAATTTTTTTGAAGATAATGAAGATATTTTTCAGCAATGTATGTTTGTGGTATATAAATGTATATTTTCATTTAAAGATACAAACACATTCTACTCATATGTTAGTAGAGCGATTATTAATAAAATCAATTCCTTCTATAAAGAATTAAGAAAAAAACATCAGAATGAATCAATAATAGAAGAAGAAATATTAAAGGAATGCATGCCTTATAGTTATTCTGATGAAATAATGTCTATGGATTTTTTAACTCCAAAAGAAAAATTAATTGTTAGACTGTTTTATTTAGAAAATCTATCAGTTCCAAAGATTTCTGAGGGCTATGGAGTTACTAAATATGCGGTCTATAATATACTAAAAAGAGCTAAAAAGAAGATCAAAGATAATATTTAATAAAATATTACTATTGACAATATTGGATGATATTTATAAAATTATTTAGATGGGGAGTGGCCGATGAGAGAAAAAATCATTCTCATATGCGAGGAATGTTCCTCAAGAAATTATACAATTATGAAGAATACTCAATCAAAAGAGAGAGTATCGCTTATGAAATATTGTAAGAAATGCAACAAAAGGACTCTGCATAAAGAAAGCAGATAAGGAGTATTTTATGACAAAAGAAACTACAAACGAAAAGACAACTAAAAAAGAAAGTACAACAAAACGTGTTATGGCCTTCATTAAAGAAGATCATCCTTTTGAAAACTGGGTATTATTTGTTCTTGCAATTATCTTACTTGTAATCTCAATTTACATGTTAATTGCAGCTGCAACTGATAAAAACACTTTTGCTGATACATATTTCAATATCGCAAATTCAGGTTGGGGCATCTTCAATAAGCCTTGGAAAGTAATTACTATTTCATCAGTAATTATCGCTGTTGCTGCCGCTGCTATGCTTTATTCAGTATGGCCTGTATTTAAACCTGCATTTAAAGAAATGAAGAATGTTACATGGACTAAAGCTGGTGACTTATTCAAGAACTCATTAACAGTTTTATTATTCATCGCTTTCTTAACTGTATTATTCTATCTCTTCGATTTAGGTTTAATTCCACTATTTAGATTAATTTTTGGTGAATAATATGGCAAACGAAAAACGTTGGTACATTGCACAAACTTATTCTGGAAAAGAAGATAGTGTTGCTGAAAATTTAAGATCTCGTATCAAAATGCTTGATATGGAAGAACAAATCTTTAGAGTACTTGTTCCAGAAGAGACAATCGTAGTTGAAACTAAAGACGCTAAGACTGGTGCAGTCACTAAGAAAGAAAAAGTACAAAAAGTATTCCCTGGATACGTTTATGTAGAAATGATCGATAATGATGACTCTTGGTGGGTTGTCAGAAACACTCCTGGTGTAACTGGATTCTTAGGATCAAGCGGTAAGAAAGCAAGACCTATTCCAGTACCAGATGAACAAATTGAACCAATCCTCAAATCTCAAGGTATTGTTAAACAAGCTGAAATTAACTTTGAAGTTGGTGACTTTGTTACTATGGTTAGTGGACCATTCAAAGATCAAACTGGTCAAGTACTTGATATTGATCTTGAAAACAAATCTTGTACAGTTGAAATTGAATTCATGGGTCAAATGACTGGTGTACCAGTAGACCTAGCTGATGTTCAATGCATTAAATAATAAAAAAGATAGCCTGGCTATCTTTTTATTTTGTTAAAATAAAGATAAAATAGTATACGTAATTAATATTTGTGAAGGTGACACATGAAAACTGAAGACGAAATTTTAAAAGAAACCAAGAAGCAGAAAAGAAGAAATGCTTTTCTTGATATATCTGGAAGTATATTTTTACTTCTTTCTTTAATATTCTCACTAACAGCTTTAATGAGAATTCTTAAAGAAGGAAATATAGCCGCTAAAGCATTCTATCTTGTGGCTTTTGTTTCATTTGCTTTAGCTAAATTTATCGCATTCTTTAAAGCTAAGAAAAAGATTGAAAAAGCTAGAACTTTAACTTTATTTATTTATCTAACACTTTTAGCTCTTGCTATATTCTTTCTTCCAATAGAATACTTATTTATATCATTAATCGCATTTGCAGTATCAATCATTATTAATAGAGTATTTAAATTCTTTAGAAAAGAAAATAAGATGATTGCCTTTGGAATCATCGCAATCATATTTGCATTATTAATAATAGTTGTTGCAGTACTTATTTCAACAACAGAACCATTCTTAATTGCAACTGTATTAACAACTATTCTTATGTATCTATCATTTAGCGAAATATTCGCTTTATCATTCGCACAACTTAGACTTAAGTTATTGCTTAAGATAGTAAGAAAAACATATGTGGGAGAAATTACTTTTGCGCTCCTAACTATGATTATCGCATCATCTTTAATCCTTTCATATCTAGAACCATCAATGGAAAATCTTGGTGATGCATTCTGGTATTGCTTTGCAGTTGTAACAACTATTGGATTTGGTGATTTTGCTGCCGTAACATGGGTTGGAAGAATTTTAACTGTAATTCTTGGACTTTTTGGAATCATTCTAGTTGCAGTTATTACATCTATTATCGTTAATTTCTATAATGAAATATCTCTAACAAACACTGAAAAGAAGAGAGAAAAGAATGATTAAGTGTGCAATCTTTGATTTAGATGGAACACTAGTAAATTCTATGGAATATTGGAGTATAGTTCCATCTGAATATTTAAAACAAAATGGAATTGAAGTAGATGACTCTAAGGCCTTAAGTGATAAGTTCTTATCTATGTCACTTCTTGAATCATCTAAGTATTTCATTGATAAATATAAATTTAATAAAACGGTTGAAGAAGTAGCTCAAGAAATCGATAAGGTGATGGAACATTATTACCTTAATTTTGTTGAGGTAAAAAAAGGTATCAAACCTCTCCTTGAACTCTTCTATAAAAATAGTGTTAAGATGGCTATCGCTACTGCGACAGATAAGTTTTTAGTAGAAGAAGTATTAACTAAATTAGGTATTAGAAAATACTTCGATTTCATCATCACTTCTACTGAAGTAGGCTCATCTAAAAAGAACCCTTTAATCTATGAGAAATGTGCTGAACATTTTAATGCAAAATATGAAGAATCAATAATCTTTGAAGATCTTCCTTATGGCATAATCTCAGGAAAAAGCGTGGGTTTTCATACGGTTGGAATCTATGACGAACCATCCGCCCATTTACAGGATAAAATAAAAGAAAATGCAGAGCTATATTTTGAGGAATTTAGTATGGAATCGATAGATAAAATTAAAACCACTTTTGAGCTAAAAGAAAAGAAAAATAAGAAACTTAGTACTATTATTGTTTCTATTATTTTAGCTTTGGTTGTATGTTCACTTTTATACTATAGACTTGTGCCTCATAAGCTATCTTTAGTTGTTCCGGCAAGAAATATTGAGAGCGTTGAAATTCTTTATTATGACGATGGTGTTCATTGTGGCAAAATTGCAGATGAACATATGGACGAATTTAAAACAATGCTTAAAAATGCCACATATATTCTTACATTTAGTAATCAATATAAGTATGCGTCAGTTTGCGAAGTGCTTATTCATTATCAAAACAATTCCTATAAAGGATTTGGAGGTCATTATCTATCAACACTAATTAATCCAAGATTATGTTATGAGATGAATTTTGATATTTATAAGGCAATAAAGATGCTTGATGAGACCACAATAATTGATTGTGATTACAATTATTTAAATAATAAAATAGAATCATCAAAAAAATAGTTTGACATATAATATATATTATTATAAAATAATAAAGCGCGTGTGAAAAAGCGCATGTGGAAGAGGTAGATGTCCTCAAATACAACCACGACATGACTAGGAGGAAAACAATCATGGCAAAAACATTAAAAACAGTTGTCAAATTGCAAATCCCTGGTGGAAGAGCTACTCCAGCTCCACCAATCGGACCAGCACTAGGACAAGCAGGAGTTAACATCCAACAATTCTGTACTCAGTTCAACGACCGCACTAAGGACATGGCTGGATCAATTGTTCCTGTAGTAATTAGCGTATTTGATGATAAGAGTTTCACTTTTATCACAAAGACTCCTCCAGCATCTGATTTACTCAGACAAGCTGCAGGCATTCAAAAAGGTGCTCATACACCTAACAAAGAAGTTGCAGGTACAGTAACAAGAGAACAAGTTAGAGCTATCGCTGAAAAGAAGATGCCTGACTTAAATGCTAATGATATCGAAGCTGCAATGAGAATCATCGAAGGATCTGCTCGTCAAATGGGCATTAAGATCACTGAATAATAAGGTTAAAGGAGAAATTTACAATGGCAAAGAAAGGTAAAAAGTACACTGAAGCCTTAGCTAAGTTTGATTCTAAGCAAGCTTACAGTGTTGAAGAAGCAGTAAAACTTGTTAAAGAACTTTCATTCGAAAAGTTCGATGCAACAGTAGAAATCGCGTTCCGTTTAAATCTTGACCCAAGAAAAGCTGAACAAAACTTAAGAGGTGCTTTCGTGCTTCCTAATGGAACAGGTAAGACTAAGAAAGTTTTAGTATTCGCTAAGGGTGACAAAGCTAAAGAAGCTGAAGCTGCTGGTGCTGATTATGTTGGCGATGCTGAATATGTAGAAAAGATTATGAAAGGTTGGTTCGACTTTGATACAGTTGTTGCTACACCTGACATGATGGCTACAATCGGTAAACTCGGTAGAGTATTAGGTCCTAGAGGCTTAATGCCAAACCCAAAAACTGGAACAGTTACAATGGATGTTACTAAAGCTGTAGCAGACGTTAAAGCTGGTAAGGTTGAATATCGTGTAGACAAAGTTGGAAACATCCAATTAGGTCTTGGTAAAGTTTCATTCTCTGCTGAAAAATTAGCTGAAAACGTAAACTTCACAATCGATTTAATCTCTAAGCTAAAACCTACTACTGTTAAAGGTACATTCGTTAAGAACATTACCATTTCTTCAACTATGGGCCCAGGCGTTAAAATCGCTATCGCTCAATAGTTAAAGAAAAACAAAAAAAACAGAATATTTATCGAAGATAGCTGGTGTGCTTAAGCACTTAATTCCCCGCTGAGATTTACAGATAAAATGATTCATTTTACCTCTTTCTCGCTAGGGAAAGGGGTTTTATTTATTAAGGAGAAAATATGGCTGCAAATAAAAACATTATTGCAATGAAAGAAGAAGCCGTTAATGCTCTTGCATCTAAGATGGGTGAAGCTAAGTCTTATATTCTTTGTGAATATGCAGGACTTACTGTTGCTCAACTTGAAGAATTAAGAAAGCTTTTAAGAAAAGAAAATTGTTTATTGAAGGTCGCAACAAACAATACTATCAAGAGAGCTTGCGCTAAAAACGGTTTTGAAGAATTGAATGATACTGAAGGACCATCATGTGTTATTTTCTCTAATGGAGAATCAACAGATGGACCAAGAATTGCATCTCAATTCGCAAAGAAAAACAAAAAACTCAAGATGAAAGATGGTGTTGTTGATGGAAAATACTACAACGATAAAGAAATCGTACAAATCGCATCACTCCCAACAAAACAAACTCTCATCGCTATGGTTGCTGGTGGTTTATATCAACCAATCCAACAACTCGCACTTGGCTTACATCAATTAGCTGAAAAGCTTGAAGGTGAAGCTGCCTAATTATTAAAAATAAGGAGAAAAATTAAAATGGCAAAATTTACTAAAGAAGAATTCATCGAAGGATTAAAAGAAATGACATTACTCGAGATCAAAGATCTCGTTGACGCTATGAAAGAAGCATTTGGTGTAGATCCAACTGCAGTTGCTGTTGCTGGCCCAGCTCAAGCTGCTGCTCCAGCTGAAGAAGAAGGACCAAAAGAAGTATCAGTTATCCTTGAAAATGCTGGTGCATCTAAAGTTGGTGTTATCAAAGTTATCAGAACTATCACTGGTCTTGGCTTAATGGAAGCTAAAGCTATCGTTGATGCTGCTCCTAAAGCTGTTAAAGAAAACGTTAAACCAGAAGAAGCTGAAACTATCAAAAAGCAACTCGAAGAAGCAGGCGCTACTGTTTCTGTTAAATAGTTTAATGCTTATTAAAAATGCAGGCATGTCCTGCATTTTTTTATGCCTTTTGTGATATTATACATATGAGGTAGTTATATGTTTGATGTACATGAATATGCAAAACTAATAGTTGAAAGAAAAACGAATCAATTATTATACAATATTGAAACTGAAGAATTTAAGTTTGTTACTCAGAAAGAATTAAATAAATCTGAGTCTTATTACATGCAAAATCTTCATAAATATATAATGCTTTATGTACCTTCTAAACAAGAATTACTTAATATGTCTCGTTTCTTCATCATCCAACATTATGATGAATTTGAAGAATACTTCAAATCACCTGCTGAACCTAGTTATCCTAAATTACTAAAATATATAAAGGATCATAATCTATATAATTATTATCTATTCTATGTCGCAAGTTTCTGTTCACCATTTATAATTGATCAAGTAATTCATTATTCGCTTGATGAAAAAGAAGCATCAAGTGACCTATATTACATGATTAAACAATTATATAGTGATATTAAGAAACTAAAACTAGAAGATAAAACATCATTCCTTAATGTATTTAGAGTTAAAAGAGAAGATGATGTAGAACCTGAATTCTACTATGAATTTGATGGCACAACTATCTTTATTCCAGTAGGATTCACTAATAAGCACTCTTTATCTAATTACTATAACGCAGATTCTATAGGAATAGATAAAGATGTTAATATCGCACTTGATTCAGCTTTCTATATTACTGAGCTTAGTGATGAAGATATGTTTGATGAAGATATTAATTCAAGACCATTCGGAAAAGATTCAAATATCGTTACTGATCTTACAGTAAGAGGTTTTAGAATGAAAAACTATCTTCCTCAATCATTCGCTATCTATATTGTTGAGGCATTAACTTTAATGCATAATTCTCTAGTTCAAAATAAGGATACTCAACTATTTAACTCTATTAATAAAGATGAAAGAGAACTATATACTTGCACAATCTTTACTAATAAGAGAAAGAAAATGGTTAAAGAAGATATTAAGAAAGAACTAAAAATAGAAGAACTCTATTACGATACTAGATTTGAAAATATCGAAATGGATGAAAATGAACCAGTAAAGATTATTAAAGGAGCTAACTATTCTGTTTCACTTAAGAGAGTTCCAAGTGAAGCTGAATATGGTAATAATCCAAATATTACTATTCTTCCTGTGATTATCTATCTATGTGATGAAGATAAAGGAGAAGTAATTAAAACATTCTTTAGCGGTGGAACATTATATCATCCTCTTGAAGATGCATATCTAGAACTCGGTGGATATTTTAGTGAATATGGTATCCCTGAAAAGATAAGAGTAAACAATATTTTTGATTATGGACTATTAAATATTGTCCTTGGAGATAATAAAAAGGTCGTTACCCCATCAAATCAAGAGCTTGTTGGTGATAAAGTTAATGGTGATTTAACTGAAAGAGTAGTAAAAGATATGGAAAATGACCCTAGTGATAGGGTCGCATAATAAAAAAGTCTTAAGAATTGCCTTAAGACTTTTTATTTTTAGTGTTTTAAGCCTAAAATTGCCTCTATAAAGGCTTATTTTTGCCTATTTAATATAAATATATAGTATATTGGGCGCGTGCATACGCGATAAATATGCTTTTTAGTGCGCAACTTTTGAATACTTTTGCGCGATTTTAATAATATTTATTCGATATGCCTATTTAAAGGATATAAAACCGATATCCTTTTATATTTATATATAAATATATATAAATAAAAAAATAGTGAAAATTAGTACTTGATTTATATTGATATATAGTATAAAATATATAACGCGTGCGAAAGCGCGCATACAGTGAAAGGGATGTTGCTGCTACACGGGAAAGTGTTGTCTTAGTAGCAGGGAACTCTCATTCATAATACATTCTAAAAAGGAGAAAACAACACAATGGTAGCAAAAAAAGCAATCAGAATTAAGCTCAAAAGCTACGATGCACAACTTTTAGATCAATCAGCTAAAAGAATCGTAGAAGCAGCTAAAAGAACTGGTTCACAAGTTAACGGACCAGTACCACTACCTACTGACAGAGAAGTGTTCACAATCTTAAGATCACCTCATGTCAATAAGGATAGTAGAGAGCAATTCGAAAGAAGAACTCACAAAAGATTAATAGACATTAACCGTCCAACTCAAGCCACAGTTGATGTACTAATGAAACTTCAACTCCCAAGCGGAGTAGAGATTCAAGTAAAGTAGGTGACTCTCATGAAAAAAGGTTTATTAATGAGAAAAGTTGGAATGACTCAAATCTTTCTTGAAGACGGTTCAATCTGTCCAGTAACTGTTCTTGAAGCTAAAGGTGGAAACACAGTACTTCAAGTTAAGACTGTTGAAACAGATGGATACAGTGCTTATCAATTAGGCTTCGAAGACAAGAAAGAAAGAGTATCAACTAAAGCTGAAATCGCTCATGCTAAGAAAGCTGGTTCAACACCTAAGCGTTTCTTAAAAGAAGTTAGAAGCGAAGAAGTATCAGTTAAAGTTGGTGAAAAGATTGGTGTTGATGCATTCGCTAAAGGTGAATTCGTTGATGCAACAGCTACAGCTAAAGGTAAAGGTTATGCTGGTTTAATTAAGTTAAACAACCAACATAGAGGTCCTATGGCTCACGGTTCTAAATACCATAGAGGAATTGGTTCTCTTGGTGCAATCGCTCCAAACAGAATCTACAAAGGTATGAAGATGCCATCTCATATGGGCGCTTGGACTAGAACTGTTCAAAACCTCGCAGTTGTAGAAGTACTCGCTGACAAGGATGTAATCCTCGTTAAAGGTAACGTACCTGGACCTAAGAAAGGTTTAGTATTCGTTAAAGGCGCAGTTAAGAAGTAGGAGGAATAGACAATGGCAAAAATTGATGTATTAAACGTTAAGGGTGAAGTTGTTTCATCTCTCAAACTTCAAGACAAAGTATTCGCACAAGAATGGAATGATCAAATTATTTATGATGTAGTTAAAGCTCAAACAGCAGCTATGCGTCATGGATCAAGCCAAACTAAGAACAGAGCTGAAGTATCTGGTGGAGGTAAGAAACCTTACAGACAAAAAGGTACTGGACATGCTCGTCAAGGAACAATTAGAGCTCCACAATACAGAGGTGGAGGACACGTATTCGAATTACATCCAAGAGATTACTCATTCGATGTTAATAGAAAAGTTCGTCGTCAAGCTCTAAGAATTGCTTTAAGTGAAAAACTTAGAAACAAGAAATTATTTGTATTAGACGCATTCGAAATCGAAGCACCTAAGACAAAGAATGTAGTTGAAGTATTCAATGCTATTAAGGCAGAAGGCAAAACTATGGTTGTTCTTCATGACTTCAACGAAACAGTAGAACTCGGAACTAGAAACTTAAGTTATGCATTCGTATGTACAGATCAACATACAAGCGTATACGATATTCTAGATGCTGATTCACTAGTAGTAACTAAAGAAGTAGTTAAATACTTCGAGGAGGCCCTCAGTGAATAGTTATGATGTAATTAAACGTCCTATCATTACAGAAAAAAGTATGAAGCTTGTTGAAGCTAACAAATATACTTTCGAAGTAGATAGAAGAGCCACTAAGACTGACATCAAAGCTGCAGTTGAAGAATTATTCAATGTTAAAGTTTTAAATGTTAATGTTATTAATGGTTTAAAGAAAGAAAAGAGAGTTGGAAAATATACAGGTTATCTTCCAGCCGTAACAAAAGCAATCGTTTCTTTAGAAAAAGGAAACAAGATTGAAATCTTTACTAAGTAGTAGGTGAATTATGGGAATTAGAAAATATAGACCTATGACTCCAGGTACAAGAGGTGCAGCAGTTCTTGATTATTCAGAACTCACTACTTCAACTCCTGAGAAGTCATTAACAGTAGCCCTCAAGAAGAACAGTGGTAGAAACAATCAAGGTAGAATCACTGTAAGACATCAAGGTGGCGCTGAAAAGAGAAGATATAGAATTATTGATTTCCGTCGTAACAAAGACAATATTGAAGGTGTAGTTAAAACTATTGAATACGATCCAAATAGAACTTCATTCATCGCTTTAATTAACTATCCAGATGGAGAAAAGAGATACATCATCGCTCCAGAAGGATTAAAAGTTGGTGACAAAGTTGTATCTGGTGATAACGTAGATATCAAAGTAGGTAACTCACTCCCAGTTGGCAATATGCCACTCGGTACACTCATCCATAACCTTGAACTCACACCTGGAAGAGGTGGACAACTTGTTAGAAGTGCTGGAACAAGTGCTCAAATCTTAGGTAGAGAAGAAAAGTATGTATTAATTCGTTTAACAAGTGGTGAAGTTAGAAAGATTTTAGCTGTTTGCCACGCTACAATCGGTGTTGTTGGAAACGCTGATTATATGAATGTTAATATTGGTAAAGCTGGTAGAACTCGTCACATGGGTATTAAGCCAACTGTAAGAGGTTCTGCAATGAACCCTAACGATCACCCACATGGTGGTGGTGAAGGTAGAGCTCCAGTCGGAAGAAAAGCCCCATTAACACCTTGGGGTAAACCTGCTTTAGGTAAGAAGACAAGAAATCCAAAGAAAAAATCATCAGAACTTATTGTTCGCCGTCGTAACGGTTAATTAGGGGAGGTAAAATATGGCTCGTTCATTAAAGAAAGGCTTTTTCTGT
>JAEEGK010010063.1_pt1 | contig 21887 bp, 11 predicted proteins | sample 8958771 | NCBI WGS metagenome assembly JAEEGK01 (sample SAMN16246547, study PRJNA631951) | gut metagenome | biome: gut microbiome; feature: rumen; material: SC-attached | host: Bos | place: Iran: Karaj | collected 2018-10 | reverse complement strand
GCTTTATTTCTTCTTAATTCCATTATTCTATTTATTGTTAAATAATCTGCTAAATTATGGTTAATTCTTTCATATAAATTTATATTTTTTTTTTTAGGTTTATATAAATTTACCATTTCTATTCTATCATTAGGGATTCTTTTTGCAAAAAAAAAAAATTTAAAAACTAATTTAATTAAATATATAATTTATAACTTATTAAAATAAATAAAACACTATTTAATTTTGTTTTTAATAAATACATTTTTTAATTATATTTAATTTTTTTATTTTTATTTATTAATATATTAATTAAATTAATTCATTTGATTTAAATCGATTGATAAATATTGAGCAATTTTATTAATAAATTCTTCTTTTAATTTAATTTTTTGTAAATTTTCAAAATTCGAAGATTTACTTATAAATTCTTTAATAAAATAATATATATTAGGTAATTTATTTTGAAAATCTATTTCTTGTAATTCCTTTTTTCTTTGTATAATAGATTCATCTTTCTCTTTATTTTTACTATATTCAAAATTATAAGGATTAACTTCATCATTATTTTTTTCAAAATAATATGAATTTTTAACTTCATTATTCTCTTTAAAAATAATAACTCTACCTTCACTCATTTCATTATCAATAAATTTTCCTAAAAAAGCTTTATCATTATTTTCAATAAAAATAGCTTCATCATCATTTTTTTTTTCATTATCATATTTTCCTTCATAAATACTAAAATCATTTTTATTTTTAGAGATACAAAAACCATTTTTATATTCATTATTTTCAAAATTTCCAAAAACAACATCATAATTAGAATCTTCAAATTTAATCTTTTCATTTGAATGCTTCCAAAAATAAATTCCTTTTCCATTTTTTTCTCCTTTATTCCATTCACCTAAATAAAATTCTTCTTCATTTTTTTCTTTTTCATTAAAATATAAATATACTCCTTTTCCTTCTTTAAAATCTTCTTTCCATTCACCAGAATATTCATCATTATTATCATATTTATAATAACCGAAAAATTCTTTTTTTAAATTTTCAGAAAGAAAACCAATATAAGTAAAAGTATCGGTATTAATTTCTGAAATATATTTTGTATTATTTTCAGAAGATTGTTTTCCTTCTTCATTTGAAAATTGAAATTTACTTTTAATTGAAGAATCATTTTCATTATATTCTTTTTTATCTTTTATTATTGCATCTATTTTTAATGTATCAAATTCATAACTTGTTGTTTCTTTTTTTAAATTTAGAGGTTCTATTGATTCCATTTTTATTTTTTTTTTTTAAATTTTAAATTAAAATTTAATTTATTTTTGATTTATTAATTTTAAAATTTATTCAAATTTTTATTCTTTATTAATTTAATTGTATTTAAATTTATAATTTTGATAATTTATTTTAAATAAATATTTTAATTTTTATATTTTGGATTTTTTATTGTGAAACTGCTTTTATTTTTTTTTGATTAATTTTTTTTAAAAATTGTAATTTAGTATATAAATAAATCATAAATATTGATTTAAATATAAATACAAAATAGTCAATATTTTAATTTAAATAAATGATTAAAGATACTACAACCCCAAATATGCACAATATAAATAAAGTTTATACTATTTTATCTGATATCCAAAATAAAGGAAATAATTCCTTGATTAATAATGTATAATTAATTTTATTTAATATTTTTTTTAGAAATCACAAGTTCCATTTCTAAATAAGAAAAGAAAAATAGAACATAACCTAAATATAAATTTTCAAAAGAATCAAAGATATGAAAGAAATAGAATTGAACAAAAAAAAGGATTGATTGAAATTACAAAAGATAGAATAAAATTTTATAATACTTCAAGAGATTTATCTATGTCATGTGTTAAGTTGAATGATAATATATATCCATCAAATTCATTTATACCTGTTTTACCTTTCACTTTTTTTTCTTCTTCACAATAATATTTTTTTTTGGTTTATCTTCATTTTTTTTTTTGTTTTTTAACTATATATGCTTTGAAGAAAAAAATTTGGAAAAAAAAAATTTATTATAAAATACACCTTTAACGAAACAATTTATAAATATAAAAATTATTAACTTTCTCCATAATTTATTTTAAATAAATCATTTTCAATTTCTTTTAAAATAAAATTTTATTCCTCTTAATTTTAATTAACGTACTTTATTTTCATTATATTTTTATCTTTATTTTATAAATCATTTCTTAATAAACATGTTGTTTGGAAAAAAAATAGAAAAAAATAAACAAATGTAAATTAATTTTTATATTATATTTCATTCATATTTTTAATTTACTTTTTAATCAATTATAATTAAATCTAATAATATCATTTATTAATTTAACTTAAAAAAAAAAAAATTCCTTTCAATAAAAAATAATTAAAATTTATATTTAACAGAATTAATTCATTTGATTATCTTGGTAATTATTTGAATTGAATTTAGTTTGCATTTCTTCATCGTAAATAGGTGCTAATCCAGGCACAAAATTCTTTTTGTTTTCTTCAATTTTTTTGGCTTCTTCTAATTCTTTATTAATTTCTTCAGCAAATAAACCATCATTATTACCACTAAAGGATTTAAGAGAAATTAAAAAATCTCTGATTAAAACTTTGAAATTATGATAATCATAACTTTTATTAAACATTCCTAAACAAAAAGCTTCAACTTGGTTTTTATTTAATTGTTGAAAACCTTGACTAATTTCACTAGCAATTTTATTTAAAACAAAAACTTTATTTTGCATTCCATCTTGAAATAAACCTTCATCTAAACTGTTTGTTTCAATTATTTGAATTAAAATTTGTAAAATTTGAACTTGTAATTTAAAACCACTTTGATGGAATGAATCAGTCATAGTTCCAAAAATATCATTAAAAATATTAAAAAAATAAGCTTTATAAAAAGGATTTAAAATATTAATTCCATTTACAGTTTTAGTGTTTGAAATATTATTAAGTAAAATTAGCATTGTTTCTAAACCAGTTTCACTCATATTTGGAGTATTATGTCTTATTGCCCATGAAATTGCATCAATAATATCTTTATTAAATCCACTTTGTTGTACTTTAAAAATAGAATCAAATGCATTTGATATTAAACTTTTTAATAAAATAAAAAAATTCATTCTATGTTCTGGAAAAGATTGAAAATCATTCTTTATCATATTTAATGTAAAAATACATAAATAATTCCATATTGAAACTATATAATTATATTCTGTGTTTTTTAATTTTTCTAAAACTTTTGAAAATAAAAGAAGAACATTTGGATCTCTATTATCTTGATGACTTTGATCATATACTTCAATTAATTTACCAAATCCAGGTAACATTTGATTCATTATAATATTATTATCGTCAGTTGAAGAAACAAGAGTACAAAAATATTTTAATAAAGTTCTATTAAATGAAATATAACTTCTAATATTAATAGTCATAGGTTCATTATTATTAAAAGAAACATTAATAATATCAGAATAAAAACAAAAAGTTTTTATCATAGTTTCAAATAATTGAGAACCAAAAGTCCAATATAAAGTTTTAGTGCTTATTGAAACTCTTTCATTAATTCTAACTATTAATTCAATTGCTTTCACAATATCAGAATTTTTTAAAATATCAGAATTTTGAGAAGCTTGATCAAAAACTTGTCTCCAATTAGCATAAGTAGTACTCATTAATTGATTAATTAAATATATTTTTTTTTGACTATCTTGTTCATGATTAATCATATTTCCTAAAGCTTCATAAAACATTAATTTTTGATGTCTTTCTAAATCTTCAGTGTCTCCTTGAACTGTTCTAACCAAAACATTAATATAAGGTTCATTTTCTTCATTATTATATTTTATAAATTCAGCACCACATTTCATAGATATTTTCAAAAATGTTTCACATGCAAAATCTTGGACTCCTGGATGTGATTCATGCATAAATTCAAATAATTTTTTTACTACTGTTTTTAAAAATTTCCAATGAGCACTTAAAAATCTAGGATATTGTCCACATACATACATAATATTTGATGCACAAACAGCTTTATTATCTTTTCCTTTTACTTGTTCAGTTAATGATAAAAGTAATTTTATTATTGAAACTACAAATTTTTTTTCTAAATTTTCATCCATACTTCCTGTTATGCATCCTGCAGACCAAGATACTGAATTTAATAAAACTTTATTTAAATTTTTACTATTATCAAATAAACTTTTTAATTTTGTTTCAAGTAATGTTTCTGTCTTTATAGGGTCTAAATTAGTTAAATATATTAAAGTATTTTTCATTGTATCATGTAAACTTTGATAAACTGTATTTGTTGTTGGATCTGTTGTTAGATCACCATTTTCATCAATATCTATTTTTACTTCTAAAGGTTTATTCATTCTTATTACTATTGTATTTCTAACTTTCTCAATAAAAGTTAAATAGCAGTGTTTATACATATAAGACTCATTAGTATACATTAAATAAGTATTTAATGGTATATTATATAATGAATTTGGAATTTCTTTATCAGGGTCAATATCAATTTCTTTTAAAAATACTATTTTAAATGTAAACCAATACCAAAAATCACATGCTGCTTTGAATATTTCATCATTTTGAATTAATTGAAATTGAGTTAAATAATCTAATCCAAATGATATTGGTTCAATATAATTTTGAATAAATTCATTAGGTGTTGAAACACCTTCTACAAAATCAAATGTTTCTATATAATTTAAATTATTTTTGAAAAAATTAATTAAACAATTTTCAAAAATTAAACTTAATTTTTCAAATCCTGTTATTTTAGATGAATCAATTGATTTATGTCTTTCACTAAAATCCATATTATTTGTAATTCCTTTCATAATTTCAATAAAATTCTTATATATTTGAAGTGTCATATTTTTAATGGCAAAATATGTATTATTCATCATATTATTATTTACTGGTTTTTCAATATGAAAAGCAAATAATTGGCCAATACATTTTATAATTTCATTTCTAATAAAAGGCATTGTTTTAATATTATTCAAAAAAGTTTCAATGATTTTTTGATTGAAAACATAATCTACTGGAAACCAAGTAGTATATTCTGCATATAATTGTACTGATTCAACTAATAAACTTTGTTTAACAGATTGTGAATTTTCAAAAATAAATTTACAAAGAATATACACTTCTTCAAATTCCTTTTGCATTTTAGTTTTTAATTCAATTGCTTTTTTTGTTGTTAAGGAATTTTTCCAAAATTCATTTATTTCTTCACTGAATAATTGAAGTAATTTCATATTATTTTCACATAAATTTTGATTTGTTTTACTAGAAGTACATAATTCACTTATAAAATTCGGCCATCCAGTTGTCCATTCATTTTTAGCAATTAATATTATAACATTATTCAATTTATTTATAAAAAAAATATTCTGATTAAATGATTTATCATCATTAACGTTTTGAAGTAGGATTGTAACTAAAAAATTTCTTAAGTTATTTTTATCATTTTGATTTAATAGATTCCACTTTTCTTTTATAAAAGTCTCTAAAATTCCTAAAGCAAAAATTTTTGTGTAATTTGATTGAGATTTTGATAAAATAAAATCACAATATGAGTAAGCATTTGGCAATTGTTGAAATTGATTTAAAATATTATTTGCTATTTGTATCTATAAAAATAATTATTATTCATTCTTACATCATTATTATTCGCTGTTGTATATAAAGTATTTGTTACTGTATCTAACATTTGAAGTTTTGTTTCTTCAAAAGGAGTAGAAGGGTTAAGAAGTTGAGTATAATCCATAATTAAGATAAATTTAAAAAAATTATTTTATTTATATTTATACTTTTAAATATTTTTTAATTTGTTTTTTAATTAATTTGTAGTAAAAAAGTTAAACCAAAATTATGTTCAACTGTTCTTTATTTGATTTTTTTTAAATTAACATTTGAACAATTCTAATATATTAAACAATATGGTCAATTCATAAAATACCAAAAATCACATATAAAATAACTTTATAAAAGATTAGCATGTCATTTTATTAATTACACTTGTTATACCTATTACAAAAGCTTGAATAGGGCCCAAAGGATTTTGAAAATCTAATGCATAAGTATTATAGTTCTTTCATAATTTAAATTTTGAGATGTTTTATTTTCTGTTTTTTTATCAAATAAAACTATAGCAGCATTATGAAGAATAATTTTTATTATTTTTTGGAATATTCCTATTAAATTTTATGAAATATTTTTCCTGATTCTAATGATAAATTTAATGTTTTTCTTCGTTTATTTGTACTACTATTGGATTTATTTTATCAGTTTTGAATTGTTAAGATATTATTTAATAATTGTTTATAAGATTAAAATAAAAAGACTTCAGAAAAAAATATTAAGAAAAGTATAAGAATCAAATAAATTGAATTTGAATTATCTTTTATTCTTTTTTCATATTTAATTTTTTCAAACATAAATATTTACTATAAATTCATTATTTCACACAACTATTCTATTCTTTCTTAGTTACATTTTTTAGATTATATTCTAAAGGTATTTATACATATTTTCTTTAATTTCTTCTTTTTTTAATTAATTATTTAAATTTTTGAATTTTTTTAAATATTTATTTGATTTTCTTTAATAATTAATTTTAAAGTTTAAATCTCTAATACTTAAACATTAAAATCAGGAATGCGATTATTTATGATTTTTATTGTTTTATTTTGATTTAATTTTATTTATTTTTTAGATGTTAGAAGTTTTTCTTTTAAAATATTAAAAAATATGAAACAAAATAAATTCCCATAAGACAAATTCTTTTATAAAATAGGTAATATAATTATATAAACAAATAATAAACAAAATAGTAAAATAGAATTTTTAATTATTAGTCATCATTTTTTTAAATTCATTAAAATCTACAACACCATCACCATTAGAATCATTTTCTTTAATCCAATGTTGAATCATATCATCATTTTCACTATTATCTTGTAAATTTAAAAACTTTTTAATATCCTTAATAGAGATTTTACCAGTTGAATCATGATCAAATGCATTAAAAGCTTCATATAATTTTTCTTCTTTTAAATATAATTGTTGATCCATTGTAGCGGCAATAAATTCAGTATAATCGATTCTTCCACTATGATCTGTGTCAATACTTTCAAAAAGTTGTTCAATATTAATATTATTTTCAGGTGAAAGAGATTCTTCTAAACCTGTTTTTAATTCTTGTAAAGTTAATGTACCTTTTTTATCTTTATCCATCCTTGAAAAAATATTTTTAATATTTTTTACTTCTTCATCCCTTAATCTGGATGCTATAAATGTTAAAACAACTTTTCTTAATTTATTAGAATTTTGAAATGTTAAAAGAGAATCAATGTTTATTTTTAATTCTCCTTTTGAATCCGGTGCTTTATTATTCACCCAAACATGCTTTAAAACTTGTTTCGCATTATATCTTTTATTTGCAGGACATAACATATGTAATATTAAATCTTTTGCATTTTTACTTATCATTTTCCATTCTTTTTGAGGAAAATCGACTATTCCTTTTTGAATACTTTGGTAAATTTCTTTATCGTTATTCCCTTGAAAAGGCGGATAACCACATAATATTATATATAAAATTACCCCACATGACCAAATATCACATAATTCATTATAATTTCCTTGTAAAACTTCAGGTGACATATAAAATACAGTTCCTACTTTTGAAGACATGTTTTTTTGCTTTGAATTTGAATTTTTATTTTTAAATTCTTTACTAAATCCAAAGTCAATTACTTTAATTGGTGAATTTTTATCTTCATTTATAAATAATATATTTTCTGGCTTTAAATCTCGATGAACAATATTCATATCGTGACAATAGGAAATTGCAGAAACTAATTGTTTAAATATAATAGCTGCTTCTTTTTCTGTAAAAGGATTTTCATATCTTCTTTTAACTATTCTATCTAGTAATTCCCCACCTGTACATAAATCATTTATTAAATAAAAATATTTATTATCTTCAAAAACCTCAAATAATTTTATTATATTTGGATGATCCATTCTTGATAAAATTTCTATTTCATTTTTAAAAGTTACCATATCTGTAATTTTTGATTTATCTATTTGTTTCATTGCCCTTATGTCACCTGATATTTTATTTTTTGCTTTATAAATTTTACCATAACTTCCTTCACCTAATTTTTTTATTACTTCATAATGATTCGTAATATCATCTTGAATTATCCGAATAAAAGACCTTTTACTTATTGATAGACTAAGTCGTTTTGCAGAGTCCATTTTTATAAATAATATTAATATTATAATTGTATTATATTTATTCTATAAATTAAAATTTTTAATCTACACATTGATTGTTTTAAATTGAAAACACTTTTCTAAAAATAATTAATAATATATTAAAAATAAAATTTTAAAATTAATGAAAAGTGATTATTCAAATATTAAAGAAGAAAAATCAACAATTTTAACATCAGAAGCAAATCAAGAAAAAGCATCAACAGGAAATATAAAATTTAAATTCTCAGATGGCACATCAAATGATTTTGATATAAATTCAATATTAAGTATGAATCCTGCTTTATTTTCTAATATTGATAAAAGTGGAAATTATGAAATTGCTCTTCCTGAATTTATTACAAAGATTTCCCTAATGGATTTTTTATTTGTTGTGAAAAACGGTATAAATGAATTAGAAGAATTTCCAGGAGCAAATCCAAATAAATTTTTAAATTTAATTAAAGTTAGTGATTTTTTTAAAAATGATAATATATCTATTCAAATCATTAATGATATAATCATGAAAAAAATCAATGAAGATAATTCTTTTGATTTACTCATTTTTTCATATGAAAGATTAAATATAAGTAATAATGAAGAAGTTGATAATTGTTATTTTGAATTATTTTATAGGTGTCTTGAAATTATTGGAAATAATGAAAATTTATTTATAAAAAATTTGGATAGAATTAAAAATTTAGATAAGAAAGTAATTGATGAATTATTACAAAAAACTTTTTCACATTTAGTTTACGGGAATTATATTTTCATAGAAAATGAAAATGAAGAAATTTCATCCAATGATATAGATCCTGAAAATTATTTTGATACAATAAATGATATAGATTTAAATAAGAAAAAACAATTAAATAATACAATAACAATAAGTAATTTAAATAATTTAATATCTTCATTATATGATATTTATGGAACTAAAAACTTTTTTGAATTATTAACATTAGAATATATGACTCTTTTTTCACAAGAATCAATCAATGAATTAAATGATGCACCGAATCCTACTTTTCAAATGAAGATTAGTTTTGATGATATTGATAATTATTATGAAGAATTTCCAATAAATTTTTCCATTAATGATAAAACGATTATTTTTGTTGTGTTTTATAAAATTAGTGATGATAGTTTCAACGTTTGTATGAAATTTGGTGAAATGCCAAATTTGAAAAAAGATAAAAATAATAAAAACAAAGAAAATTCTTTCGTCAATGAAAATTTTTGTTTTAAAATTTTTACTTTTTTATCTATTGTTAAAATCATGAAAGGAAAAAGCTTAAAACCTTTATCTTCTCAAACTAATCTAAAATGCTTAAGTAATAATAAAAGTATGCATACAATTTTTAAATTAACAAATTTCACATCAACATTGAATAGATCTAGTTTTTTAATGAAAGAATCTTTTTCTAATGAAAGTAATTCAGATTATTTTTTCATTTCAGTAAATTTGAAATTATGTTATATCCATTCTGTTTTAACTTCTTATTTATTAAGAAATTACACTAAATTATGTAGATTAAATGAAATTCATAAAATTTCAAAACAAATTTTAGTTTTAATTTTAAAAAATAAATATTTAAATAAAAAAAATGAAAATGAAATTGTGATTGGAATTAATAAATGGTTAAATGATGAAATAAATTTAAAAGAGGATATTACTGAATTAATTGATACAATTAAATGGGATAGAGTTGATGATGAATATATATTTGAATTTATCATTAAATATTCAAATATGATTGTTGGGAATGAATTTGTAGAAAATATTTTTATAAAATCCTTTCAAAAAAAATATAATTCTCCCTTCATTCCAGAAATGATAAAAAGTTTCTTTAAAGCATCAAACACAATAAATTATGGGAATTTATATACTTTAATGAAAAAAAATGAAAAATTTAATTTTGCTTATATGAGTAGTAATGTTCACATGACAAATAATAATTCTAACACCAATCAATTAAATTCAAACATAAATAATAATAATGCTTCAAATAATAATAATATGAATGTATCAAAACAATCAAATCAAAATAATATGAATAACTCTCAAATTATAAACAACAAATACAAAAATAATAATAGTCAAGGGAAGAGATTAAAAGAAAAAAATACTGTATATAGCTTCACAGAAGGAAATAATTTAAATACAACATCAAAAAAAATTAAGAATATGAAAAAAATAGTAAAATGTCTTCCAAATCCAAAAGAAAGGAAAAAAACAGTAATAAATAATGAGAAATTAAAAATAAGTAATAATTCATTAAATAAATCTGGTTTAATATCAAAATTAAATAATAAAGAAAGGAATAAAACACCTTCAGAATTAAATAAAATGGATTCTAGTTATAATCATGGTAAAATATCAAAAAAAATTCAAGAAATAAAAAAAATCTTTTCTAATAAAAATGATAATAATATTTCTCAATTATCAAATAACGATACAATAGTTGAAAAAACAATTTTTAAAGATGCAAAGAGAAAAATAAATAAGAGAAATAAATCAAATAATTTAGATTATAGTTATACAACTACAAATAATAATAATAAAAATAATCTTATGAATTCATATATTAGTCAAAATAAATATTATAAAAAAAATAAAGAAATTAAAAAAAAAATACATGATATGACTTATTCTGGTAATACTTATTTAATGAAAAATTATGGGAAATAAAAGTTTAAAAAAAAAATAATAAAAAATATATCTATGTTTGAATATTTATAAATATTTATTTGATTCTTAAAAATTTATGGAAGAATAAAAATTGCAATTATTAACAATAGGAATATCTTTCCTTATTGAATCCTTTACTTTATTTTTTTTCAAACTTCTATTATTTCATCTGCTTTGAATTATATTATAAAATTTTTTATTTTTTATATGATTATTTTTTTTATATTTTGTTTAAAATATTTTAAAATAAAATTAATATTTAAAAATATGTTCTTTAAAGTAATTAAAATTTTTATAAATAAAATTTGATAGAATTTTTTTTCTTACTTAAAAATTTATTGCTTATATTAAAAGAATTTTGAAAATCTAAATGAAGAATAATTTTATTATAATTATTAAAATTTAACAAATTCTTCAATACAAAAAAAATCAAAAATCAATCACAAAAAATGTAAATAGTATAAAAAAAAACAAATAAAGAAACAATTGAAAAAATAAATTTTAGTTTTTGATAAAATTAATTTCATTAATTATTAAATATACTTACAAATCCAAAATTAAAAATGAGATAATAAAATAATTAATTTACAAAACGATAATTTATTTAAAAAATAAATTAATAAAAATTTGAAACATTTAAATGACTGAATTTACTCATTTAAGGGAAGAGGAAATAAGAAGTAGAAAAACAGAAAAAGAAGAAAATGAAAAACATTTATCAATGGAAGATTTATCAAAGATAAAAAAAATAAAAGAATCAAAAATAAAAAAAATAGACATATATGTTTTAATATCAATAATAATATCAGTAATACTATATAAATTAAGTTTAAAAGGTTGTGATGGGACTCAATCTTACTGTTTAGTAACTTTAAGTCCAGGATTTTTTTATTTATTAGGTTTTTATATGGCAATTTGTTCTTTAATTTTTGCAATAATAATAACTTTAATGTTATTTAAAAAAGTTTCTTACAAACATTTAATTTATATAATACCAATTTATATATTTTTACTTTATTTTTATGATAAAGGAAGTGATTTATCAAAACATGGTTCTTATAATAAAATGGTATTTTATTTTCTTTTAATTGTATTTTCAATATTAATATCTTTAATTCTATTTTTAACATATTTAAAAAGGAAAAAATATAATAAAATTTTATTATTTCTTTTCTTATCATTCATCTTTACAATATTATATACTTCATTTAACTTAAGATATGGTTGTAAAAAATGGTTTGATGGGTTAAATGGAATGAAAGTAATAAATGATAAAAAATATGATAAATGTTATATAGTACATCCTCATAAATGTTGGATAAATATGATTGATGGAATTTTTGATGTAAGTAGAATATTGGGTGAAGATTGTCAAAATTTTAGAGGAGGAGAAAGACAGGAATTAATTAAATATTTACCTAAAAGATTTAATAATAGTTATAATTTAGCTTACCCAATTACAACGAAGTATACTTGGTTAAATCAAAGTCATTATGATAGATTCTTAAGAGTAGTAATGAATGATTTTATTGATATGGATAAAGATAATTTTTATGATAATGAAAATAAACCAGAAATAATATTAAATTTTAATCCAATAACAGAATTAGGAACAATAAAAATAATAATAAATAGAAATGAAAGAATAGTAAAAGAAAGAGAAGAAATATTCAATAAATTACCAAAAGAAAAAATTCCCAGATATAAAAATTTCCTTTTTATATATATAGATGCAATTTCTCGTCCTCATTTTGTAAGAAAAATGAAACATACTCAAAATTTTTTGAAACAATATTATAATTCTAATGAAAAATCATTTTATCAAATGTTAAAATATCATTCATTTATATATTTCACACCTCCAAATGTTAATCCAATGTTTTATGGGGAATCAATGTTTAATTCAAATGGAACAAATATAATAAGAGCTTTTAAAGAAAGAGGTTATATAACAGGACAATCAAATGATATTTGTTCTAGAGAATTATATGATTTAGAAAATGATTATACTGCAAATATGACTTTTGAAGATTTTGATCATGAAAATATTGCGATGATGTGTGATCCTAATTTTTATAATTTAGAAAATCCTTATACCCCTTATTTAGGTCCTTATTCAATTAGAAGAAGATGTTTATATGGAAGAGATACTTTTGATTATGTTTTAGATTATGGAGAAAAATTTTGGGATGCTTATAAAAATGAAAGAAAATTCTTAAGAGTTGCTTTTCAAGATGCACATGAAGGAACTGGTGAAGTAGTAAGATATTTAGATGAAAGATTAGAAATATTTTTAAATAGTTTTAAAAATAAAGGTTATTTAGATGATACTGCTCTTTTTATTGTTTCTGATCATGGAAATAATATGATTGGATTTTATAATATTTTCCAAGTTGAAGATTTTGTTTTGGAAAAAACTTTGGGAAGCTGGTTTATTTTATTTCCTAAAAAAGGAGAAATTGAAAAAGAAAGATTAAGTTTATTAAAAAATCAACAAAGATTAGTAACTCCTTATGATATTCATGATACAATGTTACATTTATTTGGATTTGAAAAAGGAAGTCAATATCATTCTAGATATGGACAAACTGTTTTAGAAGAAGTTGATGGATTAAACAGAGATTGTGATACTTATAAGTATGATTTGAAACCTCTTTGGTGTAGATGTGTGAATTATGAATAATAATGAATTTTTTATAATTTAATAATATATTTAATAGTCATATTTTTATTTAAAATAATAATTTTTATGTTGTGATTCAAATTTTTTTAAAAAATAACATTAATACATTATATAATAAATAAAAATCAAATTTTTTTCAAAAACAAAATAAATTAATTCATTTAAAAAATATTTTTAAAAATATAACTAATTTATTTATTCCAAATAATTTATTAAATTTTTTAAACATAAATGAGCAATGATTCAAAAGAACTAATTATAGAAAATATTTTCACTTTTCTTGAAAATAATAAAGGGATAAAAAATGCTAAATCACTTTATGAAATAAAAATTAAAAAAGTAAATGAAATAATAGATACAACTTATATCATTAAAATCTATGATAAAACAACATTAGAACTGAATGATAGACTAATATATAAAAATTATTCCAAAATTTCAGAAAGCATAAACAACTCTTGTGAAGTTCCAGTTTCACAAAATTTATCATCAAAAATTTTATTTAAAGACCCAAAAAATTCATATAGGATTGAAGAATATATTTCAAATTCAAAAAGATTAACAAGATCAAATCAATTCCAAAGTGATATAATTGAACAAATAATTCAAATTTTAATATCATATTCTTTAATTGCAAGTATTTTTACATTTACCTTGAAATGTGAAGATCAATTAAATTCAAAATTTAAAATTTTAATAAATTCACTTAATAAGGAATTAGAAGATGATGATTATAATAATCAATTTTTAAAAAATAATTTTTTTGATATGTGCTTCAAAGATTTATATGAACAAGCTTTAAATACTTTTAAAATATTTGCATTAAAATTTAAAGCAAGATGTATAAAATGTACTGATAAAACAATATTTGAAGAATTTCAAAAGTTAGAATTTTTTATTAACAATTTTAAACATTTATTTAAATTATCTTTTCCAACAAATGGATTAATGACTATAAATCATAATGATTTTGGACAAAGGAAACTAATATTAAAAGATGATTTAAAAATAAATTTTATTAATAATGATTTTTCTTGTTTAAATATTATAGGCTTTGATATTGTTAATTATTTAAATGAAACTGTATTTAATTATATACCAAATTATGAATTTAATGAAAATAATTTAGATTTAGATTCATCTTATAAAATTTATTTAAAGTTTATAAATAAATTTTTAGAAATTCATTGTGAGTTAATGAATAATAAAGAAGGAGAAAAAATTTTAAATGAAGTTAAATCTAAAAAATATTATTTAAATTTACATTGTTTAATTAATGTTTTTTGGGTACTTCATTGCTCTTTTTATTTAGATTTTGAAAAATATATTCAAAACGAAGGATTTGATTATTTTCAACATGCAATAGATAGAATAAAATTATATGAAAAAGTATCTGATAAAAAAGAAGAAGAGGAAGACGAAAATTTAGATGATGATTTCTCAAATGATGATTATGATTATTCTGAATCTTTGTCAAATGAAGACTAAATATATTTCAAAAATTTAAAGAAATAAAATTTTTTAAAAAAATATTTTTTATATTTTTGAATAGTCATAAATAATAAAATTAAAATAATATAATCAAATAATCCAAAAGTAAAAAATGAAAAAATTTATAAAAACAAATATAAAAGACATATCAGCAATTCATAGTAATGATCAAACAAAATTTCATATGACAAAAACTACAAATGATACATCAAAATCAATAAAAAATCCCAACATGATAAATTTTGATCCATTAAAAAGTAAAAATTCAAAATCAGATACAGCGGTTATATATCCTAAGAATATAAATGAATATGTTCATTTATTAAAAAATCATGCTTTTACTCAAGGAGATTTAGATTGGACATTAGAATTAAGAGATGATAAAAAAAAATGGAAAATACCAAAAGAGCTTTCATCTAATCCACCAACATTTTATGAAAATGATTTTGAAAAGTATGCAAGAAAAACAAGAGTTCCAACAGCACCAGAACCTTTTTTACATTATGATAATCCTTTTAAGTTAAATCATTTAGTTCATAAAAATTGTTATATTATAAATTCAAGTCAAATAAATTATGAAAGTACTTTGAGAAAATATAAACCTAGTAAAGGAGTTAAAATTTTTAAACATAATGAACAATGGAAAAATTTAGCTTATTCTCCAAGAGCAACTTCTACTAATTTTTTACCTCCTTTAAGAGAAAAGTCAAAAGAAAACTTACAAAGAATTAATAAATATGTTATTAGAGATTATGAACATATTAATGAAAAAATGCAATATGAAAATGATAAAATTATTAGGAAAACTGTAAGACCTAATAAAAAATTTGCAGCTGATTGGTTAGGAGAACATTTAGAAAGAGAAAAATATAATATGAAATATAAAACTAAAAATATTAATAGTATTAGACATTTATTATGTTATCATGGAAATTCTTTAAGTGGTTTTGAAATTGGTTTAAGAACTTTCGGAGCACAAGATTTTAATCCTCTTAGTCATCCTAAAGTAATTCATAAATATTATAATCCTAATAAAGATGAAAGAGATAAAGGAATAGTTTATAAGAAGTTTAAATTTAAAAAAGAAGAAAATAAAAATGGGTCCTTTTAAGTTATTTTAATTTTTTTGGTTTTTTCTTAATGGGAAATATTAAGTTTTTATTGGATTATCATTTTAAAAATTTTTTTAAATCTTATTTTTATTTCTTTTTATTTATATATTAAATAATATTATATCTATCAAGAATTTAAACATATAACATTATTAATAAAATGTAGAAGAATAATTCAATGAATTTCAAAGAAAGAAAAAGAAAATTTTATATATAAAGGAATAATTATAATGGAAATAATTAGTAATGAAGAAAATAAACTAATGTTAGAAAAGGAGATTCAAAAAAGAAATGGAATTATGAATCAAATATTTTATTTTCAAATTTTAATCTTCTTGATTTGAGAAATTTAAAAATGTTTGGTTTTTCTTTTTTATTCAAAAAATTATATTGCATTAAATTTAAAAAATAAATCTTATTATGAAATTTGATTAATTAAATTCATATAATGAGAAAATTATCTAAATTAATTCACTATTTAATAAAAAAATAATGATTATTTTATTGAAAAAATTGGAAAAAGAGCAATGATTTAATTGATAAAATAAAAAATATTTAATTGAAAATTCTCTATATCTATTTGTTAATGATTTGAATAGATTTTAAAAAATAAAATTAATAATATAATTTAAGTTTAAAGATATCATTAGATTTATTAATTAATATATATATGAATCAAAATAAAATTAAATATTGATTAAATTGATTTTTTAATTTTTTTAATAATAAAATTTACATTATTGTTTGTTTTAATAATCCTTATATTTTTCAATTGAATGATTTACATATATAAAAAGTGAATATTTTAACCTCAGGTAATAAACAAAATTAACTTTTTTTTTAAATCTTGTACTTATGTTTAAGAACAATAGAATTATATTTAATTGAGTAAAAATTCAAATTATGTAGTCCCAATCATCTTTTTATAATTAATATAGGAATTATGATTTCTTTTTAATGAAATCAAAATTAAATTTTTCTTCTATTTTTACAATTTCTCAAAATATAAATTATTAAAAATAATAAGAGTTAAATTATAGTATAAATAAATCAAAAAATAAATAAATGAAGAATATTATTATTTAAATAACTATTTATATCATAGTCAGAAAGAATTAATATCATTTAAAAAAGCAATAAAAAAGTTAAATTATCTATTTAAAAGTTATATATAAATATTTCTAATTTAAAAAAACAATTACTTTATAATTTAATAAATTATGAATAGAAATAAGCAAGAAAAAAAAATAGAAAGAATAGAAGGAAAAAGAATTGAAAAAGATGGAAATGTTTCTTATTATGTTAAATGGTTTGGTTACAATGAAAATTATAATACTTGGGAATTATATCAAAATTTATCATCAATAAGATTATTAATTGATAAATATGAAAAAGAATTAAATGAGCAATATAAAAAAGGAATAATTACTTTAAATGAATATCCTAATTCAAATATTAAAAAGGAACAAAATTATTATTTTCTAGGAAAAAAGAGGGAAGAAAATTTTGATGATTTAATACTTTCATCAGGTGAAAAAAATAATGAAAAAGAAGAATTTTTAGATTTAAGTAAATCTCCAGAGAGATTAACTAATATATATGAAAATAACAATAAATTATTATTAAAGGTAAAATGGAAAGGAGAAGAAAAAGAAACTGAAGAATCTTATAAAATGATTAAAGATTTATATCCTCATTCCCTGATATCATTTTTAGAAAATTATATCAACATTAATGGGAAAAAAATAAACTTCAATTCTAAAAATAATGAATATACATTAATATAAGACAATAAATAAAATATTTATAATTAAAATATTTAAAAATTAAGTAAATATGATTGCTTCTCAAAATAATCAAAATCTCATTCAAAGAATGAAAAAAATGTAGAAGATATAATAATTCAAAAAAATCACAAAAAAACTTGAATCATTTATATATCTACATAAAAGAAAATGTCAAAAAAAATAGAATAGAATCATCAAAATTAAAAAAAAGAAAAACTATTTTGAAGTAAATTTAATATTTAATTGAAAACAAATAAATCACCTTTAATAATATTGAAATCATCTTAAAGAATTTTGATTAATTTAATTTAAAACAAGATTTAAAAAAAATATTTTAAAAAAATAACCCCCACAAATCCAAACGTTGAATTATCAAAAAATTTTTCTATAATTATGAAAAGGAAAAAGTGAAATTTTGGTAAAAATAATAATTGAATTAAAATTCAAAAAAATTCAGATTTAAGTATAAATGATTGCTTAAGATAACAAATAAAGAATTAATTTCAAAGATTATATAAATTTTTAAAATGGAATAAATATATAATTACATATTAAATTTTATATTATATTTAAATAAAAACAAAATTTATTCATCCTCATCGAATAAATGTAATTCTTTTAATTCAGGAAACATATCTATAATTTTAACATCAGGTCTTTTTGTCCTTAACCATTGTTCTAAAGTAAAAATATTATCAGCCCAATTTTCATATAACTGCACATAAGATTTATTTTCATTAATTAATTTTTCATATCTTTCAGGATCAGATTTTTTAAAACTTTTAATTATTTTATCATATTCATCTTTTTTTTTTATACATTCATCTAATTCATCTAATTTTTTTTGTCTATCATCATTTTTTCTTAAATTTTTACATTCATTAATTTTTTTGTTTGTGTTTTCAATATCAGATATTATATTTTCTTTTCTTTCATTTTCTCTTTGCAATATATTTTTTTTAGCTGCTAGTACTCTTGTAGGTAAAGACCAATAAAAACTACTTGAACCTATTTTTTCAGTCTCTACTAAATTATCTGCTAAAATTCCTTGAAGTAAATCTTTAACAATCATAAAATTTAATTTATGTTGAGTACAATACTTTTCTATTTCTTTATAATGGAAAAAAGAATGCTCATTTCTAAACAAACCTAACAAAATTTGTCTTTTTTCTTCTAATGACATTCCTTTTTTTTTCTTCATTTTTTAATTTACTTTATTTTTTAAATTTAAATATTAATTATATAAATTGAATCATTAAAATATAAAAAAATTATTGTTTTGAATTAAAGTAGAATATATTAACTTAATTCAATAATAATTTTCTTATTTAATTATGGTTTGAGGAAAAAGATAAATTAAAATTTAACTATTATAATGCATTCAACTTTAATCAATTTATATCATTTATAGTCATTAAATATTTTCTAAATTTATCTTTTCAAAATTTTTGTCTAGAAAAACAATATTTTAATATAATCATCAACTATTAACATAAATGTATTCCTTGTTTTTTCTTTCTAATTTTTTAATCAATTAGTATTTCAAAAAACAATTATTCTCAATATTCAGTTTTAAAAATATATTTTAAATAATATTTTAATTTTTTTATTTTTATCTTTACTATTATTTTTAAAAAATAGATTTATTATAATGATTTGTTTAACTATAATTTAAAATTTAATTATTCAATTCTAAAGAGAATGAAAGGTGATCATCTACTAGAATAAACAATAAAAGGATATTTCCCTCATAAATAAAAAAATGGGGAAACGCCCATTATATATTGAATATCATTTAGAGAATTTTAAAAAGCTTCTTATATAAGATAATTCTAAAATAAGGAATGTTTATTGAAATAATCTTTGTAATTTTGAAATAAAAATATCATTATTTATACTTTTTTCTTTTATTTGGTGCTTGTTAACGTTTGTAAAAAATATTTTATAAAATATGATAATAAAATAATTATACAATTTAATTTATGATAAATTAAGAAAAAGAATAAGATATAATAATAATAAAAATAAGTTTAATTAATTAATGAATTTTCTAATTTATATTGATCATCCATTTTTCTAATTAAAACGGTTAAAATGTTAATATGTTTTTAAAATAATTAAAAATTTCTTAAACTATTATATCCATAATGTAATGAAATTCTTTGTGAATTAAAAATATGTTTTTGAAAGAATTCTGATATTAAATTGTTAAATTAAAACAAAAATGATAAAAAAATGAAGTGAATTAATGAATATAATATATTAATTTTTTATTATTCATGAGATTATTTTGATTTTAAAAGAAAAAAAATGAGTTTAAATCAAGTTATTAATATTATTGTTATTAATTTTATATAAGTAAAATAATAAAGAATTAAAAAAAGTAAAATAAAAAAATATTAATTAAAATTCATTTAAAAAATGGAAGATTTTTCTATGAATTCATTTCAACAAAATATAGAAAAAATATTTATATATAATAATAACAAATGGAAACTCATAATCGAACCTTCTTTTGATTCTTTTATAATAAATATTTTTCATTCTTATTATACATATCAAAATAATTTTAGTTATACATATTTAAAAACAATATTTGAATGTGTAAATAATTTAAATGAAATAATTAATATAATATTAAAATTGATAGATGAAAATGAATTTAAAATTGAAGAAGATGATAAAACGATATCCTTAGAATTATCATCAAATATAATATTTAATTTAAAAAGAAGTGAAAATAAAAATATCATAGATATTTTAATAGAAGAAATAAAAACGATTAAAGATGAAAATATATCAATGAAAGAAAAAATGGGAAGAATATGTGATGAAATTGAAAATAAAAATAAAGAAATTGAAATATTAAAAGGAAGAATGAAATTATTAGAAGAATATATTGAAGATGAAGTTAATTCAAATAAAAGTAAAAAAATTATTGAAGAAAAAGAAGAAGAAAAATCAATAAAATTAATTCCAAATTCTTTAAAACAAAATTTCAAAACTCTTAAAAATCATATAGGTTATATTAATCATTTATCAATTTTAAATGATGGAAGATTAGCATCTTGTTCAGATGATTGTACATTGAATATATATAAAAAAGAATCTTTTGAATTACAATTATCAATTAAACCTCATTCAGATTGGGTTTATTCTTTTACTCAATTAAATGATGGAAGAATAATTGCTTGTTGTGCGGATAAAACAATGAAAATAATTAAATTATTAGAAGAAGATAAATATCAAATTGAAGAATCATTATTAGGACATAATGATTGTGTATTGAAGGTAATTGAAATTAGAGAAAATGAATTGATTTCAATATCAAAAGATAATATAATGAAAGTATGGATATTAAAAGAAAATAATCAATTTGAATTTATTACAAATATTATTTTTCAAAATTCAGAATCATATTGTAATATTTTTAAATTAAATGAAAATGAAATAGCAACAACATCTGTAGGAGATAAATGTATTAAATTTTGGAATTCACATAATTATTCAAATATTACAACTATTAATGATATTGAAACTGATTTTGGATTTCAAACAATGTGTTTAGTAGAAAAAGATTTATTATGTATAGGAGGAACAAATTCAAAAGGATTTTATTTAATTCAAATTTCTAGTCATCAAGTTATTAATATTATTCTTGGCTTAAAATATATTTATTCTATTTATAAATGTTTAAATGGTGATTTATTGTGTGCAGTTATTGATGAAAATTGGAATAATACTTTAGTAAGATATAAATATGATGGCCAAAATTTAGAAAAGATTGTTGAAAAGGAAAATGCTCATAATAGTAATATTTTTTCATG
>JAEEGK010010062.1_pt1 | contig 21887 bp, 13 predicted proteins | sample 8958771 | NCBI WGS metagenome assembly JAEEGK01 (sample SAMN16246547, study PRJNA631951) | gut metagenome | biome: gut microbiome; feature: rumen; material: SC-attached | host: Bos | place: Iran: Karaj | collected 2018-10 | reverse complement strand
ACACATAATATAAAGGGGGGTCTTTACATCATCGCGACCTAGGGTATGAATCTGAATATCGAATTAGGGTTAGGGTATGAATCTGAATATCGAATTAGGGTTTGTGGGGGTAGGGTATGGTTCTGAATAGAGAAGTAGGGTATGGGTGGGAGGGTTAGGATAAATAAAATTCCATCGGCGATTCTAAATGTAGATTATTTGCATTCATCCATTGAATGAATTCATCTAATGCTGTACCATTCTTTATGAGAAGAAAGATTTCACCAATATACAATGTGCGTAAAACCATTTTTCTTCTATTATCTATTTCAGGTGGATCTAACCACCCATCAATTTGATCTTTTACAATGATAAAGTCTTCATTTCTTTCCATATAATCAGGGAATGCTTGTTGGAAAGCCTTGTAGATTGGTATATTAACAGTAAAAATGTGATACGACATTCACTCTTGTAAAAAATTATTCATGAATAAAAATAAAGATTGACTGAATGAGTAAAAAAGTTGAATATTTAAAGCTAAATGCCAGTAATATGACAGATTCATCAGTTGTCACTGGTGGATTTCTTAATAATACTGGCAATCAAGTTGCGCGAATTGAGCTTCGATTACCTAATAATTTGTTTTCACATGCGCAAAAACCATCAACAGTTAAAGCGCAAATATCAAAAATAAGACTTAGTTTGAAAGAACTTCCTGATAGCTTAATAGAAGTTGACCAAGAAGTGTCACCAACGCCAACTAATCCGTATTTGATAACTAAAGGAAGAATGACATTATGGCCATTCAAACCCAATTATGAGCCGCATACGGTTATTACACCGGAAACTTTAGTTTTTACACCTGCTACAAAACAAGTTTTACATCCTTTTTTACAACCTGATCATATTCGATCTATGATGATTCCCAATTGTATGTTAGGAGATGATTTGATTTCTGTCACTTCATCATGTGCCAAGTGTTTAAGTGATGGCTATTATTTATTTAAAGATGTTGGGGAAATTTCTGAGTGGTTTACTTATAATGTAAATTTGTTATATCGGGCAATGATAGGTTTTCGATATGATGGATTTGAAATGTTTATTTCACAAAGATCATTTGGTTTACGTTTTTCAACGCAATATCCTGTTGAACAAATTGGAGATACTTATCCTTCATTGTTACCACTTCCGTTTAGTAGAGGGGTAATATATAAACAAGATGTTACACCTGCTACAGGAGGACATACTTATACATTATTGACATCTACTGTTGACGGATATGGTAAGGGTGTAGCAGTTTATGAGTTCTCACTTGTTGTTAATAAAGCTATTCGTGATATGTTTAGTTTTCTCCCCTGGCTGGAGGTGAATAATGATCATTTAAGTTCTGCACAACAAATAACGAACTGGAACTCTTCAAATGGTAATGATCCTAGATTCTATGTACTTCGTACTGATTTAGCACATGTTACTGTTGATATGATTGAGCCATTGCAATTATATGAGGGAACTACTTATTTATCTGCGACTCATGGAAATATTCGTCGTATTCTATATACATTTGAAGACATACCTACTGTGCTATTGAATCCTATACAAAGTATTGTTATTACAGTAAATGGATTAAATATTTCTCGCCAAGTGCAACCCGTGAATATCAGACAGGTACAAGGATCATCTTTGAACACGTCTATACCAATTGCTGAGTCGTATATTCCATTAGCTGCAACCTTAGCAGATTTACATGATGATCTTGTTATATCACATGAAACATTTGAGGATACATCTGTAGCTTCGTTAAGCGTAAATGATTTACATGAACGTGATATTGTTTTTGAGGCGTGGTATATTTTAAAAGATGGTACAATGAGACGTGTTGAACTTGGAGCAAATGGGATTTTTTATATTCAATTAACTCTTGGATTATATTATTAAACGAGTGACTGAATGGGGACAGTGCAATATTGGAAGATAAATAGTAGCAGTAGTACTGATTCATCATCAGTTACTGGTGGTATGCGTGATGAGCATGGAGATAAAGTAGCGAGGGTAGATTTAAGATTACCAAGTGATTTTTACATCGGCGTGCAAAATCTGCGAGGAGTTAAAGATATTAAGGTTCAATTGAGTCAGGTTAAATTAAGTTTAGATATGGTACCTATTGCTTCGATTCCTATAGAGAGTATTATTATTACAGTGAATGGGTTAAATCTATCTAGACAAATCCAACCTGTGAATATTAGTCAAGTACAAGGTTCATCATTGACCACTACAATACCAATTATTGAGAAGTTTTTTGTTACTAGAGACATGCAAGGGGATTTCATATACTCACATGAAACATTTGATGATTGTTCACTTGCATCTATTTCTGTAAAAGATTTACATGAACGAAATATAACATTTGATGCGTGGTATATATGTAGTGATGGAACAATGCATAGAGTTATAATAGGTGATACAGGTATTTTTTCAATTCAACTTACATTAGGAATATACTTTTGATAAAGGATTGACAGAATGAGTGATCGTGAACGCATCTTACATTTCAAGCAGCCTGGTATTGACTATGAAGACTACGAAGCGAATTTAAAGAGCGAATTGACTAAACTAGCAGAGTTTATGACAAAAAACGGTGGAAAGGATGGCGGCTATTCTTGGTTTGCAAAAAAAGTGGATGATATGGTAATTGCATGTAATAAATGGCTTTCACCTTTCGAGTTATTACCTGTACAAGATTTACCAAAAACGATAATATATGAAGATAAATATGTAAAGCAGGGAATACAATTGATAAAGACGATAGATAAATTTTATGAGGAAACTGATAAAGTCATTAAAAAAGTTCCAGCACCTGTAAGTAATGCAATGAAAGCGAAAAGAGTAATAGTGAGTCAATTAGAATGGCTCGTAAAAAGGGGAGTCTGGATTCGAGAACGGGAAGGAAAGAGGTTGAAAGACAGGGAGCGCTTTTTACAATATAAACATCCTGCTTATAAAGCGATGTTAGAGAAGAGCTTGGATGAATTCCAAAGATTTATTGAGAATCATGATGGCAATGATTATGGATTTAAAGAGTTTGCGGAAAAGGTTGATGATCTTGTAGATGAATGTATTGGATGGCTTGCATTATTCGAAAAAGATTCAGAAACGATGCGAGTATCCGGCATTGGTTTAGAGAGAACGGAAAGATTGCAGAAGGCTATAGAAAAATTTTTACAAGATTCTGAAAAGGTCTGTGCTTTAGTTCCACGTCCTGTAAGTAAAGCAATGAGAGCGAAATCAAGGATATTGGAGTATATACGTAAGTCTTTAATCGAATTACAAAACGCGCAAGCTATAGAACGTAAGAGAATAGAGGAGGAAAATAAAAAATACCAAGAAGCATTCGAAAAAGAATTGAGAAAAAGATTAGATGCAATGAAGGCTGCAATGAAGGATGCTGATAGCGAAGAAGAAGAAGAAGAAGAAGAAGATCCTGAGGCTCGTCGTGAACGTATCTTACATTATAAGCAACCAGGAATTGATTATGAATACTATGAAGCGATTCTTCGGAGGGATTTGGCTGCTTTACAAAAGTTTATTAATGAACATGATGGAAATGATTATGGATTTCCCGAGTTTGAAAAAAAAGTGGATAGTTTTATAGTTCAAGCAAACCAATTTATTTCACCATTTGAATTGCTTCCTATACAGCATTTACCGAAAACTGCATTATACAAGAGGGGATTCTTGGAATACGGGAAAAAAACTAGAAAGGCAATAAGAACTTTTTTAACAAAAGAGGTGGAACATACAGGCGATCCGAAAGTAGTAGAGCAGGCAAAGAGAACGAGAGCATCCGTATTGAATGTTTTGGTAAAAATACTTGACAAAAAATTGAGTGAGCGATTGAACGAAGCGAAAAAACTGAAAGAGAAAGGTGAGGATCCTGATGCTTCCGATTCAGATTCTGATTCTGAAATGACTGATACTTCTGGAATGACTGATGCTCCTGCTGCTCCCGAAATGACTGATGCTCCTGAAATGCCTGTTTCAGATGATGTTCTTGATGATGTTGGTCTGTCAACAACGACACCTACAATTAGCCAAGTTCCAATAACGCAGAAGAATCAGGTGACTACTGAACCAATTGTAATTTCTAGTCAAGGGAGTGAGGGACCTAAAAAAAAGAAAGAACCAAATGTGCCCCCGGTTATTCAAGAAGTTTTAGTACCTGCACCATATTTTTCAGGTGAAGGTGTAGAAAATGAACAGGCAAATGCAGTTTTACGATGTTATAATGAATTACTACCACATGTTTCACCTAACACGCCATATTTCTATCTTACAGAAGGAATAACAATGACTTTTTCCCAGATGCAAACTTTGTTTCGTAGTAGAGTAGGTAAAAAAATGATATGGCTCGATGATGATACAATTAAGGCATGGCTACAATTATTAACAAACAGGAGCCATATTATATCTAATGCCAAACGAATTAGAGATCATAGTGGCTTTAAAGCACCTATAATTGAATATGTATCTTCCGTGACACTTGAAGGGAGGCAACTTATTACTTTGAATTACGATCTTGCTAAAGATCGTGCTGTTATTATTCCTAACCATGTACATACAAATCATTGGATTTTATATGTATGGCAACCATATGAACTTACAAATACTAAGAAGAGAAGTACTCGAGTATATCTTTATGATTCACAGACTGGGGAAGAACCTGAATGGAGAGCAAATTTTTTAAGAAATATTGCACCATATATACAATTCGGCGATGAACGCCTGAGTTCTTTTATAACTGATAAGACATTAGATTTAGTTTATGTTACACCATTTTATCCAGGAGCAAAGTATAGACAAAAGTCAGATACAGAATGTGGATATATGCTTTGTTGGTTTGCAAACTTGATTAGTTTATTTGGTATTGCGGATGCCAATACAATCATACAACAATATTTAGATGTAGCGGGTTTGAATAATTTTATTCGTACAATGATAATATCTTTTGGAGTTGGATATTGTTATAAAAAACCATCCGGTTTTGATGATGAAACACTTTCCGTGTTTACACCTAGTGCTGTTGCAGTAACAACGACAACTGTTTCGGCAGCTGCACCTAAAGTACCAGATAGTGGTGATGAAAAAGTTGCAAAACAGGATGCACATCAATTTGCGGTAACGGTGGGAGCGTCGAAAGCAAAGCAGAGAAAATTATATAAGCTATACATGAAAACTTGGAGAGAAATGCAGAAAGAAATGCAAGAAGTATCTAAAGTACCAAAAAAGAAACCTAGAAATCTACCAGATGATGAATTAAAAGATTCAAAACGTATAGCACAATTTAATGCATTTGCGCAAAAGTGGAAAAAAATACAAGAGGAATATGATAGTACAACTGCGGATATGACACAGGAAGAAATTGATGCATTAGAAGATGAAATTAATGCTACAGATGAGGAAGAAGAAGAGGATGAAGCGGATGTTCCAGATAAGGCAGTTATTGATATTACAGAAGCAGATGACCCTAAGAAGAAATAAATATTATTTAATATAGATTTTGAGTGATTGAACGAGTTTATTTTATATTATAATATAAGAGAAAAAAATGACTATGAAAAAGAAGCATCATCGTCGTCATCGTAGATGTAGATGTATGTCTTCTAAAAAAGGAACTCCTGTTCTTACAATTTTACGTTGTGCACTGAAAGGTAAAAAAGTTAGACTTGCAAGACCAAGGAAAAAGAAGTAAGGGTCTTTGATATTTTTTCTAGAAACAGTATCATTTTTTTTCTTTGAAAGAGAAAAATCAACTTTCATTTTAAAAAATTTTCTATTTCTCTCTATATATTTCTTTAAATATCAATCAAATTTCTTTCAAATTTCATTTTCCACACTTTAAAAATATTTAAATCAAATAAAAATGGTCCAAGTTTTAAAATTTTTTTATTTTTGTGAATGAGTGAGCGAGTTTCTGATCAAAAACAAGTTATTTTAATTAAATTTGCTATAAAGATTGAAGTAAACGGAGAAGATGTCCAAGTTTGCCAAGAACCCTACTGTCAACCAGCCAAAAACAAAAGCACCAAGTGTTGTGATCGACGTCCCAAGTTCCAAACACCCCAGATCAACCCAAGAAGGATCGGAGGTAAAGACCCAGCGTACCTCTACCAGCATGGACTCCTTGGATCATCCTCATCCTATCAAGACTCCGGAAGTGAAGGAGAAGATGGAGGACGGTGAAGCAGGAAGTACAACTGCAAGAGCTCCAAGAGATCCTCATGGACATAAACTTGTGAAAATTGGTGAAGCTTTAGATGCTGCACATAAAACTAAGTATTTGCCACTTGGTGATGGACAAAACACTTGTAATGTTTATTTACAACCAATGGCAATTAAAGAATGTGGTAAAAATTGGTGTGAGGTTGAGATGGTTGAATTGATTAATGGTACAACTACTGTACGTTCAACAAGAGTGTATAGTGTTGATTGTGAAGACTTGTTGAAGATGTGTTATCTTCATGCAATGGCTAATTATGATTTGCAAAATGTTCCAAGACTTCATTATGAGCAATGGGTTTTATCTGTGCTTCAGGAGTATTGTGCAAGCTTTGGTGGAGCAGATTATACTGATCGTGGTTCAATTGCTAGGTATTATTTAGAAAGTAATTTGTATTCATTTGCTATTGGACAAAGAAATGAACATGGTGAACCTAGTCGTCTTGAAATGTTTTTCCAGAAACGTTGTATCCGTGATTTGAGTAAAGAAACTGATGAACGTGCTAAATTACCAAGTGAGAATATGAATATTGTTACTGGTAAATCAATTAAAGCAAAGTTTGAATATCAAATTGAAGGATATATTATGTGTGTTCCTGAAGGAGAGGGAACTAGACAGAGACGTGAGGAGAGAGAAAAAAGAGCATTGGAAGGATTAGATGAACAATAAACTAAAATTTTTTTTCTTTCTATTTTATTTTTTAACAAAAATCACCTAATCCCATTACAGCACCACCTGTGATGGCACCACCTTCATCATCACCAGGCATTCTTGGTCTTTTATAACCATATCCAAATTGTGATGCAATATTTGAAGCAATTTCACCTACTCCAGGAATAAACTTGAGAGCAGATGAAACTATTTTTGTGTCTTTAGCTAATTTATTTGCAACACCTAAAGCAGATTTTATTTTATCTAACCAACCAGAACCTTCTGTTGTAGATGGAGCAGCCTCGTTTTCAGATGCTGTACCAGAAATAGTAGGAGCTGCAGCCATAATTGCACCATTACCTAATGGATTCATAGTCACGACACAGTTACCAGGAGTAATAGAAGCAACACCCACGTATTCAAAGAGTAGCCATAAAGACATACGACGATCACGATTTCCTAATCCAGCATAATCAAAAGTAGCTTCTACTTGGAATACCAAATTATTTGCATTTGCACCAGGAGTCAATTTTTGTTCAGGAAGAACAATATCAGTTCCAGGAATCAAACGTAATACACTACCACAACCAGGTACAAGATTAGGTCCTAAAGATCCGAAATCACCTTGGGCATCAGGTGTTCCTGTTGATGCATATTCATCAAATGGAACAACTTGTGACCAATCTTCGAATGAATCTTTACAACCATTTGCTTTTGCAATACGATAAAGATCATATACAGAAGCAGTGTTCAAGATTTGTGTTGTATTTCCACATGAGATTGAAATGTGTTTCAGGAAACCGAACAATTTATTGTTAGTATGTCTTGATGCTGCATCAAAGAAAGAACCTTGTGGTGTTGCAGCTGCAGGAATTGTACTAACCATTCCATCCCAATTGAAACGTTGATATTCTGATAAAGCTGGTGCCAAGAATACCCAAATTGCTGTTGGAACTTCGTTTAATGTGTAAACACCGCTTGTGATTTTTAAATCGTGTTGAACACCGGTTCCGGGGGAATCAGCATTTCCATCAGTGATGTAAGGAACATATCTACGGTAAGGAATGACAGTGAAAGAATGATTCAATGGTGCAGTTACAGTCAATACTTGATAGCAAAGATTGATACTACGGAAATGAACCTCGTATTTGGACATTGGTGTATTACAAACAAGGAACATATTCCTAAGATCCACCAAATTGAATGCCAAATCAATAGATGTAATATTATATAAAGGACGACCATAAGTGGCATCGTATCTAGAACTGAATGGAGAACAGAAAATTGGTTCTCGCCATGTAATAGTAAGTGTATGATCACTTGTAGATCCTTTATTTACTGTATAGTTTTCGAGAATGGAGAAATTCGTGGTTGTAAGAGGACCATTTGCACGTGATGCGAATCCGTTGTGGCTTCCAAACATTCGTGTACGATATCTTGAGAACCAACGATTAGAGAAATCTTCTTTTGCACCTCTATCTGCACAACAAAGCTCATCCTGTAAGAATGGTTTCTGACATGGTGTATGATTTGCAAAGGATTCTTGAAGTTTTTCATCATCCCAATAACGTTCCTTTGCACGAATTGTTGCCATTGGACTATTAAAGAATGCTCCACCATTAATGTTAATACGTGCTTGTTCACAAACACTATTGAAAGGGAAAGAAACTGGCATGAAATAGCCATGAATTGGTGGTGCAAGACCGACATTGGTTGCACTATCTTCAGAATGGAAAGTTACATCTACTGTAATTTCTAATTCGTATGTATCAAGATATGCACGATCTTTACCAAGTGTGACAAGGTTATTGAAAGTGACATAAGAATCACTAATACCAGAAGCTGGGAGTTTATAAAACTGATTCTGGTCAGGGCCAACTGTATTGGCATAAACAGGTTCAGGTTGTGGTTCGATCCTTGGATCAATTACCTGAACAGTAGAAACTGCTGGAGCATCACCCATTTTTTAAATAAGTTTGACGTATGAAAAAATTTAAATTAAATATAAAAAGCGTCAATCACTCAAAAAAAAACACCTTTTAAGGAAAGTAAAGAGAAAGAGAAATATTGTTATTGGTGATAAAAAAAGAATGATTGACTGATTGATTGCTTTAGGCAAATTCTGGAATTGTAAAGATTTCTTCGAGTTTCCAGTCGCGATACATAAAGGCAGTAATGATTTGATCACTCCTTTCAATTACTGGTTGAAAGGTGTAAATGTCCACTGGTTGTTTAGATCCGAAACTAGTTAAAGGTTCTCTAATATTTGCAGTTGGTTGTGCCCAATAGAGAAACCTTTTTGGTTTACAACATGGTGCCATGAATCTTTTCAATATTGCATCATGTTTTAATGGAATTGATAAATAGCTAGGAATGTCACCAGCTATATACCTGGGTTTCGAACCTGGAACCAAGAACATGATCAAATTCTGCCTCGGTCTCTTTTCCACCTCGTACAATTCGGAAAGGACATTTTGTAAAGCACGGTAATCAAATATGTTGGACAATTTGAATTCATTTAAATCAACCAATCCTTTTTTATATGTTTTATATTCTGCGAAAATCTTTCTTTTTAATCTTTGTGCTTTCATTGACAAGTCTATGACCCTGTCAATTTCATCTTGAGTGAATCCCATGCCATGATCAATATCAAGAAAGTCAGTAATATCAGAACGAAACCAATAGTCTCTTACCAAAAACGTTTCATTTGGTCTTCTTTCACCTGGACCAGACACGAAACGAAGTTCTTCTTGGGATTCAACAAAGAAGAATTTCTTTACAATTGGCGCGGCAAGTGTAAATTCTTCTTGATCAGATCCAGCGGCAGCACTTCCTTCACTTTCTTCATCATGCAACTCTTCAATTTCGATCACCGTATGAGTTGCTGTTCTTGTTTTTGGTTGCGGATCTTGTTCTTGAGTAGGATTAAATTGATCACGGCCAGTTATTGCACGGAAAATCGAAGTTGGATTCATTGTTGCAGGACGCTTTTTAGATGGAGTTGGTGTAGGTGAAGGAGATGGAGGACGACGAACAGGATTAGTAGTTGTTGCTGTCAAATCAGTAGAACTTGCTTCACGGAAGAATTTCGAAGTATTATCACACATTTTTATTACGTAAAGAAAAATTAATTTACAATAAAAAAAAAAATCACTTTAAATTTTTTAAAAAAGTTTTTAAAAAGTTTTTCAAAAAAGAAAATTCCATTGATTTTTCCAATTTCCAGATTTTTATATAAAATAATATAAAGTTTTGGATAAAGTTACATTTTTCCAAGAACTAACGTTTTTTTGACGTTAGAAAAAAGTGATTGATTTTTATTTTTTTATTTTGTTTTTATTTTTTTGTTCTTTGAGGGAAATGTTGAGAGGGAGAAGAGGAAGAGGAAGAGGAAGAGGAAGGGGTGCACCGCAACGTCCTGTTGAATTAAGACGTGCAATGCATCAATTGTCTGTAATGTCTCTTGCACAGCGTGTTGCAAGAGATATACATCCTAGAAGTGTTATGCCAAACAATGTTGACGCACTTATGAATAGGATTTCAAATCCCGATGTCTTTGTCCATCCTAATCGAAATATGATATTAGGTTTAACCTCCTTAGGTGTTTTTCGTGGAACAATGTATTATCCTGCTGTTTATCAAGCTGAAATTCTAGGACGTGCTATACCATTTCCAAATCCTTTGTCTCGTGAAAGCGTTGCTTATTTACTTTGGAATGAAATGCATCATGGACCAAGAGGAAGACAAGCATTGTTTGAAGATAGTGATAATTCATTAAGGATTCCTTTACATGATGTATATGAATTACCAACTACCATTTTCCATTATATTCTTGAAATGATACAAAGACAAACAACACCTGATCACAATTATACTGTCTATTTTGCATTAGAACCAGAAAGTGCAATTGCTGATAGACAAGAACGTATTTGTAATTTATCACATACACGTGCAGGTGGTGTCAGATTTGCAACGATTACTGATATATTTAATCAGATAATGGGTGCGATTCATACAATCTTTACAGGATATGATCCAAATGATGGTGCAAGGACATGGAATGGAAGTGAAGACAGTGATACGCGCATTAGGTTATTGAATCGTGGTGAATTGAATTGGCGATTGAAATTGTTTTTCCATCCAGCGCATGCAGTTCATGGAGGAGGAAAGTGGACACAAGAAATGGAAGCTTATATTACTCAGAAATTTCCAGGACGTTGTTATTATACAGTTAAAAACGTGGATGACAATGAATGCTTCCTATATATGGTTGCTTTAGGGATGATGGTTGTCAATCAAGAGTATTGGATGCTGAGTGAAGAACAGATTCTGGAACCTGCAACAATCAGAGCAAGAGGAATGTATTATAGTCGTTCGCCAACTATACAAAGAATTAGTAAAATGATACTTGAGCCTTCGGATGATGATGAATTACATTTTCCTGATTTAACAGTATTAAAAGATAGTGAAAGACAATGTAGTCTTGGTGAATTCAAAGAAATGATGCTTAATCTTGAGAGTGCTATCTTTTCCGATCCTGAAGATCATACTGTGGACAATATTGGTATTGATGTTTATATATTAGACGAAGGATTAAGTAAACATGTTTATCCTGTTTATATGAGTAGAAGATGTATTGGTAAAGAAGGAAGACATATTCGTTTACTTTGTATAGGATATAAGAAACAAGGACATTATTTATTAATAACAGACATGGCACAAGTAATGGCAAGCAGTGCAGGAAAGATTTTTTATAATTGTTCTCAATGTAATCAAGCCTTTTTCACTCGTAGTGGATTATTAAGACATTCATGTGATGTGCAACTGTCTCCAGATAAATATCATTGGAATAGATATGACCTGTCGGATGAAGATGATAGTGGAATTGTAGGAACTTGTGATAAATGTATGTTAAAATTTAAAACTGATTTTGAATATGGTTTTCATAAAGAGCATTGTTTTATGGAAGGAAGAGCAGGATATAGACATGTACATTGTATTCCTGCAAGTGCTTGTACAAGTACACAAATGATGCCAACATTAACAGGTGTTGATGTAGATTTAGAGGAAGAAGAAGAGAAACATAAGAATTGTAGACTATTGTTTGCTGATTTTGAAAGCACTATTAATCCTGAAACTGGTGAACACAAAATGATGAGCTATGGACTATACGATGTAAAGACTGCAAAATTCGAAATAAAATATACAATGGATGAGTTTATTCATCGATTGTATGAGATTGCTTGTACTGAACATAAAATCCATGTTTATTTCCATAATGCAATGGGATATGATGCTAACTTTATCTTAAGATATGTTATGACAGAGGAATGGTGTAAAGATTGGTCTATAAAAACAATAATGAAGAGCTCATCAAGACTACAAAAGCTACGTTTTCAATTTACATTGACTGGTGATCATGTAGATGAAGATATAGTGGAAGAGGAAGAAGAAGAAGCAATACAAGGTGAAAAGCCAAAGAAAAGAAGAAAGAGATATGAGACACATATTATTGAAATCGGTGATACCTTTTTATTTATGACAATGAGTCTAGAAAAAATAGTGAGTTGTTTGAAAAAATCAACAATTGAAGAGAATAAAGTGGTATTTCCTGCATTCTTTAGAGAGTTTCATGCTGCATATGAAGGAATAAGTGATAGTACAATAAGTTTAATTCTAAAAAAGAACATTTTCCCATATAAGTTCTTCGAAAGTGATGATAAACTAGATACTGGAAGAGATGATTTTTTAGAAATATTTAAAGCAAGAGAGGAAAACCTTAGATTCTTTAGTGAAACTATCACATTAGAAGAGCTTGAAGAGCAATTTAAAACTGTTGAGCGTATATTTACTGACTTTAATGTTAGAAATGCAAGGGATTATCATGATATTTATCTACGTTGTGATGTAATGCAATTAGCTGATGTGTTTATGGCAGCAATTCATACATTATGGGAATCTCATCATATATTTTTACCTGATTATTTAGGTATGCCTGGTGCCAGTTGGGCAGCTTTCTTACGTCATGACCCTAGTCTATCGATACCATTGTATACAAATACAATTTTTGCAGAGTATTTTCATGATATGACAAGAGGTGGTGTTACAAGTGCGCCATTAAGATATGCTAAAGCTGATGAAACCCATAGTATTATTTACCTTGATGTTAATGGTTTATATCCATATGTAATGCAAGCATACAAATATCCATGTGGATTCTTTCTTTGGGTTAACTTTCTTGATAATATCCCCGATTGTAATAAGTATTTAATGGAAAATATATTCCCTGACCTCGAAAGTAAAGGAGAAGGAATGTGTTTAACTGTTGATTTACATTATACTAGAGAAGTGAAAGAATTAACTGATGATTATCCATTTGCTCCTGAACACCGTTTAATATATGATGAGTATTTCGGGGAGGATCAAGATTTCTTGAAAAACTGGAGTGTAGCAAATAATGATGAAAAAATGAAACCATTTAGAGGATTGGTTGGTACATTATATGATAAAAAGCAATATGGAGTTCATTGGAGATTGTTAAAGTGGTACATTTTACATGGTTTGATTGTAACAAAGATCTATTGGGGCGTAAGATTTGAAGAAGGAGATTATTTAGCTGGTTATGTTAGGAAAAATATTGAAATTAGAAATACAAGAAAAGATGAATTAGGTAAAATGGTGTACAAATTAATGGGGAATAGTATATATGGCAAAACATTTGAGTCTCCTTTTAAACGTGGAGCTTTTGAAATCGTTGTTGATGAAGGAAAATTACAAGGTATGATTGAAGAAGGAAATATTGCAACTATAGTTCCAATTGATGAATTAGGATGGGTGGTAAAACTTGATGGTGAAGAGATAGTATTAGATAAGCCTACTTATATTGGAGCGTGTGTTGTTGAGTATGCAAAACTGCATATGTATGAATTGTACTATGATAAACTCAAGAAGATATTTAAAGATGTCAAGTTAGTGTATACTGATACGGATTCATTTATTGTAAAAGTGGAACATGAACCAGAATTACAGGATAGTACAAAGCTTTTTGCTTATATGAAGGAAAAGTGTCCAGGTCTTTTAGGAAGTATTGGTGGGCAAATAAAAAGTGAAACAGGTGAAGATGATACTATTGATGAAGTAATTGCTTTGAGATCTAAAGTATATGCATATAAAACCAAAGCAGGTCATATAGGTAAACGTGCAAAAGGAACAACTAAAGCAGCACAAGAAATGCAGTTAGACTGGGATGCATATACTTTAGTATTAAAAGAACTAACCAGTAAAACTACAACTAATATGCAATTCCTCAGAAATAGGTTTAGTATAAGAAGTGTTGCATTAAATAGACAAAGCCTTTCTGCTAATGATGGAAAAAGAAGTATTTGTTCTGATGGTATCCATACACATGCATGGGGTTATAATCATCAACCCTAAAAAATTTATATTATTTTTCTATTATTATTTTTAAATTGAGTGATTGATTGAGTAGATTAAAAAAAATGTCACTTAGTCAAAATGTTATTGTAAAGGGGGATACTATAGGTGGGTGGATACCTATACCTAAGGAAATGCATGATGCAACAGGTGTTACTGAAGCAGCAATTTTATCAACAAAACAATGGGGGAAAGTTGTTCCTATGATGCGTGCCATAGGAAATTATGTAATGGATAATTATTTAGCTAACGATCCACGAAAAAATCTTATTTTGCAATGGCAATCACGTTATTGCACAGGCGCAAATAAGACAAAAAAGGAAAATATGGTTATTCCCGTTGTTGGTTTTGTATATATTCTCGATTCTTTTAAGAACCACAGAGGACCATCACCCGAAGGACGAGCAAGAAATGCATGGAGAAAAAGAATGTTAGCACAAATAAATTGTCACTCAGTATGGAGACGTACACACATTGCGATCGCTAAGTTAATTCATAATCGATTTAATTTAGCTGATTCAAATCCACAAAAACAATTTATGAAACTAGAACGTTCTGTGCAAAGACTCCCTGATATACCTTGGGCACAAGCAAATTATTCAAATATTGGATATCCTGAAGAGCTTGATGATAGAGTTGTCGAAGAAACTGCTCCAAGTGTAGCAGAAGCGACAAAACCAGTTCCTGAAAGTCTTTCTCCACCTCTTCCACCGCCTCCACCTCCACCAGATGATATGAGTGGTGAACAAATTGTTGATTTGATTGAACAAGCAAAGCCAAATGAAGTAAATAAAACTGATGAATCAGGTGAACCACCATCTCCTCCATCATCACCACCACCTGCTCCACCTGAAATTGGAACAATTCCAATTCCTATTGCAAAAACTGTACAAACAGCTGAAGGTGATTATGGTGACGACAGTGACGACGATGATGATGATGAAATGCCAGTAATAACAGCTGATGGTGGTTATCCTGATGATGGAATACCTCCACCACCGCCTGAACCAGCACCAGTAGAAGCTGAAACCTCATCTCCTCCTCCTCCTCCTCCACCACCTCCTGATACTGTATTAGACACAACCGTTGAAACAGCTTCACCTCCTCCACCTCCACCACCTGATGAATTGCCTATTGTTGAGGAAATTCCTCCTCCTCCACCACCACCACCACCACCACCTCCTTCACAACTTCCTATTACTTTATCCGGAGAGGATGCGCATATTGATAGTGATGATGAAGCAGTCCTTTTAACTAATGCTATTCCTCCTCCACCACCTGAACCATCTAATGAAGCTGAACGTATTTCTGAACTTGAAACACTCATTGGTGCTCTCAGGAATCAAATTGAACAAAAAAGTAAGGAAGAATCATCATTTATGCATGATAGACAAGATCTAGAAGAGGATATTAAACGATTAAATCAACTGATTCTACAAAAAGACAGTGAATTAAGTAAACAAAAAGCACAAATTGAGCAATTTGAAAAAGATAAATTAAATTGGGAAGAATCAAAAGAAAAACTTAATAGGACAAGAACGCAACTTGAAGAAAAAATTGAACAATTAAAAGCACAACAACAAAAACAAAAACAACAAGTAGATGCTCAACTTGATGAATTAAATAAACGTATAGAAGAATTGGTTGAAGCTTCAGAACAATCTGAAGCATCTTTGAAAAAAGCAGAGAATGAGAGACAACAATTAATACAAGAAAGAGATAACTTATCATCAAAAAATACAGCATTGGCATTACAATTGAGTCAGTTACAGGATGATGAACTCGAAAAAAGAGCTCAAATTGAAGAAGAAGATAGAAATTTACAAGAACAAGTTGTTCAATTACAACAAGCTCTAGAAGTTAAAGATAATGAAATTACAAAAATTAGATCTGAATTAACAGCTAATACTCGTGCACTAGAGGATGTAACCGAAACCAGAAATAAATATGAAGCACAAATAGCTGAATTAAATAGTCTACATTTAATAGAAATACAAAGATTAAGAGCTGAAATTACTGAAGCATATCAAAAACAAATGAATGATATAATAACTGAACGTGATACACTTCGTAAAACATCTCTTGAGACAGATGCTAAAATAAACTCTTTACAAGCCCAAATCGAAGGAAAAAATAATGAAATCCAATTATTACAGCAACAAATTTTACTTACACAAGCTCGTGTTAGAGAAGAATGTGCGAAGCAGCATGCAAGAGAAATTGATCAACGTATTAGTATGTTAGAAGAAGATGTTCGGAACAAAGTATTGGAAATAGAAAGACTTCAAGGGGTAAACAGTATGTTACAACAACGTATTGATGAATTAGAACTAGAAAATAATACTCTTAAAGCAACTAATGAGCGATTACAGCGAACCATTGTATCACTTCAATCTGAATTATCTAAGTTACCAACAAATGATACAGTACAGCAACTACGTGCGCAATTACAACAGAACTCTCAAAGTGCAAATAACGCAAAGCAATTACTTGAAATCGAACTAAATAAACTGAGACAAGAAAAAGAAACTCTGGAAACAACACTACAAAGCTCGAACGATCGTTATCAGCATCAATTAACGGAGCTACAAGCTCGGTGGGAGAGTATAGAAAGCGGATTAAAAGCGCAAATTGAAACATTAAAAGGACAATATGCTGAATCAATGATAGCAAAAGCAACCGTTGATGAGACATTATCAACTTTACAAAATCAAATGGCGCAAGTACAATCTATGCAAAAAACAAATGAACAAACAATAAATGATCTCCAGCAACAACTTGCACAGCAACAAGGAATAAATACAACCTATAAAGAACAACTTGCCCGAGCACAATCATCAATGGAGACCTTACAAGTTTTTTATGATCAATTAAAAGACCGAGCAAAAACCACAGATGTAGACGGGATTATCCGAACTGTAAATAGTATTATTAGTGCATACGATACAGCGGGACCAAGAATTCGGGAGTTGGAACAAACTGTAGCAACAAAAGAAGATCAAGAAAAAGTATTATCCGCACAAATAGATACTTTAAAAAGAGAAATTTTAACTTTACAAGGATCACTTGAAGAAGTTAAAAAAGTTGCGGGTGCATACGATCAATTAGGTCCATTGCAAGGACAAACACTTACAGATGCCATTATAAATCTTACATCACGATTAAAAGAGTTGCAAACACTTGAACAAGAAACTGAAGAAAGATATAAAAAGGCAATGACAGACATAAGTACCTATAATGCAACTGCTGAAGAAACTTCTGCTAAAATGCAGCAAGCAGCTTCAGAAATCGCACAACTTCAACAAGACAAGCAAAGAATACAAGAACAAATTGATACCCTAACTTCTACAAATAGAACGTTGACAGGACAATATAATGAATTAGAAAAACAAATGCAACAAGCTGAAAATCAACAAAAAGCAACATTGGTACAACTACGAGCTCTCGAAACTGAACGTAATAAATTACAAGCCGCAATGAAAACAAATGATGATCAACATGCTGCATTAGTGGAAGAATTAAATAAACGACACCAAGCTGAAATTCAAGCTCTTAAGAAACAAATGAATGAGAACTTACAGCAAATTGCATCATTAACAAGTCAATTGGACCAAGCACGTCAAAAAATTGTTGAACAAAATAAAACTATTCAAAATCTTCAGCGACAATTACAAGAACAAAAATTACTTACAGATACATTAAGAAGTCGACTTGAGGATGTTCGTGAAGCAAACCAACAACTAGAATCAACACTATTTGAAACAGGAAGAAGATATAGAAAACGTCCACCACTACCTGTCCAAAGTGAGGTTTCAGTAAACCCACCTGAAGTAGTGGAGGAAGAAATGGAAGAAGAAAAAGTTCCTAATCCACCACAAGCAGAACTTCAACCTTCAAATCCACTTTTCAATAATGTAGAATGGACAGAAACTATTCTCGATCCTGAATCAAAACAAGAAATTACAATATATTCTATGGTTTTGGTAGGAAAAGATGGACATCGAAAAAGAGTCTTCCTTCTGGTAAGATGGGATCTTAAAGGTAATCCTGAACATGCTCTCTTCGCTGATAAAGGAGGAAAACCTATAAAAGAGTCAGATTTCGGGCAAAAAGGAATTCCTTTTGATGGATATGGACGTCTTACGCAATTTCTTCAGGAACAAGCTATTAATGCAAAACTACGCGAACAAAGAAACATAGGTGTAAATGTTGCTACAGTTCCATATCAACAACAAAAAATTAGTCAAGAAGTTAATGAAATGTCAAAAGATACTACTCCAACCGAGGTTGAAAATGCTAGAGCAGAAGAAAATACATTAACAGTTGCAAATGGAAACGATAATGCAAATGAATCTGCTCCTCTTTTCTTAAATGATCCAGCAGATCTATTTAATGTCATGCCAAGACCGGGGCAAAGAGTAAACTATACTGCTTTAATAATGAAGATGCTCAACAAAATATTTACATGGCTTAAAAAACTTCCACCACCAGTGCAACGTCAGATCCTAACAGATCCAGACTATGTCCCAGCAGAGAGACTTGCAAATATACAACGAGAAATTAGACAATTCCCTGGTATTAGTCCAGTAGATGTCATTAAGAACAGCTTAATATCAAATGTAAGTGCACTAACTGCACAAAACATTCCTAATGGCTTTAAAAAATGGTTACGTCGATATGTTGAAGCTTTTAATGATGGACATGTAATTAATTTGGATCCAAAACTTGTATATCATACACTAGCTTCGATGATTTATAAGATTATCAGACCTGGTCCAAGTTCAACACTTCTTACAGGATTTGGATATGTTCCAATCCCATATAAAACTACAATCCCAACAAATAATCGTCTATATGATTATTATGGATACGGTATTGAACCATTTACTCCAAAATATAATAATCCCACCTCCTATTACTCATCTGACTATCATGGATATTAAAACAAATCCCCCACCCTCTCAAATAATAATGAAATATTTTTTTAAATTAATGTTATTGTGTCCCCTGTAATTATATACATTGGTGCAACTTTATGAATGATAATTTTCCTCAACGCACATCGCTTACCTAAATCATAAACCTCTTTACACAGTTCTTTTGATAAGCCCATTTTATCAAATAATCGTGTTAACTGTGCAAATGTTGTACTTCCTGGAAATAGTGCCACATAATCAGAATTTTCTAAGGTATATTTCGTTTTCCTATAATCATTTAAAGAATGTGAAGTAACGATTACATGCACATCGCCTTCACCATCATGACGTACGTGTCCACGTCCATTAGCTAATGCATCCTCGAGGATAGCAAATACAATCTTTTCAACACTTTTATCACGTATTTTATCAATATCATCAAATAATAACACAGGATGTCGTGAAACTCGTCTAATCTCGGATAGTGTCATACGTTCTAGATTTTCTTCCGTCATTTTTATTTTATATAATCTAGGAATCCCTGCAAAGTTACCATCATCTTCTTCAAGTGCAGTAAATAATAATATATCATAGTCACTCGGAAGAGATCTGATAAGCTCAGCAGCAAGATATGACTTACCAGCACCAGGATTTCCAGGAATAAATACAGTTAAACGTCCATTATCTAATATTGATGGATACCATTCTTCACCAGAAAATGATTTCCCATTGGTTTTACTTTCATCAAATTCAATCTTATACTCACTCATATCTCTTGGATCGATATAATAAGCACGTTCTTTACTTGCTGTCTCTGCAAGACACTTACTTTTCATACGTTTCTTCTCAGAATCTGAAACTACAATCATTCCGTCCTATTTCTAATCTAAACAAAATATAATTTATAAAAAGAAATGGGGTCATATCCTCCATATTTCACATATTCATTGAATTCATCAGGATTTAAACCACTATTCATGAACGCAGCACACCAAATTCCACACGTTGCTGTATTATCACCAACAGTTTGATAAGGATATTGATTATAATGGATTGTCCATCCATCTCGCAACATTAATTTTTTTAATCCATCGTTAAAGACATTTAATTCTTGTCCACTTTTCAATAACCCAGCATGTGGTAACCATTCATTCTTTTCAACATCAGGTTTCCCACCATAACTAGAAAAAAAATATATATCACGTTTTCGCGGATTAAAACTAAGTGATGTCCAATGACCACTTCGTAAGTTTTTTGGATCTTGAACTAGAATCAACGAATTTGGATTCCGTCTCATCATATCATAAAGCACCTCTGATGCATCCGATTCTTTCATTTTCTTAACCAACTCACTATATAAATAGATCGGTGGATGTGTTAACGTGGCATTTTGCACTTGTTTTCCAGTTTTAGGCTTATATATGATATCTAGATACCACTGTCTCTTGTCCATCAATCACTCTATTTTCAAAATAATAATGAATTTTATATGAGTGAACGAACGTTATTTTTGTGAAAATGCAAAGATTATTTAATGTCGCGGCATTAGAAGGTGGCTATTATAATACAGCTGCATTAGACGGTGGTGCATATAATACAGCAGCCTTGGAAGGAGGAAGCGATCTCTATGACGATGCTGCACTAGTTGGTGGATTTGCTTTAGCATCTTTAGCAACAGCTGATGCCCCACCATCAGATAGACAATTAATTGATTTTGGCTCTCAAACAATGAATAGTCTCCCACCAACTGTAAGAGATACAATCGCAAAGATTTTCCAACCAAAAACTAATGAGGCAAAAATGCAAATTTATGCTGGATTAGCAATGTTATATCTCCTCGATTCATTAAAAGCATTATCGGTTGCTCCGGAAGTAGATTTCTCCGTACGTAAAATGGCACGACAGCGATGGGTTATAATGCAAAGGTATTTACATACATTGTCACGTGAAATACAATCCGCCTATAATCGTTTACTTAGATATATGCATATTCCTTACCATGGCCCCCTCTCAAGAAAACGTATGGCTCAACATTGGTTGAGATCCCTTAACAATCGTTCAAATCCATGGGGACATTCTAGCGTACATTTGGCATTCCCACGAATGCCATCCGCGCGTGCATATCCTGCTAATCCATCTTGGACTGGACCTTATGTCGGTCCACCTGTAAGGGATATTATATCTAAACCCACTGGAAAGAAAAGAAAAAGATCAGGTAAGAAAAAATCATATAAAAAACCAGCATCATATACAGGTTGGGCAGACCCTTCATCATGGGATATCACTCAAGTAATGGCACCACCAGCACCACCACAAGGAGCACCTCTTCCTCCAACAGAACCAGCACCTAATCCTCCAGCAGCAGCAGCAACAACAGCAACAAAAACATCAACAAAAACATCAACAAAGCAACCGCCAACAAAGAAACCGAATGTCTCTTCTTCTTCATCGTTACAACAGCAATTTGAAGCTGATGGTAGTGGATATTATTTCTATTAAATTACCCTAACCCCTCCCACCCATACCCTACTTCTCTATTCAGAACCATACCCTACCCCCACAAACCCTAATTCGATATTCAGATTCATACCCTAGGTCGCGATGATGTAAAGACCCCCCTTTATATTATGTGT
>JAEEGK010010061.1_pt1 | contig 21889 bp, 19 predicted proteins | sample 8958771 | NCBI WGS metagenome assembly JAEEGK01 (sample SAMN16246547, study PRJNA631951) | gut metagenome | biome: gut microbiome; feature: rumen; material: SC-attached | host: Bos | place: Iran: Karaj | collected 2018-10 | reverse complement strand
GCATACAACCAGGATCTTTTCGATGCAGCAGGACTTGAGTATCCTGATCCTGAGAAGCCTTACACATATGATGAGTTCATCGAAGTCTGCAAGGCTCTTACAATTGATAAGGACGGAGACGGCGAGATCGATCAGTGGGGTGTTGCAAATGCAGACCAGTTCGGTATGACTCCTTACCTTTATTCGAATGGCGTTAAGTTCTTAAACGACGATATGACAAAAGTTAACGTAGCTAACAACCCTCAGCTTACAGAAGCTCTTACATTCTATACAGACCTTACAAAGAACGGTCTTACACCTTCTGTTGAGCAGGATACAGCCCTTGGCGGATATCAGAGATGGCTTGATGGCCAGGTTGCATTCTATGCCTGCGGTACATGGGATGTTGCAGCATTCATGGATGATGCTACTTTCCCTTATAAGTGGAACCTTTGCGGATGGCCTGTTGGACCTTCAGGTGATGGCAAGAGCCACACATGGATGGGTTCTGTTGGATACTGCGTATCTGCAACAACAAAGTATCCTGACCTTTGCGCAGAACTTGTTGCTAAGCTTTCAACAGATGCAGATGGACAGAGAGAGGTTTCAGGTATCACATCAGGTGCTTCTATCCAGCTTCCAAACATCGTTGATCTTGCTTATGGCGAATTCAAGGATGCTGTAGCAAACGGAACTGTTCCTTATGCTTCAAACGTAGATGTTATCTTCGGATACTTTGATGGAAATGACCACTACGAAGCAGCCCTTCAGGAAACAGATTACACATACAATGCAGAGTGGTTCACTCCTTTCTGGTCAGGTGTATTCAACATCAAAAATGGTGATATCTCTGTTCAGGATTATCTCAACCAGGTAGAGCCTGAAATGCAGGCAGCTCTTGATGAAGCTATAGAACTTCAGAATTCTGCAACAAAATAAAAGGGCATTACATAAAAAGCACATACATAGAGCCCCTCATAGCACTTGCTGAGGGGCTTTAATTTTAAAATCGGAGCAAGATATGGCAAAAAACAAAGTTAAAGTTCAAAGATCCGCCATTGCAAAAAGAGAGGAACGCTGGGCATGGCTCTTTATCGCCCCTCCATTCATTGGATTTATGCTTTTCATGGCATATCCAATAGTCTTTGCATTGATCGCCAGTACCAGTAAATGGACCGGCATCAACTCTCTGTGGGGAAATATTGTCGGACTTCAGAACTACATAAAAATCTTTTCAGATGTAAAGTTTTGGAAATCAATGGGAACAACCATTATCTACATGATCGGTATCCCCATCGGAATGATCCTGGGCGTGTCCATTGCCATGGGATTGAATCGGAAAATACCGGGAAAGAGACTCCTTACCACCATGTACTATGTCCCTGTGGTATCTTCCCTGGTGGCTGTATCCATTCTGTGGGCCTGGGTGTTCAACTACGATTACGGTCTGCTGAACGGGATCTACAAAGCCATCACGGGAGTCCACGGGCCCAACTGGCTGGGGGATGAAGTCATGGTAAAGATCTCCCTCATCATCTTCATGGTGTGGAAGGGCCTGGGCAGCTCCATTATCCTGTATCTGGCCGGTTTGCAGAATATCCCCAGAGATTATTATGAAGCTGCCATGATCGACGGAGCGGACGGATGGCAGAAATTCCGCAACATCACCCTGCCCCTTCTTTCTCCCGTTACCTTCTATATCCTGATCACCTCCATGATCGGCGGTTTCCAGGTGTTCGTGGAAGTACAGGTGATGACGCCCTCCGGCGGTCCCAACTATTCCGCAGCTACGGTCGTGTTCTATCTGTATGAAAAAGCCTTTACCAACGGACAGTTAGGATACGGATGTGCGATAGCAGTGATCCTGGCAACCATTATATTCATCATTACGGCCATTAACTTCAAGGGCCAGAACCGATGGGTCAAGACGATAGATTAAGGAGGCGCGCAGAAGATGGCTAATTTAACGATGACCGGCAGTAGGCGCAGCGGAAGATCCGGCGGTAAGGATTATGTATCCGACCGCGTGGTGACGCCCAAAGAGAAAATGCTGAATATCTTCATCTTTGTAGTGCTGTTCCTGTTTGCCATTACAATGGTGTTCCCCCTGATCTATATGGTCGCCACGTCCTTTATGACGAAAAACCAGATCCTTTCAGGGTCCCTCACCATATTCCCTGATCCGATCCTGATCGGCAAGTATTCCCAGGTGCTGCAGAAAGGGCAGTTTGTCAGTGGTATCTTCAATACCATCATGGTAGAGATCCCTGTGCTCCTGGTGGGTGGTTTTACCTCCTCCCTGGCGGCGTTCGCCTTTGCCAAGATGAACTTCCGTGGGAAAAATGCCTTTTTCCTGGCACTGCTGGCCACCATCATGATCCCCTTTGCGGTAGTTATGATCCCTCAGTACGTTCTTTTCACCAAGCTTCGCTGGACCAATTCACTGGCGCCCCTTATTATCCCGGGATGCTTTGGTAATGTAGGAATGATATTCTTCTTAAGGCAGAACCTCTACAGCATTCCTTCAGATCTTATGGATGCAGCCAAGATTGACGGATGTAACTATTTCGGAATCTACTACAAGATCTTCCTTCCACTTATGAAAGGTGCTCTTGGAACACAGCTGATGCTGTGGTTTATGGGAATATGGAATGACTATCTCGCTCCTACAATCTTCCTTAGAAGCGAAAAGACCTGGACACTTCAGGTGGTCATCAGATCCTTTAACTCATACTATGCGATTCAAAGTGACTACGCGCTGATCATGGCGGCCTCGGTAATAGCGATGCTGCCGACTCTGATACTGTTCTTTATGTTCCAGAGGATGATCATTCAGTCAATCGCCATCAGCGGAATCAAATAAGAAAAGAAAAAGGTTAGCCGGCCGTGTGTCGACTAACCTTTAATTTTGCCGTATTATATAGATGTATTGTGTATGACTGGGGGAAAAAGCATTGTTGGCGATATATCCGCTGATCTTTTTGGCGCTGACCTTTTGGGGAACAAGGCGCAAAACAGAAGATGATGATTTCCTGACATTTAGCAAGATGCTCCGCTCTGCAGCCTGCTTTGGGATCATCCTTCATCACCTTGCCCAGATTTCCACCAACTATGGCTATGTCAACAAGGGCATAATAACGACCTTTAACTATCTTGGGTTTCTTTTTACTTCCCTGTTCTTTTTCTTCTCCGGCTTCGGACTGCTTACAAGTTTCCTGAATAAGCCCGGATATTTGGATGGCTTTTTGAAAAAGAGACTTCCATCCGTTCTGATTCCCTTCTGGGGCGTAAACCTGTTTGGAGTTCTGATAAACAACTATCTCTATCCCAGGGGAAAAACAGCGGCAGACCTGGTTGTTGACATACTTGGAGTGACGCTGGTGAACAGCTTTGGCTGGTTCATTATTGAGATAACAATCCTCTATCTGGTCTTCTATTTCCTGTTTAAAAAAGTTAAGAACAAAGACGTCGCCCTTATCCTCATGTGCGTATTTCCTGTCGTCTTGACGATTTACAGCTTTAAGCTGGGACATCCCGATGACTACAATAAAAGCGAATGGTTCCGGGGAGAGTGGTGGTTTAATTCTACGCTGTCCTTTTCCTTTGGAATGATCTACGCAAGGTTCAGGGAAGGAATGGACAGGGTTTTTGATGCCCATTACAAAGTTTTTGCGGCAGTGACAGCAGTTCTTTTTGCTGTGGTAGCGCAGCTGTCTGTATTAGCCGTTCGTTACCTGGGATACTATCACGAAAAATCAGTTCTTGGCAGGCGGGATGCGGCAGTTACTCTGGCCCTTCAGCTTGCAGCGTGCCTTTTCTTTAATCTGTTGATAATCCTTCTTTCCAGAAAGGTTTATATCGGAAACAAAGCCCTGGAGTTTATCAGTGGTTTCAGCTTAGAGCTCTTTTTGGTGCACGGATACTACGTGAACTGGATATATGACAAGGTGCAGCAAAGCGATTTTGTTCTTTATGCTCTTGTAATTATTTGCTCTTTTATCATCGCATTCCTCCTTTCGAAGGTTAATAAATGGCTGGTTAAAAGAGTTGTAGGAGTGATGTGCAATACTCGTGCAAAACTGGACCGAAAAAGGATTATAAAAATAGCACTGGTGACATTGGCGCTCATCGCTGTGGTGATTGGAATAGTCTATGCCAGAGGGTATATATTCTCCGGAAAAGAGTACAAAGAACAGTGCAGAGCCTTAAAGGATGCAAAGGTTGGTGATGAGGTATATTGGGGACACTTTAATACCGACGGTACTATCCCGGGGAAAGAAAGGCTTGTGTGGATCGTTATAGAAAGAGACGGGGATGAGATATGTCTTTTAACAAAGGAAGGTATCGACGGAAGCTACTATAATCAGAAACACGAGGCAGTTACCTGGAAGGAATCGGATATTAGAAAGCTGATGAATTCCAAGGAGATGCTTGATTCCTTCAGTCGCTATGAAAAGCAGAATATGCTTGAGAAGGATGGAGATATGCTTACGCTCATGACACCGGAGCAGGCAGAAAGCGTCTTTTCGTCTGACGAAGAGAGGATCCTGTTTGTTACAAAGGAAGCAGAGGCTAAGGGAACCAATACAAATTATATGAGTAAAGACAACTATTGGGATTTTCAGGATAGAAAGTCTTCCTGGTGGTGGCTTAAGGGCCCTGTTGATGAGGGTGATATCTACGCACCGATAGTGACGGTAGATGGCGAGATTGTTACAGGGACCAAAGCCGTTAATAAGCCTTCCGGAGCCATAAGACCGGTTTTGTGGCTTGATATCAGTGCAGGAGAGTGAACAAACTCTTTCAAATCCTCTTCAAATACAAAAAGCAGGATTGAAGTCCCCGTGGAAACTGTGGTAAAATCTTGCAGATATGAAATCACAGGCGCTTGTATGCGCAAAAATTGCGGCGACCCATCCATAGATGCGGCGTCGACTAAGGAGACAAAGGGTATGAAAGAGTTTTTAAAGAGGAAAAACATCGAGATTTCCTTAAAGCGCTATGGTATTGACGCTTTGGGGGCAATGGCACAGGGATTGTTCTGTTCACTTCTGATTGGAACTATCATCAATACCATTGGAACACAGTTTAAGGTTCCGTTTCTTATGAAGACAGTAGCAACCATCGCTGGTGCTGATTACACAGTCGGCGGCCTTGCTACAGCAATGAGTGGTCCGGCAATGGCAGTGGCTATAGGATATGCGCTTCAGTGTCCGCCGCTTGTTCTTTTTTCAATGATAACAGTAGGATTTGCAGCTAACGCCCTGGGCGGAGCCGGCGGTCCTCTGGCAGTTCTTTTTGTGGCAATTATCGCTGCGGAATTCGGAAAAGCAGTTTCAAAAGAGACTAAGGTCGATATATTGGTCACTCCACTTGTTACAATAGCAGTGGGTGTATTCTTCTCATGGCTGATCGCACCGCCTCTTGGTAAGGCAGCAATGTCAGTCGGAAACCTGATCATGTGGGCAACAGAGCTTCAGCCATTCCTTATGGGAATACTTGTTTCAGTAGTTGTGGGCATGGCTCTTACGCTTCCTATCTCTTCAGCAGCAATCTGTGCGGCACTTGGACTTACGGGTCTTGCAGGCGGAGCAGCTGTGGCAGGATGTTGTGCTCAGATGGTGGGCTTTGCGGTTATCTCCTTCAAGGAGAATAAGTGGGGCGGACTTGTTTCTCAGGGCATCGGAACTTCAATGCTTCAGATGGGCAACATCATCAAGAACCCAAGAGTATGGATCGCACCTACAGTGGCATCAGCAATCACAGGACCTATCGCAACCTGCATCTTCAAGCTTCAGATGAACGGAGCACCTGTTTCATCAGGTATGGGAACCTGCGGTCTTGTAGGACAGATCGGAGTTTACACCGGATGGGTAAACGATGTTGCATCAGGGGCTAAGGCCGGCATCACAGGTATGGACTGGCTTGGACTTGTACTTATTTCATTTGTACTTCCTGCAGTTTTATCACTGATCATCCACAGCGTGGTAGTTAAGCTTGGATGGGTTAAAGAGGGAGATTTAAAGCTCTGATCTCGGAGGCTTTATGAATATTCTTCAGGGAACAATTATATATGTACTTATAGGGGGAGCTGTGATCGCCGCACTTGTGTTTATCATAAGGGCGGTGATCAGAAGGCTCCCTCATGAGCTTCCAATGGATGAAATGGAAGGCCATGACTTTGAGTACTACTGCGCTGATCTTTTAAGTGCAAACGGATTTCTTGAAGTTGAGGTCACCAAGGGCAGCGGAGATTTCGGTGCGGATATTCTTGCAGAGAAGGACGGGATCACCTATGCCGTCCAGTGCAAGTGCTACGACAAACCCATAGGAGTCAAGGCTGTACAGGAAGTATATGCAGGCCGTGATTTCTATGACAGAATGGTGGGAGTCGTGATGACTAATCAGTACTTCACACAGCCCGCCGTGGAGCTTGCTAAAAAGCTCAATATCATGCTCTGGGACAGGGGCTACATAGATTCTATGGACAAGGCGAATTCATCGGGGAAAGCATAATGATCATAAAAATAGACGACGATTTTGATCTGAAAAAAATAGCAGACTCAGGCCAGTGCTTCAGGTTTAATGAATGCCCGGCGTTAGAAAACGGAAACAGGCGCTACAGCGTATCATCCATGGATAGGCACCTGTTTATTACTGAGCTTTCTGATAATTCTTATGAATTTGACTGTTCTGAAGAAGAGTTTAATGCTTATTGGAAGGCCTACTTTGACTTAGACCTCAACTACCGCGAGATAAGAGGCAGGATCCGTGAGGAAAAAGACCCTTATCTTTATCTTGCATCTGAATACGGACAGGGCATCAGGATCCTTAGACAGGACCCCTTCGAGATGCTCATCTCTTTTATAATTTCCCAGAGAAAAAACATCCCGGCCATCAAGGCTTCCATAGAAAAACTCTGTGCCCTGGCAGGTGATGTAATAGCCGAGGATGAAACCATCGGCAAAATATATTCTTTTCCAACCCCGCAGAAGCTGGCAGCACTTAGCATGTCAGAGCTTTCCGGTTGCAGTCTTGGCTACAGGGACAAGTATGTCCATCAGGCAGCTCTTGATGTGGTAAGCGGAGCGGTTGACCTTAAGGCTTTTGAGAGCCTTGATGATGAGGCACTTATGCAGGAGCTCTTAAAGCTCTTTGGCGTGGGAGTCAAGGTTGCCAACTGCGAGATCTTGTTTGGATATCACAGACTGGATGCATTTCCAAAGGATGTATGGATCAACAGGGTTTTGGAGTCTCATTATCAGCAGGGATTCCCATTTGAAGATTACGCTCCATACAATGGTATTATGCAACAGTATCTCTTTTTCTATTCCAGAAGTAATTCCCAGGCATAAATTTGTACATAGACAACTTAATAAAAATGTATATTATTCCCATTGACGTCTTGTACAGGTTATGGGAACATGGTTGTGCAGGCAGTTAACGAATTTTAGTGAGAGCACAGACGTGGCAAAATATCAGAAAGTTATTGAATGGATAACTGAAAACATTGATTCAGGAGTACTAAGACCCGGAGAGAGGATTCCCTCTGAGAACGAGCTCTGCGACCGGTTTGATCTTAGCCGTCAGACCATCAGACACGCGATCGCACAGATGGCAGAGGATGGTCTTTTGGAGAGCCGAAGGGGAAGCGGAACTTACGTCTCAGACATCAGAGCCCAGGAAGGTGAGAGGAGTGTAGTGGCTGTTGTCACTACTTATGTGGATGACTACATATTCCCCAGCACCATAAGGGGCATTGAGAGTGCGCTTAGCGATAAGGGATATTCCATGCAGCTTTCCTTTACCAACAATACAGTTGGCAAGGAGAGGCAGATCCTCAAGGATCTTCTGTCAAGAAATGACGTGGCAGGGGTTATCATGGAGCCGGTTAAGAGTGCCCTTCCAAATCCAAATACGGATCTTTATTTAAAGCTTCAGGACAGAAAGGTCAAGGTGCTTTTTATCAATAGCTTTTATCCTGAGCTTGATATGCCACATGTCTCACTGGATGACTCTGAGTGCGCCTACAGGGCAGTAAATGCTCTTATCTCAGCGGGGCACAGGGATATAGGATGCGTCCTTAAGCTCGATGACGGACAGGGACGCGAGAGATACCGGGGGTATATGAAGGCCATAAGTGAAGCCGGGATCTCTTTTTCCTATGACAGGGTAAACTGGATAGACACCATAGATCTTAAAAATGGCAGGAATTCGCTTAAAAAGGCCATGGAGAGACTTGGGGGCTGCAGCGCAGTCTTTTGCTACAACGATCAGGTGGCGGGAATGATGATGGAAATGCTCGCCGAGAACGGGATCAAGGTTCCTGAGGACATATCCATTATAGGAATGGATGATTCTGACATCGCCAGATACGGCGTGAACGGGGTTACAATTTCTTCTATTCCGCATCCCAAGGAGAAGCTTGGAGAAAAGGCTGCACAGATCATGATAAGGATGATACATGAGGGCAAGATCGCATTTAATGCCACTCATGAATTTGTGGAAGAGGTCATCATCAGACAATCCACCAGAGCAAAATAAAAAGTAAAATGGAGGTAATTATGGGAGACGCAAAAAAGGCAATTGCAGAGGGTAAGACATATCTTGGTATTGAATTTGGTTCAACAAGAATCAAGGCTGTGCTCACAGACACAGAGTACACCCCCATCGCTTCAGGTTCACACAGCTGGGAGAACCGCCTGGACAACGGTATATGGACCTACACACTGGATGATGTATGGGGAGGATTCCAGGACTGCTACAAGAACCTGGCAGCTGATGTAGAGAAGCAGTACGGGGAGAAGCTGACTACAGTAGGAGCTATGGGATTCTCAGCCATGATGCACGGCTACATGGCTTTTGATAAGGACGGAAATCTCCTGGTACCATTCAGGACCTGGAGAAATACTATAACAGAAGAGGCTTCAGAGAAGCTTACGGATGTATTGGGATATCACATTCCTCAGAGATGGAGCATTGCTCATCTCTATCAGGCAATCTTAAACGGAGAAGAGCATGTTTCCAAGATCGACTTCTTCACAACTCTGGCAGGATATGTTCACTGGCAGCTTACAGGGGAGAAGGTTCTGGGCGTTGGCGATGCTTCAGGAATGTTCCCTATCGATTCAGCAACCTGCAGCTACAATGAGAAGATGCTGGATCAGTTTGATGAGCTTATCGCTCCTAAGAACCTTGGTTGGAAGATCAGAGATATCATTCCGAAGTCACTTCCTGCAGGTGCGGCTGCCGGAACACTCACAGAAGAAGGCGCAAGAAAGCTTGATCCTACCGGAACATTAAAGGCAGGTATTCCGGTTTGTCCTCCTGAGGGAGATGCAGGAACCGGTATGGTTGCAACAAACTCAGTTGGCGTGAGAACAGGTAATATCTCTGCCGGTACATCTGTATTCTCAATGGTTGTACTTGAGCACAGCCTCTCCAAGGCATATCCTGAGCTTGATCTTGTTACAACACCAAGCGGCGAAGAAGTTGCCATGGTTCACTGCAACAACTGTACATCTGATCTGAACGCATGGGTAGGCCTCTTTAGAGAATTCGCCGGCGCCATTGGCAAGGATGTTGACGATGATACATTATATGGAACACTTTACAGAAAGGCTATGGAGGGTGATGCTGACTGCGGCGGACTTCTTGCATACAACTATTTCTCTGGTGAGAGCATCACAGGCTTTAATGAGGGAAGACCTCTCTTTGTCAGAAGACCTGATGATAAGTTCAATCTTTCCAATTTCATGAGAACACACCTTTACACAGCACTTGGTGCTCTTAAGGTGGGCAATGATATTCTTATGAAGGAGGAGAACGTCAAGGCTGATTTCTTCTTTGGACAGGGCGGCTTCTTCAAGGTAAGAGGTGTTGGCGACAGAGTTATGGCAGCAGCACTTAATACTCCTATCAAGCTCATGGAGACTGCAGGAGAGGGCGGCCCTTGGGGCCAGGCTATTCTTGCCGGATTCATGTGTGAGAAAGAGGAGGGCGAGACCTTAGAGAAGTACCTTGCTGATAATGTATTTAAGAGTGGCAAGGTTGAGACCTGCGATCCTGTTAAGGAAGATGTAGAGGGCTTCGACAAGTTCATGAAGGACTACAATGCAGGACTTGCAGTAGAGAGAGCAGCAGTAGATTCACTTAAGTAATGATAATATGAGAGAAAAGAGGAGCTGTGTACTGATTATGTGATCGGTGCACAGCTTTTTTTGACTTTTGAATCAAAGCAGAATTGACAGCGCTCAAAGGCAGCGTTAAAATTTAAACGAACACGTTCATAAACATTTCCAAAACCATAAAAAAGGGGCCATCAAATGCCAAAGATCATTGAAAACCTGCGAGAGCAGATAATTGAAGAAGCAAGGAATCAGTTGTTTTCTGTGGGATATGCCAGGACCACGATACGGTCTGTTGCCAGTGGCTGTGGAATTGGAGTTGGCACAGTCTACAATTACTTCCCATCAAAAGACCTGCTGATTTCAAGCTTCATGTTGGAAGATTGGCATGACTGTACTAAAAGAATAGCTGCGCTTAATCCTGATCATTTTGAGGAATTTTTCACGGGAATAAATGATGCCCTGACTGACTTCGTAAAGAAGTATGAATTCCTTTTTCGGGACAAGGATGCATCAGCTGTTTTTGCGTCTGCGTTCTCAGAGAGGCATATTCAGCTAAGAAATCAGATATCCAAAATAATAGAGCCGGCATGTCAAAGTAAAACCGGCGACTTTCAGGATCGGGAATTCCTTACAAACTATATATCCGAATCAATCCTGATCTGGGTTATGTCGGGGGCAGATATCCGGGATCAGTTAATTGTCTTAAAAAGACTAATAAAATAGCTCAAAGGAGGAGACAGTATATGAGTAGTTTTGAAAATCTGAGGATCGTAGATAATTTCTACCAGACCTCACTATTCTTTCCCATGCCGACCGTGGTGATAAGCACTCTGTGCGAGGACGGAAGCACAAATCTTGGACCATATTCATTGGTACAGCCATACTACGTTGCTGGCAGAGATTATTATGCCATGCTGCTGAATTGCCGCAATTCATCAAACACGGCACAGAACATCCTTCGCACAGGAAAGTGCGCGATCAACTTTATCGACGACAGCCCAAAGAATTTCAAGGAAGCAGTTAAGCTCTCCTGGCCCGGGGACAAGCCATCAGAGAAGATGCCTAAATGTAAATTCCCTTTGGAAAAGAGCCTTACCCAGGAGGAGAATCCTGATGACATAAGACCCATGGTCATTGCCGATGCGATCGAAGTTATCGAGTGCACATGGATGAGAGATCTGGACGGAGCACAGAATGACCAGCCAGGGAACCTTGAAGGCTACGAAGGACCTTATCACGATTTCAACGGAATCACCAGCAAGTTTGGAGCTCACTTCATTCTTCGCATCGACAGAATTCTTATGAAAAAGAAATATCGCGATGCCATCATAAACGGAGTAAAGGCAAGTGATTTCCCGCCTCTTCCCGTAGACTATGGGTACCGCGATTCCAAGAATTTCTGGTTCCACAGAAAAAGACATATGAGAGCAGAGCTTCTTCCTGTTCGTGAGGCATCTCTTGAATCAGTAAGGTATGCTGCAGAACGAGTTGACGACAAGATCAAGTTCACAGATGACGCCCTTAAGCTAATGCTGAATGTGCCCAGAGTTTTCCTGCCGGCTGCCCTTAAAGGCTGCGTTGAATGGGCAAGAGAAAATAATGTGCAGCTCATAACCGAAGAACACATGAAGATAATCAACGACAAACGCTCAAAAGAAAAGAGCAAAAAGTAAATTACCGAAACGGAAGGAGAAACAACATGAAAGTAGTACTTGCAGGCGCTTATGGAAATCTTGGCGCAGATGTTTTTAAGGCGCTTCTCAAGGAGGGGCATGAAGTAGTTGCACTGGATATGGCACAAAGGGATATTGGTGTAACCGGCAATTTCTCTTTTACCAAAATTGACGTCACTAATCCTGAGACATTGAAAGGAACATGCGATGGCGCGGATGCTGTCATCACAACAGTAGGACTTACAAAGGGCTCTGCCACAGTTACAAATTATGAGATTGACTATCAGGGAAACCTTAATCTTCTTAATGAAGCAAAGGCAGCCGGAGTAAAGAATTTCACCTACATCTCAGTAATTAAGGCTGACATGGCCCCCAAGGTTCCGATGGTTCACTCCAAATACATGTTTGAACAGGAGCTTAAAAAGAGTGGCCTTACCTATGTGATCCACCGCCCAACAGGCTACTTCTACGATATCGTAAAGGTCTTCAGACCTATGATTGAAAAGGGTGAGGTCACACTGCTTGGAAATGAGCCTGTTCACTGCAATGTTATTTCTACAGAAGACTTTGCAGACTTCATCGTTAAGCACATGCTGGATGAGAACAAGACCTATAACATTGGCGGTAAGGAGACATACTCCTATGAAGAGATTGCCAATATGTGCTTTGCAGCAGCGGGAAAAGAGCCTGTGATAAAGCGTGCGCCTGTATGGCTCTTCGACGTTCTTGCTTTTGTGAACAAGCTTAAAAAGAATGGCAAAGAAGCTATTATTCGTTTCTCAAAATTCACACTTTCGCAGGATATGGTTGGAGACACAGCTTACGGGGAAATGAGTTTTTCTCAGTACATAAAGGATAACTTCAACAAATAAATAAATCCGGAAACAGGAGGATATAAAGATGGGGTGGAATTATCTGCTCATTATTTGCATAGTCTGCGCAGCTCTTTGCGCAGTAGGCTTTTATAAATATGTTTACTTTCTTTCTATAGGCTACGGCTTTGCCATAGCCGGGGGCGGAATTACTGTTATGATCATCGCTCTGAAAAATGGTTGGAGCTTCGGTGTGACATGGCTGTTAGTGCTTCAGACAGTTTTGTTCATCATTTACGGTGCAAGGCTTTCGGGATTTCTTTTGATAAGAGAAATTAAAAATGCTGCATATCGAAAGACTCTTCAGGAGGCAACCAAGACCGACAAGCTTCCGATATTTGTTTCCATTTCAATCTGGATCTGCGTTGCAATCCTGTACACAGCCCAGGTAAGCCCTGTTTTATACCGCTACATGAATGGTTCCAAGGACTTCTATGTGCCCATGATCGGAATTGTTATTTCACTTTGCGGAATTATCTTAGAGTCTGTTGCCGACAAGCAGAAGTCCCAGCAGAAAAAGAAAAATCCAAATATGGTGGCTACAGAGGGACTTTATAAAATGGTAAGATGCCCTAACTACCTTGGAGAGATCATCTTCTGGACAGGAATTTTTGTTAGCGGTCTAACTACTTACGCCGGTATTGGTCAGTGGCTTATGGCAATCATCGCTTACATCTGCATTGTATATATCATGTTCAATGGTGCTCAGCGGCTTGAAGGCAGACAGATGAAAAGATATGGCGATGACCCGCAGTATAACGCCTATGCCGACAGTACTCCGATCATCATTCCATTTTTGCCTGTTTATCATCTGAACAAAAAATGAAATAAGTTTTGGGGGTTAATTAAATGAAGGAATACACAGTATCAATGGCTTTGACTGATTTTATTCCGGTGATTTTCTTCGCGATTGCAGCCATTATTTTGCAGAGGGATCTTTACAACAAGATGAGCAAAGGTGCCTTTGCGTTGTTCGCGGTTGGCACCATTGATATCATTTGCGCCGGAGCAGCAAAGGCTCTATATAAGCTTTTATATGCAACAAACATCTGCGACTTTCAGCCGCTTAACACCATGTTTTTCCCACTTCAGTCTATAGGATTTCTTTTGGCGGGAATCGGCATCATTGCCATGGTCACACACAAGCAGACCAAAAACGCAGCTCTTGCTGTGGCAGCTCCGCCTGTTTACTCGGGAACCATGATATTTGTAGCATTTATGGTAGTGGGGCTTGGCCTTGTTTGCACGGCTCTTTCAATAGTTGCAGCCAAGCTAAAGAAGCCACTTCTTATAGCGCTTTTCGTTGTGGTATTCTTTTTGTATCTGTCAATGGGGTACCTGTCCACCAGAGATTTTTCTTCAAGCTACATGAACTGGGTGGCGCAGGGGGTAAATTTCGTAGCGACTATGCTATTTCTGTTTGGCGTCATGAGACTGCATAGTGCAGGGCTTGCAGATCTATTACTAAAAAAAGGGGCGTAAGGAATTATTAAAATGTTAGACAAACTTCTACTGGAAATCAAAAATAAATTCAGGCTTTCACCTGTGGATGCATCAGACTTTGCGGCTATTAAAGTGTCGGGAATGAAGTTTGCAATAAGCGCTTTTGAGGCAGCAGGGCTTGGCCACGTCTCAACTATGGAGGCTAAAGGCTTCTTTGGTCTTATGAAGATGGAAACGCTTATCGTTGTGCCAAAAGATATCGACCTGCCTCTTCTTTCTTATGATAGGATCAAGGCTTTCGGAAAAGAGACACTGATCATAGAGCTGTATGATACATGCCTTAAAAAGTGTGACCTTGAAGGCTTGAAACGACTTAAGGACATCAACAGCTCTTTTGCCAAATATGAAACAGGAAGTCACTGGTATGACAGTATAAAGCTTCCTGAGAGCATTGGGTTTAAGGGGAAGAAAAAAGACGCAGATGTCTTCGATGCCCTGTGCCTTGACTATGTAAAGGCGTATCTGGCTTTGGAGGCTGATCAGGTTACAGATAAGAAGGCCAAAGCTGCAAAATCTGCAGTGTATGTTGACGGCCTTCTAAGTAACGGAGGACCTTCCACAGATGTTTTTGTAAAGGGCATCGGAAAAGAAAAAACTACCAGGCTCTTCAAAGAAATTCTCTTTGGAGCCTGATAGCTTCATTTAAAAAATGTTATCTGATTCAAGCGGGGATTCATTCTCCGCTTCCTGTATTTCCGCGGCTTCCTGTGTTTCCTGTATGGCCTGTGCTTCCTGCGCTGCCTGTTCACGTATCTGCTCTGCTAGGAGCTGGCTCTCATCCCAGGTCAAAATCTCCTCTTTTGGGACATCTTCAGGGATTGGCTGGTAAAAATCATCCATTCCCTTTGGGTTGCCTTCATCGTCTTCCCCAAGATTCTCATTGGTCAGACTGTAATCAGCGTTAAATACATCTGTGAAATAATATGTCGGTGAGAGATTGTCAACATATGCAGTATCGATATCTATATCCCCTGCATTGTCAATATATACCGTGCCTAATGACGAAACCACAGGCTCTTCGTACAGGTTGTATGACCCATCAGCGCCACCAAGTATCTCATAATACTTGTCAGCAAGATCTTTAATATCCATGTACCTTTCGCTGTCGAGAATACGTATATCAACGACCTCGGCGTTTGTCGGTGTCAGATCCTGCTGCACATTTCCATTAGCATCTGTGCTGATATTGCAGTCCACATTTAACCAGATGATTCTGAACTTGTCTTCCATTGAAGCATCAATTAGATACTGGTCTCTGTCCTGATTATCCTCTTCAGTACCGGCTGCATACTCTGCTGTCTTCCATTGAAGAAGCGGAATATGTCCTGAATAACCACTTAGGTCCTCCTTTGCCTCCGTGAGGTACATACTGGAGATCTGGCCGTTCAGTGTATACCACTTCTGATCGAACGCAGACACTGTATAGTCCAGTGACTCCCGCCCGTCTTCTTCAGCCCCGCCCGTCTTCTCGTTTGAAAAAGTCACAGTGCTTCCCAGAGATGTTCCGGTATCTTCAAGAGTAACTTCTACAAGCAGCCTGTCTTCTGTAAGTTCGCTGTCAGTATCGTCCACATGCACATCAGCTGCATCTTCATAATGCCAGTGCTCCTCGTCATCATATATCCTTTCGGGAACCGTAGCAGTTATCTTACCTGTGTGTATCCTCTCGTCTATCTGCTTCTGAACAATCTGTACATAAGGATCATCGGGATCACTTTTGTCAATCTCTGAAGGGTCAGCTAAGTGTTGCAATAATGCATTTATTTCAAGCGCATTTAAAAGACGTTCAGGCGAAAGTTCATCCTCATTCTGCCATAAGAACTTTCCCAACCAGATACCGACCAGATCCCTGAATGCAAGCTTTTTTACCAGTTCCGTATATGCCTCGTTAAATCCATTTTCTTCATATAACGTAAGATGTTTTTCCGCAGCATCGTTATAATATAAGTACCCGTCCTCAAATATCTTAAAATACATGGCTTGTCTTGGAAAATAAATACTCAGGCCACCATTTTCATCCGTCCCTTCAAAATTTGCGATGACTGCATCGGATAAGGTGTTTACCAGGTCACGGCTTGCTGATCGCAGTTCTTCAGAATAGCGCTCATCCTCTGAAAAAGTTTCCGCAATTCTCTTTAAATCATACAGATTGCTTGATCCGTAACCATGTTTATTATCAAAGTGGGAGTCTCCTTCAAGGCCATTCATTATATGGTAAAAGTTCTCATCTGCCTCTGAATAAAGCAGAGAAGAAAATGTTGTGAGTGCATCATCCAGCCTGTCCATCTGTTTTAGATCGACACCTGACAATGTAAAAGCAGTTCCGGCATATTGATTGGCATAGCTGTCTGTAATGGCATTTGACAGGCCTACACCTGTTATGGTGGGATTTTCCCTGACAGCACGGATCATTCCTGAATAAAGCCACCCATTGTCAGCTTCATTTTCTTCGGATGCAACAAAATAATCAGCGTATTCCGAAAGTGAACATGCAACTTCAAAGCTTCCCATAAGGCAAGAATCAAAACCGAGTAGTTCAAACTTGTTGCCATTTTTTATAAAACTGGATTCAGAAAGAGCCTCTGCAATTGTGGGGATTGGAATTGGAGTGGTATATACCGGATCTTCATCAGGATGTTCATTGCTCCATGCCTTATACAGGTCATCCACGCCAAAGCCCGACAATCCGCTTCCGTGACCGCTTAATATCAGATCATATTTCTGAGCAGGGGCGTATGTTGTGGCAAAGTCTATGCTATCTGTAATGAAATCAGGATTAACAGCATATTCGTTATCCGCTGTGCGAAGGAGCTTAAGGCTGTTACTGCTGCCACTGTTTTCTATTGTCCAGATCTGAACTCCGGATATTTCTGTGCTGTATTTTTCAAGCAGCCTTGTTGCTTCAGCATCTATCCTAGCCTTTTCTTCATTAGTACATTTATCGTAGGATGCCCTGCCGGGGAAAAGAGTTTCTGTAACATACTGCTTATAACATTCAGGGTCATCCATATGCCAGAGCTCTGAGCCGCCTGTTACCAGAATAACTCGCAAATAATCCGGGATGTCTGACTCAAGAACATCAAGCAGCTGCCTTGTGACCATAGCTTTGTCAGATTCTATATCCGCACCTATTATGTACAGGATTACAGTTCTGGTGGTCGCATTTTCTTTATCATCGGATCCGTGGTCCTCTGCTGAATCGGAATCAGATGACTGAAACTGTGCTGTATTCTTGGGCAAAGCGCTCTTAGTCGGATCTACACCCGTTATCTTGCAGACAAAGACTGTAGTAGCGCCCTTTTTATTGACGATTCCCACCATGCCATACATGAGGGTCAACTTCTCAATTCCAGCCTTTGCCTTGGCCTCATCAAGAACTGTGACCGAGAGGATTACGGTCTGTTCTCCCTTTTTTATGGAATAGGAGTCCATTCCGTCATAGGTAACCTTAAGCCCATCAAATCCATCAGACAAAAGAGCTGTTCCCACAGGGAAGCGTTTCTCTGTGTGATAAAGATTAGACGTATCGATGGCGGCAGACGTCTGAGCATTATCTGCATTCAGGGTTTTCCCTTCGGCAGCATAGACATGGAAATTCGCCCCTGGTATAGAAGCTACCAGAAGCACATACATCATAGATATCGCCAGTAACTTTTTTACTCTTTTAATCATTCTTTTTTGCCCTCATTTGACCAATCCCTACACTAAATATTTTAGCATTTCCCTAAGCTATTTACTATGTTCGGGGGATAGCTTGATTTTGCTATTTGGAGAGTCAAAATCAGGTTTTTTATTTGAAATTGCCATGTATACAATCGCCTGATTTAGGCTATAATGGTAGTGGTTTTCAAACGTAAATGCAGAAAAAAGGAGTGCTGACATGTTAGAAGAACTTAAGAAAAGAGTATACGAAGCAAACATTCTGCTTCCCAAGTACGGTCTTGTAACATTCACTTGGGGGAATGTAAGTGAGATTGACAGAGAATCAGGATTGTTTGTAATCAAGCCCAGTGGCGTTGACTACGAGACCATGACTCCCGATGATATGGTGGTTATGGATCTTAACGGCAATAAGGTTGAGGGCAAGCTCAATCCTTCATCAGATACACCAACTCATGTTGAGATCTACAAAGCATTTAAGGAAGTCGGCGGTGTTGTTCACACACACTCAAGCTATGCTACAAGCTGGGCACAGGCCGGACGCGGCATTCCATGCTATGGCACAACTCACGCAGATTATTTCTACGGAGAGATCCCCTGCGTAAGATGCCTTACCAAGGACGAGATCGAGAGCGCTTACGAAGAGAACACAGGCCATCTCATAGTTACCGAGTTTAATCGTATGGGAAAAGACCCTGCAGCTGTCCCTGCAGTTCTCTGCAAGAACCACGGTGTATTCACCTGGGGCAAAGATGCTCATGAGGCAGTTCACAACGCAGTTGTAACCGAGGAAGTTGCCAAGATGGCCTACAGATGCGAAGTGATCAACCCTGAAGTTAAGCCTGCACCACAGGAACTCCAGGATAAGCACTACTACAGAAAGCATGGTGCGAATGCATACTATGGGCAAAAGTAATCACTTAGCGAGGTTTTTTCGAGCTTGGTGTACTACTTTGTTCTGGCGAGCGTAGCGAGAGCAGAACTTCCTTGTGAATCCTTGGTTGAATTTGACCAATATATAGCATTAATTACGAAGAACTGGCGAAGCCCAAGTACTAAAATGAGAATGATGAGTTATACAAAAAACGAAAGGAAGCATAAACTATGACCAATCTTGAATTGCAGAAAATTGCAAACGAAGTCCGCAAGGGTATTGTGACAGCAGTTCACGCAGCAAAAGCTGGACATCCCGGCGGATCCTTATCTGCGGCAGATATCTATACATATCTGTATTTTGAGGAGATGAACATTGATCCCAAGGACCCTAAGAATCCTGATCGTGACCGCTTTGTTCTCTCCAAGGGACATACTGCTCCCGGCCTTTATTCCGTAATGGCACAGAGAGGATATTTCCCGGTTGAGGAGCTTACAACCCTTCGTAAGCTTGGCTCAAGACTTCAGGGACATCCCAGTATGCAGTACCTTCCCGGTCTTGATATGAGCAGCGGATCTCTCGGACAGGGAATCTCAGTTGCCTGCGGAATGGCTCTTTCTGCAAAACTTGATAATAAATCTTTCAGAACATATACCCTTCTTGGCGATGGTGAGATCGAAGAGGGACAGGTTTGGGAAGCAGCAATGTTTGCCGGATTCCGCAAGCTTGATAACCTTGTTGTTATCGTTGACAACAACGGCCTTCAGATCGACGGACCTATTGATCAGGTATGTTCACCATATCCTATCGACAAGAAGTTTGAGGCATTCAACTTCCATGTGATCAATGTTGATGCGCATGACTTTGACGCACTCAGGGCAGCCTTCAAGGAGGCCAGAGAGACCAAGGGTCAGCCTACAGCAATCATTGCCCACAGCCTTAAGGGCAAGGGTGTCTCCTTCATGGAGGGCCAGGTTGCATGGCACGGCGTAGCACCTAACGACGAAGAGTATGCTATAGCTATGGCAGATCTTGAGAAGATCGGCAAAGCGCTGGAAGGCTGAGAAGGAGGTTAAATCATGAGTGAGGTTAAGAAGATAGCTACAAGAGACAGCTATGGAAAAGAATTAATAGAGCTTGCAAAGGTCAATGACAAGGTAGTTGTTCTTGACGCAGACCTTGCAGCAGCAACAAGAACCGGCTGGTTCAAGAAGGAGTTCCCTGACCGTCATATCGACTGCGGCATCGCAGAGTGCAACATGATGGGAATCGCAGCAGGTCTTGCTACAACAGGTAAGATTCCTTTTGTAAGCACATTTGCTATGTTTGCTACAGGACGTGCTTTCGAGCAGGTTCGTAACTCAATCGGATATCCACACCTCAACGTTAAGATCGGTGGAACACATGCAGGAATCACAGTAGGTGAGGACGGTGCCAGCCATCAGTGCAACGAGGATCTTGCTCTTATGAGAACAATCCCGGGAATGGTTGTTATGTGCCCTGCAGATGACATCGAGGCAAGAGCCTGCGTAAGAGCAGCAGCTGAGCACGAGGGTCCTGTTTACATCAGATTCGGTCGTGCTGCATGCCCTGTTGTAAACGACAGACCTGACTACAAGTTTGAGCTTGGCAAGGGAACACTTCTCCGCGAGGGTACAGACGTAAGTATTATTGCTACCGGAATCGGAGTTGGAGCTGCACTTGAGGCTGCAGAGAAGCTTGCAGCTGACGGCATCAGCGCAGAGGTTGTTAATATCTGCACCATTAAGCCTATCGACAGAGAGCTTGTAGTAGCTACAGCAAAGAAGACAGGCAAGGTAGTTACTGTTGAGGAGCATTCAGTTATCGGCGGTCTTGGAAGTGCTGTTTGTGACGTGCTTTCAGAGGAGTGCCCTACAGTTGTTAAGAAGATCGGTATGCAGGACAAGTATGGTGAGTCAGGTTCTGCCGGAGATCTTGTTAAGAAGTACGGCCTTGATGGCGACGGTGTTTACGCATCAGTAAAGGAATTTCTTGGTAAATGAATAAATTATGTCCTTCAATATTAGCAGCAGATTTTAAAAATCTGGGGCAGCAGGTGGCGGATGTTGATAAGGCAGGAGCCCAGTACATCCATATTGATGTTATGGATGGAAGCTTTGTTCCCTCCATATCTCTGGGAATGCCGGTGATCAGCAGCATAAGAAGTGTGACTGACAAGGTTTTTGATGTTCATCTTATGATTGTTGATCCCATCAGGTATATAAAAGAGTTTGCCAAGATCGGAGCTGACAATATCACCTTCCATCTGGAGGCAACTTCTGACCCTCAGGCTGTAATTGATGAGATACATGCCTGCGGCAAAAAAGCCGGAATCTCTATAAAGCCCGGAACATCGGTTGATGAGCTGATTCCATATCTTGATAAGGTGGACATGATCCTTATCATGACTGTGGAGCCCGGATTTGGCGGACAGCCCTTTATCGAGGCGAGTTATGATCGCATCAGAGCAGTCAGGAAGATGCTCACGGACAGAGGCCTTGATACTGACATTCAGGTTGATGGCGGTATTTATAAAACCAACATCAAGGATGTAATTGCTGCCGGTGCGAACGTGATTGTTGCCGGTTCGGCAGTATACAAGGGTGACGCTGCGCAGAATACAAAAGATTTGCTGGAACTTATGAAATGATTTTAGAGACTGTACGAGACGGTGAGATATTATAGCTGACAAGACTGTAAAATGTCGCAAAATAGCAAGTTTTCATTGACAAAACTTAAAGTATACTTTAAAATCTTGTCGTGTAGTTTGCAAGGAATACCCATGTGTAATACACGTGGGTATTTTTGTGCGAAAATTTTATATAGACCTTTTATTAGGTAGGAGGAATTATGAAGAGATTTATCGCAATGATGGTTGCAGGCATTTCATGTGTAGCAATGCTTGCAGGATGCGGCAATTCTGCATCAACAGAAACAGCAGTAGAGACAACACCTGCTACTGCAACAGAAACTGCAGAGACAACTGAGGTTGCACCTGCTACAAACGAGACAGTAAAGGTTGACAAGCTTACAATCGGTTTTGTACCTTCACGTGATCCTGACGAGATCGTTACAGCAACTGAGCCTCTTAAGGAGCTCCTTACAACTGAGCTTGCAGGACTTGGCTACGAGGTTGGCGAAGTTGACATCACTGTAGGAACCAGCTACGAGGCAGTA
>JAEEGK010010060.1_pt1 | contig 21889 bp, 18 predicted proteins | sample 8958771 | NCBI WGS metagenome assembly JAEEGK01 (sample SAMN16246547, study PRJNA631951) | gut metagenome | biome: gut microbiome; feature: rumen; material: SC-attached | host: Bos | place: Iran: Karaj | collected 2018-10 | reverse complement strand
TTTTCGCCGTGACGACAATGTTGAAAAATTCATCAACGCACTGAAAATATTTTTTGCGGGATTTCCCTTTTCGCTCAACAATAAGAACGAAAAGCATTATCACGCAGTGCTTTACACTGTTTTGGCATCTTTTGGCGCCGACATCACCGCACAGCCCGAAACCGCCCTCGGCAAATGCGACTTAATTCTCAAAATGCCCAAAGCCATCTACATCATCGAGCTGAAATACAATCATTCAGCCGAAACCGCCCTCGACCAAATCGAGGAAAAAGACTACGCCACGGCATACAAGGACGACGGCAGAAAAGTCATAAAACTCGGTCTGAGCTTCGACGAGGAGAAAAGAAACATTGTAGAATGGAAGATGGTGGAAGCATAATTTTTCCGTTTTTTTCCCAAAAAATACTAACTTTGCACTCAATACAAGAAATAATATAACATCTAATTCGTATGAAAGACAAGACTTTTTTACTTGCTGCAAGTGGCGTCGCGCTACTCGCAGCGTGTGGCGGTCAGGAACAGATGCCAACCTTCGATGCACCGCAGACCACACTCACAACCATTGGCAACCCTTACATCCCGTTGTGGGACCACATCCCCGACGGCGAACCCTACGTTTTTGAAGACCCCGACAACCCCGGCAAATTCCGCGTTTACCTCTATGGCTCGCACGACATCGAGGTCAAAAACTACTGCGGACGCGACCAAGTGGTTTGGTCAGCGGACGTCAACGACCTCAATCACTGGCGAATGGACGGCGTAATCCTCAAAGTCGATAAAAACGGCAAGGGCGAGCCGCAGAAAGAGGCGGACATCCTCTTTGCGCCCGACGTTGCGCTCAAAGTGGACAAGGACGGCAACAAGACCTATTACCTCTACCCCAACAACCAAGTGGGCGGTCGCAACGGTATGGTAGCCAAGAGCAACCGTCCCGACGGCCCGTTTGAGGTAATCAACTGGGACAAAGCCAACCCCGATACCACCAACGGCGTATTGAAATTCGACCCGGCAGTATTCATCGACGACGACGGCAAGGTCTATGGCTATTGGGGATTCGGCACATCGCACGTAGCCGAACTCGACCCCGAAACGATGGCAACAGTCAAGAAAGGAACAAAAGTAACAGTAAGAATGATTGGCGGTTTTGAAGACAAGGACGACAACGAGTTCCGCTTCTTTGAAGCCTCATCCATTCGCAAAATCAAGGACAAATACGTGTTCATTTACAGCCGTTTCACCAAGGACGGCGAATTTGGACTGCCAACCTCCAACTACACCCTCGCCTACGCTTACAGCGACACCCCGACAGGCCCGTGGACTTACGGCGGCACTATCATCGACGGCCGCGCCCGTGAGAAAGACCCCGACGGCAAGGTAATCCCATCCGCAACTCCTGACGGCAATACGCACGGCTCCATCTGCGAAATCAACGGTAAATGGTGGGTATTCTACCACCGTCAGAATGGCTTGAACGAATTTTCAAGGCAGGCAATGGTCGCCCCGATCAATGTAACCGTAGAAGAAGGCAAGGGCGGCAAGGTAACAATCACCGAAGGAGAATACACGTCGGAAGGTTTTTCTGTTGACGGCTTGAACCCCACCGACATCCATCCCGCCGGCATCTGCTGCTGGCACACAGGCCCCAAGAGAGCATTGCACGAATGGCCCAACAACACCTTCTACGGCTCGTATGTTGCCGCTGCATACGGCACCACACCCGAGAGCAACCTCAAAGAGCCTTACGCCCTCAAAAACAACATCAACCCCGTTGTCCTCAATACCGACGGCTCGATTGTGGGCTACAAGTATTTCAATTTCACTGACTACAAGGGCATGAATGACGTTTGGCTGCTCCTCGGTATGAAACCCGAAGGCATTGACGGCAAAATTGAGGTTTACCTCGACCGTCCGTGGGCTAAGCAAGGTGGCAAACTCGTCGGCACACTCAACATAAAAGCCGATATGCCGCAGGCCTCCGCCGAAACGCCAATCAAACTTGACGGTATGACCAACCTCGACGGCAAACACGCCATCTACCTCGTGTTCTCCTCCCCGACCAAGGATAAATCAATCTGCACGTTGGAAACCATCAGGTTTGCTGCGAAATAATTTTATTTTATTGCATCATCGTAGGGGCGTACCTCGTGTACGCTCCGTTTTTAACGAAACAATAATTATGAAAAAATTCCTGTTCATCGCGTTCATAGCAATATTTGCTGCCATCACCGCCAACGCACAGAACGTCTTACAAATAGAGGAATCGTGGCAGAAGACAATCACCGTACCCGAATCGAAAGACCCGCTCATCGACAGACTGTTCACGGCTTGGGGCAAGGAGTTTCCGGGATTGTACGTCAACGCATTCAAGCAGTACAAGGAAACCGGCAAAGCCAAAAACATCGAATTTGGCGGTGAAAAGTACAACTTCAAAATCGACTACGCGCCCAAATTTGGCTACCTCGAAATGTTTGCTGATACCATTAACACCCAAAAATACACACTCATAGCCACTTACTGGGATCTCAATAACGGCAACAAACTCTTTGGCGTTACTATTTTTGCAAAAGACAGCGAAGGTGCATTGGCATATTACGAATACAGCTCTGCCAAGGGCACTCTCACCCCGCGACCCGAATTAGTAAACAAAACATGGGAGATCAACGGCGAAGAAGATGCAAAGGGAACATTCGTTGCATTTTGCAAAGAATCCAACACTATTTTTTTCATAAGACCTGATTCTGGTATGACATTCGAATTGGATGAACTTTTGGAAGATTTTTCAATCGAAGAATCAATTGCCACAGAAAAATATTGGCAAAGGACAATCACCGTACCCGAACTTTCAGACGACATCACATTGGATTTCTTTATGGCTTGGTGCGATGAGTTTCCAAGTTGGTACTCGGAAGCCATCGACAAGATAGAAGAAACCGGCAAGGCAAAACCAATCGTATGGGACGGGTATAAGATGGACATCAAATTGTTCACGTCGTCGTTAGAAAGCCTTTGTATGATAGGTGAATACAAAGACTTTAAAAATCTTACGCACAGATACTTTCTGAACTTCACGACTTGGACACTTAAAAACGGCAACCCACTGTTTTGCGTAAGCGTCGGCGAAGGAAGATATACCAATATGTTGGCATTCTACGAATACAACGCCAGCGCAGGCACTCTCACCCCACGCCCCGATGTTACCGACAAGGCTTGGAGTCTGCTCGGCGACATCAAGCACAAAACATTCATTGATTTCTACGAGGAATTAAACTACATACACTACTTCGACTATGATAATAACAAGACGATGAAAATTCCATGGGATACCAACGAATTTTAATTAAATCATCATTGTAAAGACGACGTGCACATCGTCTCTACATTAAAACAAACAAAACCATGAAAAAAATCCTATTCATCGCGCTATTGGCGGTAATTGCTGCAAGCACCGCAAGCGCACAGGACCCCGAAGAACTGCGGGACACTTGGCAAAAGACTATCACCGTCCCCAACTCGCAGGCAACAATCGTCGAAAAACTCTTCACCGCTTGGGGCAAGGAATTCCCGGGCAATTTTGTGGAGATTTTTGACACGTACAAGAAGACCGGCAAGACCGACAATCAAGGCTTGTACGACTACAAGGTTGACCTCGCGCCAAAAAACGGTTTCATTGAAATCTACGGCTCGTGGTCAATGACCGCAGAAGAGGACGGCAACTTCACAAAAGGCGAAGTTATAACGAGGGAGCAAATCCTCCAAGCCGTGTATTGGAACCTCCCCAACGGCAACAAGCTCTTTGGCGTGAGCATCGAGGTTGATGGCGAAATTTTTGCCAACTGCACCGTGATGTTTTACGAATACAACGTCGCCAAAGGCACAATGACACCCCGCGCCGACATCGTTAAGAAGGTGATGACCGTAATTGAGGACGACACCGAAATCTTCGTCAAACTCCCCAAAGAAGGTCGCGACCTCAAATACTACAACTATTCGTCTAACGGCGACAAGGTAATCAAGTGGAACGGCAACGGATTCTAATTCAATCACTGTACGGACGTACCCCGTGTACGTTCCGTTATTAAAAACAAACAAAACCATGAAAAAAATCCTATTCATCGCGCTATTGGCGGTATTTGCTGCAAGCACCGCAAGCGCACAGGACACCAGGAAGGTGAAAGACACTTGGGAAAAGACAATCACCGTACCCAACTCCCAGGCAACAATCATCGAGAAACTGTTCACGGCATGGGGCAAGGAGTTTCCCGGCTCCTTCGTGGACGCCTTCAACAAGTTCAAAAAGACTGGCAAAGCCGACAAAATCACAGTATCAGAAAAAGAAGGCGTGGAAAGTTGTGTCATGGACTTCAACGTGGATCTCGCGCCAAAGAATGGCTACCTCGAAATGTATGAAAAAGTTGAGAACGGCGCACAGCTCACCGCCGTATATTGGAACCTCCAAAACGGCAACAAGCTATTTGGCATTTTTCTCAACGATTCGTTCTTCTGCGAAGATTGCGAAGAAATGATCATATACGAGAAGGCGTTGATGTTCTACGAATACGACGCCACCAAAGGCACAATGACCCCGCGTCCCGAAATTTCCCAAAAGGTGCTTAGCGTAGCCGACTATCCGCGCTTGCCCAAAGAAGGCCGCGACATCGAATATTGGGACAATAAGACCAACAGCAACCAAAAGCTCAAATGGAACGGCAACGGTTTCTAAATCTCTCTGCACCGAATTAAACGAATTGATGTCAATTTCGTTTAATATATAAAACAATCACCAAACATTATGAAAAGATTTCTACTAACACTCTGCGCCGCCGTGACGATGCTCACGGCTGTGGCGCAAAAACCCGAGACACACGTCTATCTCTGTTTCGGACAATCCAACATGGAAGGCAACGCCCGCATCGAGGACGTTGACCGCGAAAACATCGACCCACGCTTCACCATGATGGCGGCGGTTGATTTTCCACAAATGAAGCGCAAAATGGGCAAGACCTATCCCGCCGTGCCGCCCCTCTGCCGTGAAAACACAGGCCTCACGCCCGTGGATTATTTCGGCAGGACAATGGTGGAAAACCTTCCGCAAAACGTCTCAATCTGCGTAATCAACGTGGCTATCGGCGGCTGCGACATCAAGGCGTTTATGAAAGACAGCATCGCCTCCTACTGCACCAAATGTCCCGATTGGATGGTGGGAATGTTGAAGGCTTACGACAACAACCCCTACCAACGTCTCGTCGATATGGCGAAAATCGCGCAGAAGAAAGGCGGCGTCATCAAGGGCATCCTGCTCCACCAAGGCGAGACCAACACGGGACAAGAGCCGTGGCTCGGGATGGTGAAGTCGGTCTATGACGACCTGATGAAAGACCTCAACCTCAACCCCAACGAAGTGCCTTTGCTTGCAGGCGAAGTGGTCAACAGCGACCGTGGCGGCGTTTGTGCGGGTCACAATCCGCTCATCAACCGTCTCCACGAGGTAATCCCAAACGCCCACGCAATCAGTTCGAGCGCGTGTCCTGAGAATTTTGACCAACTCCACTTCACCGCCGAGGGCTACCGTATGCTCGGCAGGCGTTACGCCTTCAAGATGTTGCAGTTGCAGGGCATCACGCCCAAGGACAATTCCAACCCACGCGCCAACCTCCTCGTATCACCCGTGATGCACATTATGAAATTCCGCTTCGACCGCGCCGCCAATAAGATGGTGGAGGACGAAAACGGCGGAACACTCCGCTCGGCTACATTCAATGTCTATGCGCCCAACGCCAAGAAGGTGGAATTTTCGAGCCAATTCACCGACGGACTCCAGCCGATGGTCAAGAATGCCAACGGCGTTTGGTCAATCACCCTCACACCCGCAAAACCCGACATCTACCCCTACAATTTCGTTGTGGACGGCGTGTCAATCTCCGACCCTGCAAATATGAACGTGTTCCCCAACGAGAATTTCAAGGCGTCGCTCTTTGAAGTGCCCGACGGACGTATGCTCTACACCATCAGGGACGTGCCGCACGGCAAGGTTACATATATGACCTACAAGTCGGACGAATTGAAGGTGAACCGCCCCCTCATCATCTACACCCCCGCAGAGTACGACCAAAACCCCAACAAGAAATACCCCGTGTTCTACCTCGTGAGCGGCACCACCGACACCGAGGAGACTTGGTACAAGGTAGGTAAATTCAATACCATCCTCGACAACCTCATCGCCGAGGGCAAGGCCGAGCCGATGATCGTTGTCCTCCCCTACGGCAATATGCTCCACGGCACGCCCAACCCCGCCACAATGGACGCAGTGCCTATGTATCAGCAATTTACAAGGGTGTTGACCAACGAGATTATGCCTTTTGTTGAAAAGAATTTCCGCACCAAAAACGACCGCGAGAGCCGCGCCATCGCAGGATTCTCACGCGGCGGCGGACAGTCGCAATACGCAGCATTCTCCAACCCCGACAAGTTTGCAAATATGGGTTCGTTCAGCGCGTACCTCATCCCCGAGGCAATGGACAAGGAATTTGCATCATTGATGACCAAAGAGAATATGAAAAAGAATTTCAAAGTGCTTTGGTACGGCGTCGGCAAGGACGACTTCCTCTACAACAACGTGAAGACCCACCGCGAATATTTCGACAAAAAAGGCATCGAATACAAGTACAAAGAGACCGACGGCGGCCACACGTGGATGAACGCAAGAGATTATTTGGCAGAGGTTTACCAATTGCTGTTTAAATAATCGGATTAACTAAAATGACATAAAAAATGGACGCCCGGATGAGCGTCCATTTTTTTTATCCTATTGTAGAGACGATGTGCACATCGTCTCTACGTACAATCGTCATTAGAATCCGTTGCCGGTCCACTTAATCGTCTTGTATGATTCCGACTTCCTGTCATAATATTCGAGGTCGCGTCCCTCCTTGGGAAGATTGACGTAGTCGGTCTGTCCAAGAACCTTTTTGACAAGGTCGGGGCGGGGAGTCATAGTACCCTTGGTGGCGTTGTACTCGTAGAATGCAAGCGCAAAATCACAGATTGCATCCTCTGTGCCGCCGTCGCCCTCGTGGCACTCGTTGATGGTAACGCCAAAGAGTTTGTTGCCATTCGGGAGATTCCAATACACGGCAGTCAGAGCGAGTTCAAGTTGAACAGTCGCCATAATGTTGAGATAGCCGTTTTTCGGGGCGAAATCAATGATGTAGGGGCCTTCGCCATTGGTGTACCACGTCGGCTTCTTCTTGAAGTCGGCGAAAGCGTCCACGTAATCGCCGGGGAACTGCTTGCCCCACGCAGTGAAGAGTTTTTCGACGATAGTGGCCTGCGACGCGGGCACGGTGATTGTCTTCTCCCAAGACTCCCTGACTTCCGTGGGATTCTGAGCCTCAGCGGCGTTGAACCCAATCAGGGCTGCCGCCGCAATTAGTAATAACTTTTTCATAATGAGAAGATTTAATACAATTAGTATTGTTGTCAGACATTAATGCCATTGATATAAAAACGTGAATTTGGAAAAAATATTATTTCCGTTTTTTTAACAAATACCCCCCTGATTTTCGGGAACATTCGCAGACTGATTTCCGTTAAAGCCAATTGGATAGGCAAACGGCCTGTCAAAGCTTTTAGTTTCACCAAAACCCAAACAGCTATGAAAAAAATATTCTATTTTGCGGCTGTGGTGCTGACGGGACTTGCTCTCACCTTCACATCATGCGGCGACGACGACGAGATTGACGACGCCACCGGCAACAATTCCAACGAGCAGCAGAACAACAACGGCAACAATCAGCAGAACAACAACGGCGACAACAACGGCAACGGACAAGATAACACCACCCAGACCATCGACGCAAGCATCAAGGGCTTCATCCCCGAAGAATACAAGGGCAAGAAGGTGGTGGCGTGGTACTTCTGCGAAAACGTCGACCCCACCAAAAACAAGCCCGAAGGCGTATATGCCTTTGACGACGGTTCAGTAGTTGTAACTTCCATCGACAACGGCACCAAAATCACCGAGTTTTATGGCAAGTACACACTCACCGGCGATTACGACAACGGAACTCTCACAATCACTGTAATGGGCATCAAGGCTGCGGAGATGAAGATTGAAAAAGGCATCATCGGCGAGCCTCAGGGACGCTACTCCTACATCAAGCAGGACAACTCCAAAATCCCCGCCTACGCCAAGGCTGACAAGGACGAGATGATGGACGACACTCAGCACGGCGAGGACATCGACGAAATCATCGAGCCGTTCTACCCCACCAAGTACGCCGACAAGAAGGTTGCTGCCTGGTATGCCAACACCAACATCGAGAACGACCGCACAAAGACCGAGTCCGTATTCCTCTTTGACGACGGCACAGTGGCAAAGACCACCTACAAGTACAAGACCCACAACAACTCATTGGAACGTGTGATTGACTTCGAAGGCGCATACACCGTTACAGGCTCACTCTCCAACGGCACGGTGACAGTGCAGAGCGTCACTGGAGAAACACTCTTTGACGTTACAATATCCGACGGCGTTCTTGTGGCTATTGCAATGGGCAACGCCACATTCAAGCAGCAGGACAACGCCAAACTCCCAACAGCCACCGACGAGACCGCACAAGGCGACTACGGCAACAATGAAGGCGACAACAATGGCGGAAATGGCAACGATGACGGCGACGACGACGGCGAATATGTGGAAGCGTTCCTCCCAAAATCATACGCCGATCAAGAAGTTAAGGCTTGGTACGAATATCAGAACATTGACGGCAACTCAAAATTGAAGATTCTCGCCATTTTCATCTTCAACGACAACAGCCTCGTTGTAACAAAGGCAAAATACAATCTCTTTGACAGCAACGTGACGAGGGAGATAGAATACACCGGCTTCTGCGAACTCAACGAAGGCGACTACCAGGACGGCATTGTATATGCTGACAACGGCATGACAATAAAAATCGTGGACGGCATAATCACGATTCCAAACGAAGACGGCTCAACAGAAATGTTTGAGTGGCAGTTCTTGGACGACCTTCCCACACCCACCGACGAAACGAAAGATTAGTTTTTCATAGATAATAGTTTGTGGTAAATAATTCAGCCGCAAGGAGAATAATATCTTTCTCCTGCGGCTGATGTTTTTTTTATTACTTTATCGCCTTCCTCAATTGGTCTGCAATGGACTTCATACCCTTTGCGGTCGGATGTCCCCAACGCTTCTCAACGTTTTCGAGTTGGATGCAGGGGATGTCGTAATGCTTGCAGATGGTGAGGGTGGATTCCACGATGTCGCGGCGGAGTTCGCTATTGACCACGAAATAGATGTCAACGTTGGGATAGCGAGAGAGAGCCTCATCGAGGAGTTTTGCGAGGGCGGGGCGGTAATAATAGAGGTCGCCGCGCTTGAAGTCGGAATATTGGTAATTGCCCACCTTTGCGCCCGCCCAACTGTCGTTGGTGCAGCCAAAGATAATCAGGATGTCGGGACTGCCAACTCGCGGAAGCCTCGTGATGAACGAACGCGGCGAATAGTCTTCGTCGTTATAACCTGTGTAACAGATCGTTGCGCCGCTGTACGACTCATTCTTCTCCAAGAGGTAACCGCCGTCCTTGATCAACTGCCACCACCAAGTCAGGCGCACATTGACCACATCGGAACGCGATGTGTCAACTTTTTGGAAATACCAAGGCTCATTTTCCGCAGGAATATAGCCCTCGAATGTGGAATACGAATCGCCAAGGATGGAGACACGCTTTTTGCTCTGCGCCGTAATGGTCTGAACGCCAAGGCATAACAGGACAATCAGGATAATAATTCTTTTCATTGGATATAATTTATTTTACGTTAAACAAAATTCACATCATATACCACTCCTGCAAATAATTGTGCGGTGTGCCGCAACTCGGGCAGACCTTTTGGAATGCGTCCATTGAGTGTCCGCAATTGCGACAACGGAGCGCAACGCCGCCGACATTCTCCAAATGATGCTCTATCACGGCGCGTTTGAGGCGGATGGATTTTGAGACCTGACGGCATTTGACCTTGCCGCCGTCGATATAGACCTCGCGCACAAGGATTTTGATGGTAACAATGTCGCCGTCGCGGGTGATTGTCGTGTAGTCAACAAAGTCAAAATCAAGCACATTGCGGGTCTTGTCGCCCTCAAAATAATACTTTTGCAGTTCGTAATTGAGATTGGTGAAAAAAGTGTCCTTGTTGATTTCCCTGCCATTCTGCGCCCAAAACTTAGTCTGCTCCGCGTTGATGCGCTCCTTGTAAATCTTGATGGGCAGCAGGATGAAAAACGAATCCAAATAATAGAACACGAAATAAAACGCCAAGCCAAACAACGCCGTGCCCGCCAATACCTTCGCCATATCCCAAACATTGAAGGTGCGCCCCGTAGTCCTGATGTATATATAACTGATTATGAACGAGGTGACAAACGCCAATAGAGCCGTCACGTACTTGTAGGTCTTGGTGTTCATCACGAGGTCGGTGTGGTATTTTGCGCCGAGGGATTTGGATTCGTAGTCCATATTGTAAGCCGTGCCGCAATACGGACATTCGCCGCTCTCGATGTCGATGTCCGCGCCACAGTTGGGACATTTGCTTGCTGTTGAGGCATTTACGAAGGTGTACTTGATGCGCGGGTCGAAGCCGTGGAGTTTATACAGCGAACTGCCGCCGCGAAGATAATTCTTTTCGAGACAGATGCCGTTGACGATGTTGGTGCGCAGGGTCTCAAAACTGTTTTTGGTGACAATCTGATCGCCTGACTTATAAGTCGTCACAAGGCTCAACCCGAAGTCTTTCAGGCGTTTGAGGGATTTCTTTTCGGAGAGTTGCATAACAAAGAATTAGTTATTATTGTTGTTATTGTTATTATTATTGTTGTTATTGTTGCTACTTCTGCCCGAGGAGTACGACGACGAACTCGATGACGATGAGTACGACGAATACGACGACGTGCCGATGTAGGTGCTCGACGTAACAGCCGATGTATCAATGTAATTACCATTATATTGTATAGATAATTTGCCATCTATGATGCTGACACATTCGATGTACTTCGCCTTCGATTCAACCATCTTAATATTAATGGTTTTCACGAGATTGTCGTGGCTGTAAAAATAAATACAGGTCGCAAACCCCGCAACCTTGGAGCCGTCGGAGCCTGCGAAATCAAAGATGAAATTGAGCGTGCCGTTGTCCATCGTCGGATAATACTTGGCGAAGTCATACGTATTCTTGGCGCGGACAAGTTCCTTGTATGTCTCTATCTTTTTGTTAATCATAATGTTATGCCCTCCAAATAGTTAAATTCGACATTCTGAAACGGCAGGTTGACCGCCGCAATGTGGTAGAATGCGTTGTTTTTTTGTTTAACGTAATGATAATCACGCAGATGCGTAGTCGTGAAGAAAATGTTGTTGGGATTTTCTTGCGACAGGTATTTCTTGTAACTTTTGAGGAAGTCGGTCAGGTCATAGACATAAAAACCGTCGTCCTCGCAGTCTTCCAAAACGAATTTATAGACCTGCAACGTCGCCACGTGCTTCTGTTTGAGGCGTTGCTCGTCGCCATAGACGTGGCAGTCGCCGCTCAGGAGTTGTATGAAAAGCGCATTGTTTTGGGGATAATCGCTCTCCGCCTCCAAAACCTCCTTGCGCACACGGATTTTGACGTCGAAACCCTCAAAAATCTGAATGATTTCGCGGCAGTTTTTCAACAATTGTGACTGCAACGGATACCGCTCGCCGCCCACTTCCAACACAAACGAATCGGGGTCGTAGATGTATTTCAATCGCGGGTCTTTTGCAATCAGGTCAAGCAACGAATTTTCTTGATAAACAGTTGGTTTGAAGTCAATTGCAAGCGCGGGATGCATTTTCAGGAGATAATCGTAAGCAGTCGCCGAGGTATTGTCGTCGGGGCAATAATTACGATTTTTGTACAATTCCTTTTGCAAAAGGCAGGTGTAGGACTTGTCAGTTTTATAAACATTCTTTACAAAAGGACAACCCGTCTTGCAGAGGTAAAGGTATTCGCAGGCGGCGCACTCCGCATTGAAGCCTACATTGTTATGCGCCGTAAAAATCTTGTTTTCAGCGGTTTGCAGGATTTCTGCGACGGTGTTTTGGTAGATGTTGCCATAACAAAACTCCCCGTGCCCCTGCCCGCGCACGCAGGAATAGATGTCGCCATTCTTTTCGAGCAAAAAGAACTTCTCGCCGCAGTTGTCGCAATTGGTGCAATAATCGGGCGAAAACTCCGCAAACCACGCCCCATTGACGCCCTTGTCCAAATCCGTGCCGTCAAACTCCTTGTGCATCCGCCTGAAAAACTCCACCTGACCGCCCTCGTCGAGCGCGTGCAGGATGCCATTGCTGTTATAATCAAAACCAATCATAAAATTGAAGTCGTTCATATCCAAACACGTGTTTTGGTGGAGGAACTTGATGTCTTCAATGATTTGGTCGATGTGTTGGAAATGCTCGTTGAAAATCGTTGCGGAAACTTTTTTCCTATTGGGGATAGTGCGCAACAATTCAACGTTTTGCAATATCTTGTCTAATGTTTTGCTTCCACCCTTGGTGACGCGGTGCTCCTCGTGCATCGAAAGCGGAAGGTCGAGGCTGCCGCTGATGGAGACATTGTACTCCCTGATGGTGTCAATGTGCTTATTGATGCTGAAAAGATTGGTCTTGATATGCGGCCGACCCACACGGAAGCCCGCCGACGAAATTGCATCGTAATTGTCATTATAATAATCACTTATAAACTTGATGACATCGCGAAAATCGTCCTTGGAGAGCGTGGAAACCTCGCCGCCGTGCAACGAAATATTGAACGGCATCACCTCCGACGCCCTCAACTTCTCGACGGCAAATTTCAAGGTCTCCAACGGCTTGTATTGCTGCATACGGTCCTTGGTATTGTCTTCGAGATAACAATACCTGCAAGCCATATCGCAAGCCAATGTCGGGACGTATAGGAGGTGGATGAATTTCATTTTTATTTGTTGATTTATTGATTTTTTGATTTGGTGATTGTCAATTATCAATTGTCAATTGTCAATTGTCAATGTCATACTCCTCGACTTTTGTGGGCGACTCCTTGAACACTTTATCGGCGAGGGTGCAGCCTTTGGGAATTTTGGCGGATGTGAGGTGTGTGCATTTTCGGAACGCAGAGCCACGGATTTCGGTCACCGACGGCGGGACCACCACTTCCGTAAGTTCGGTGTCATAAAAAGCCCGCGAGCCGATGCGTGTCAACTGCGAACCTTGCTCAAACAACAATTCCTTCAAGTAAGTCAGACTAAACGCCTGCTCGCCAATGCGTTGCACAGAGGCAGGAATTACAATTCTATGAATCCCCGTCTGCGAAAAACTGAAAGCGCGGATTTCGGTGAGGTTGTTGGGCAGGGTGATTTTCTTGATGCCAAAGCAGCCACGAAAAGCATACGCGCCGATGGAATCCATTTCGGAAGGCAGGTCGTTGATTGTCATTACTTTACATTCGTTGAAAGCGTATCCGCCAATGAACCTCAGCGTCGGCGGAAAATCCACGCGCTCCAATTTTTCGCAACCGTCAAAGGCGTGTCCGCCAATGTATTTGAGGTTTTTGGGCAGGTTGATTTCGCGCAAAGAATGACAATATTCAAAAGCGTGTCCGCGCAATGTGTCAATGGAGTTTGGCAGCGTGACGCTCACCAAGTCGGTACTGTTGAAAACGTCGCCACGGATGCCCTTGACAGGGATTCCGTCGATTTCGTCAGGTATCACAAGCGTCTCGCCGCCAATCAGCCCCTCGGTATAAAACCTTACGTACTTGCCGTCGGGCGCGTCCTCGTAAAAAGTATGCGGCTTCAAGAACAACAACGCAGGCAGCAAAAACGTACATCCAACGAGTATCAACAGCCGCAACCACTTATGATTCTTGCACTTGTCATAAAGATGCGGCGCGATGACGTCGGAGAATTTTTCGCTCGGACGTGCCTTGATTTCCTTGGAAAAAAACGCCTTCACGTCCGCCTTTTGGAATTTCCGCCAAATAAGGAAGTTGATTATCACCAACACCCCCGCAAAAAAATCCCCATAGTGGAACGTCCTGAACAACACGATGATTATCAGGTTGATAGGCGCAGAGATGAGCGTCGCGGTCATCTTTGTCTTCTCAAAATGCGCGAGCGAATCATTCTTGGTGTCAAACCCCGTCGCCGTGAGTTCGCGGTCGATAAATTCACTGAGTATCATTTCCTCCGTCTTGCCCACAAACAGCGGGTCAATCAACTGCGGCGGCGTATATGGTGGTGGTGTATTCATTTTAAGTCCAATTAAAAATTTTTGATTGCACAAATATAGGAAGATGCGGGGAAAATTGCAAAAATCGGAGCAACATTATTGCAGTTTCCCCGAAATTTATTTCACTGATTTTTGCAGTTTCCCCGAAATGTTATTTATCCTTTACCACAAAAGTCATACGACTTTTGTAACAAACACCACAAAACTCCCATGACTTTTGTAACAATCCTTGCAAAAGTCCCATGACTTTTGTAGTTTTGCGGGAAAATTGATGAATTATGAATATACGTTTCGCAACCACTAACGACGCGGCGCAATTGCTGCGCATTTATGCCTATTACGTTGAGAATACGGCAATTACATTTGAATGGACTGTGCCGACCGTGGAGGATTTTGCACAGAGGATTGAGAAAACTTTGGGCTTCTATCCGTACATTGTGGCGGAGGAGGACGGCGTCATCAAGGGTTACGCCTACGCATCGAGGTTCAGGGTGCGGAAGGCTTACGATTGGAGCGTGGAAACTTCCATCTACATCGACAAGGACTGCCGCCGACAGAATTTGGGCACATTGCTCCTGAACGAACTTGAACGTCTATTGAGCCTGCAAGGAATCCTCAATGTAAATGCAAGCATCACAACATCTTGCGACCCCGACGACAAATACGTCACCGACGCGAGCCGCCATTTCCACGAAAAACACGGCTACAGGTTCGTGGGCGAATTTCAGAAAAGCGGTTTCAAGTTCAACCGTTGGTACAATATGATGTGGATGGAGAAATTCATCGGCAAGCATACCGACAATCAGCCGGCGGTGATAAATATCAGTGATGCAATAAGATAGCCACGCCACATAAAACAGCGATGCTGCAATAATAATTTGCATTTGGTGGACGTTTTTTTAGCAATTACAATACTGAGTTATTAACAATTTAACTGCAACGACAAATGAAAAACACAAAACTAATTGCATTATTCTGCTGCATGCTGGCGATGATATGCAGCATTGGCTTCACCTCCTGCGAGGACCACGAGGAAGAATACAAGGCTGGAATCGTCGGCTACTGGATGCTCAAGTCTGCCATCAACTACGAGGACGGCAAAGGCGTTGAAAACATGCCCCTCTTCGGCACCAACATAATTGAATTTAGGGAAGACAACAATTACAACGGCTCGATATACGGCACCGACCTGCAAAGCATCGGCAAATGGAGTATCGTCAATAACACGCTGACCCTCACCGACATCAACCACAATACCCTATCATTCACAATGTCAATCCAAGGCGACGAACTCACTATCTATGACATTGAATACATAGACGGCCATTCATACAAAACAGAATACATATTCATGCGCATGTAGAGACGCGATTAATCGCGTCTCTACGACGCGGTATCCCCGACGCGGACAACGCGGACAACAGGACAACGCATCAAATCCGTATCCCCACCATCGTCATATCGTCTATCTGCGGTGTGCCGCCACGCCAGGCGATGATGGTCTGCTCGAGGGCGATGCACTGCTCCTTGAGCGGGTCGTTGTGAATCTCCACGAGGGTATTGATGAGCTGGCGCAGGAGAAATTTTCTGCAATCCTTGCCGCCAAGCTGATCCTGGAGGCCGTCGGAGCACATATAAACCATGTCGCCTTTCTCTATTTTTGCCGTCAATGTCTGAAAATGCTCCTTCTCGCGGATGTAGCGACCCACCGGCATGCTGTCGCCCTTCAGTTTGATGGCGGTGTCGCCCCTGACTATTATTGCAGCCTGATTGGCGATGGCGTAGCGGATTTCCATCTTCTCTAAGTCAAAAGAGCAGATGGTCATATCCATGCCGTCGTCGAGCAGCACGCCGCCCTGCGCCACGAGGGTCGATTTGATGAAAGTCCTCATGCGGTCGAGCACCGTGCCGGGATTTTCGGCGTCCTGCTCGGTCTGCATATATTCCTTCAATGCCGACAATCCAAGCATCGACAGCAATGCGCCCGGTATGCCGTGCCCGGTGCAATCGGCGGTAATCATCACCGAATACCTACCGCAGCGCAACGCCCTGTAATAATCGCCGCCCACAATGTCGCGGGGACGGTACAGCACAAAATTGTTGGGAAACAATGCGCTCACATCAGTGATGTTGGACATTACGGCACGTTGTATGCGGCTTGCATAATTGATGCTCGCCATCATCTGACTATTGACATGGCGTATCTGCTTGTTTTTTTCGGCGAGTTTGGATTCAGCCTTGCGACGTATGTGGATTACCTTGTAAATGGCTATTATTAAAGCAATTACAAGCAACAACGACACCACCACCGAGCCAAGGAGCAGGTCGATGTGCTCCTTGGCCCAAGTGCTGATGTCGTCGTACCACTGCGTGTCGTCCGCTAATATGTCGAGATAAGGTTTCATCTCATATTGTCGCTGCAAATATCACACCAATAGGAAGTTTGCAACCGTTGCAAAAACCTGTTTTACTCCGGCACCTGATAGAAACTTGCATTGACCTTGCCCACACGAAGCGAATCGGCGCCAACTTCGTAGTTGTCGATGTTGAGGCCTTCAGCACCCTGGTCGGCAAGATATACATACAATTTGCCGTTCTCCTCTGTCGCAAAGTCAAGGCCGTAGCCGCCAAATTCACCGCCATCGTCAACGCGCCACACAGATTCCTCGTTCCATTCACTTGGAAGGTCAAGCGGTATGATGCTGCCGTCTGACTTGACTACAGCCACCACTGCAAGTGCCTCCTTGCCTTTGTTTTTGAACTGAATGTTCACCAACTTGTATTCGTCGTTGTCGCCAAAGGTGTAATCCAACGAGCCGCGAAGTATCTGACGTCCATACTGTTTCTCGAACTTTTCCTTCAAATCCTTGGGCAGCGGAGTTGCCTTGCCGTTCTTGTTGGCGGATTTAGCGATGTAGATTTTCGCCGAATTTTTGAAAGCGTCGTCCACCAACAGCGGATACGCCCAACAAGCATCCCACTCTTCCTTAGGATTATCGAGAAGTTTGCCTGATTCCATCTGATAGACCCAACCGCAACGGTTGTCAAAATTCATCCACGTGTCGCGACCGTTGTCGCCGTCCTCGCTGCCCACCTGATAGCCCACCAACTTGACGGGGTAATACTTGCCGTCGTTGATGATGTACTTGAAATTCTTTATCGAATCGGGCGTCTGTGCGGGCACCACGCGCCTCTGGTCGTACGGGATGTTGTAGTCTTTCAAGATGAACTTTTCGCCCAACTTGTCGGCGATGACATAGACTGGCTGGTTGGCAGCGGGAGTTTTTGCCTCGGGTTTTGCCGCCTCGGTGGTCTGTGCAGCGGTCTGTGTGCTGTCGGCACTGCCGTTGCTCTGCGTCTTGCTGCCTCCGCCACAGGCTGTGAGAGTAGCGGCGATGAGCGCAGGAATTATTATTTTTTTATTCATAACAATTAGGTTTTGTGATGTAATATACACCGCAAAAATAAGGAAAAAAATGAATAACTTAGCGGAATGTGTATTTTTTTTGCAGATTCCGCTAAGTTATCACGTGGGAGATTATTTCAGCAACTCCTCAATCTTCGCCTTGTAATACTCCACGCCATTGAAAATGGAGTGAGCGTCCTTCACTGCGCCGTCCCTGCCGAAAATCACATACGAGGGGAATTGGTCCAATTTCCATTTTTCCATCAGCGAGTGCATCTGATCATTGCTCAGGCGGTAATGGTGACCCTTCATCTGCGTTATCAGCCTCGACCATTCTTCCATCGGGGACGAATCGTCAGCCAACAACACAAACACGACGTCCTTGCCTTCAAAACTTTCTTCCATCGGCGCCATCTGCTTGATTGCCATACGACAAGGCCCGCACCACGTGTTCCAAAAATCAAAGAAAACCACCTTGCCTTTGTGATCCCTCAAAATATCCTCCAAAAGCGCGTCGCCGGTATTGTATCCCGCCTGATGCACTATGCATCCGCCGCGCTGCTGCTCCGCCAAAAGAGCCTCGTTGTTCTTGTCTATCAACGACTTCAAATACTCTGCGTAAAACTTGTGGCGCATATTTTCGATGTCGGCAACCACCGACTCCGCAATGTCCTGACGTGTTTCGATGTTACTAAAAACTTTCTGCAATTTCACAAAATCCCTGAAATAACTTTCGCCATCACCGAGGACTTTTTTGAAAATCTTTTCTTCGGCGACTTGTGCTTTTTCGCCATTTGAGTGCATATACAAGGCCCTTCCATTGGGATAAAAAACGACACTATCAGCAGTCACCTTGTCAACATCACCGTACCAAATATCGATGATGCTTCCGAAGTCTTCGGCATAAAACATCATAAAATCATCAATACCAAGCGATTTGGGATAATCCACATAATCCTCGTCATAGCGCGGTTTATTGAACTCAGGCACGCTCACCCTAAAATCCATCGACTTGTTGTATTTGGCGCGGTAAGCCATCTCGACATTATACGTCCCCATTCCCAAAATGTGAGCCGTCTCGCATTTCAACTGTATCTTCAACAGTTCCTTAGCCCGCTCCGTAACGGACAATGTGTCAACGATTTTTAAATATTCGTCATTTTTTTTCAAGATATAATCCTTGAATTGTGCGAGCGTCATATCGCCTGTTTCCTGCGCCACAGCCCGGTTGTAAAAAGTCACTGAACTGTGATACTTGTCAGTAAAACCGATTGCCAAGGCATTGTTAAGGTCGGTGTTTTCGCCTGAGAATTTGGGAGATGCGCCATCATCATTCAACAAAGAGTTGAAGTCAAAATCCATAACCACCGTTTTGCCTGACGAAAGTACGATTTGACCAATATTGCGTTGCACTTCGTACCTGACAATCTGATGTTTGACGGTCATAGGCACAATGATTTCAAAAGTGCCGTCGTCATTGATTTCCACCGTCAACTCCTCTTCCTCCTCAAAGAAAGGGTTTGCGATGGTAATCGTAAACTCATTATCCTCCATTTCGTCGGCGTCATAGCCTTCAATTGTGCCTTTCACGGTGGCAGTACCGCCCACGAACTCCTGCGGATCAAGTTTCTGCGCCGACAATGCGGTGGTCAGCAGCAAAAATAGGGAAAGTAGAATGGTATGTTTCATAGTTATAAAAGTTTTTGCAAAGGTAATGATTTTTCTCTATTTTTTCAACTCCTCCTCAATCTTCGCATTGTAATACTCCAAGCCCCTGAATCCCGTGTGAAAATCCTTCACAATGCCGTCCTTGCCGACTATGATGTACGAGGGGATGCCCGAAAAGTCAAATTTACTTCTCAAACTATTGACCTGAGCCTCCGTGAAGCGGTAATGATGCCCCTTCATTGTAACTATCATATTGTCGTACGCGTTTTTGGGCGAAGATTCGTCGGCGATATAGACAATCTCGACATCCTTGCCCTCAAAAGCCTTTTTCATCGGCTCCATCTGTTGTATGGCGGCGCGGCAGGGCATACACCACGTGTTCCAAAAGTCAATCAAGACCACCTTGCCCTTGAAATCCTTCAAAATATCCACCAACAACGAGTCGCCCATACCGTCGCCCGCCTTGTGCGTGTAATAATCGCCGCGACGCTGTTCGAGGGCTATCTTGGAGGCGATGGAGTAATTGCGCACCCTGATGTACTCGCTGTAAAAAGGCCTACGCATCTTTTCTACCTCGGCAATCACGGAATCCGACACCATTGTCTTGGTTTCAAAGCATTGGCAATATTCCTGCAACTTGAAGAAATCCACAAAATAACTCTCCTTGCCGAACATCTTGGTGGCGAAAGCGTCAAAATCCTCATCCAATTTCTGAGTCACTGACTCCAAATAATCATCAAAATATTTCCTGTGATTCTTGAAAAAATCCTTCTCAGCCCTCGTGCTTGGCCTGCCCTGCGCCTTGTAACGCCTCGACATAGACAACGCCATCTCCTTGTCCTCATCCGATAGCGACTGCGTAGCAATCAGATTGTCAATGGCTTCGGGTACCAATTGGCTCTCCTCAATCCTCTTGTAACACGACCGCCAACCATAGATGTTGTATCCTAACCGCGTGGAGTAAAACATCATAAAGTCATCAATGCCAAGGCGTTGCGGATAGTCCAAATAATCGAAGTCCATCACGGGACGTTTGGAATCGGGCATCTGATTTTCGTCGGGCATCTGATTTTCGTCGTTCAAACCGTTGATACGGCAATAACTGTCCTCAATGTTGTATTTGCCCATCGACAACTCCAACGCCGCCTCCGATTTCAATACAAGTGTCAATAGTTCTTTTGCCCGCTTGGTAATATGCATAGTGTCAATGCGTTTGCAATAGTCATTGAAACAATTGATTGTATATTCCTTGTACTGAGGCATCGTCAGGTTGACAATCTTTGCCATACTCTCGTTGCTGTAAAAACAGGAATCCTTGAACTCTCTCTGAATGTTGAAGTCCAAAGCATAGTTCAAGTCAACGTTTTCGCCTGAGAAATAGCGGTTTAGGTCTTTGTCGTAATCCACCACGACGGTCTTGCCCGCCGTAAGGACAATCGTGCAGAATCCGTCTCCCAAACTCGTCAAAAATTCCACGGTCTGATGCAACACGCACATCGGCACCTCAATGGCAAACGTGCCGTCGCGGTTGATTTTTGCCTTGTAATTGTTGTCATAACCTGTAAAGGGGTTGCAGATTCTTACGGTGACCTCCGCCTCCGACAATTCGTTGGCGTCCTTCTCGTAAACCCTGCCTTTCACGAAAGCGGGCATCGTGGAGAAATACTCTCGACCAAGGCTTTCGCCGTTGTCCTTGATGTTCTTGGCGTAATTCCTAACCTCCTCAGGCATAGCCACCTGCGCCGACACCGCCGATGTCAGCAATAAGGAGAGGGCAAGTAGAATGGTATGTTTCATTGTTATAAAAATTTTTATTTGTTTACCTCATAGACATCAAACTTACAAAAATATTACAGAAAACAGAGAAAAAATTTTCGATTTTTTTTCGATTGCAACTTAAAAAGTCTCCCCCACCCTTTCCCCTTTCCAAAAAAATCCTTACCTTTGCCGTAAATAAAAGAATCGAAAAATGCCCGACAACTCGTTGCAGACCATAAACATCGAAAACAAAATCCTTGTAATCAGGGGACAGCAAGTGATGCTCGACCGTGATTTGGCGGAGTTGTACGGCGTGGAGACAAAAGTCCTCAACCAAGCCGTAAAAAGAAACATCGAGAGATTTCCTGAAAGGTTTATGTTTCAATTAGATAATTACGAATATACATCTTTAAGGTCACAAATTGTGACCTTAAAGAATGACAGTAACGAGAGTTTACGCGGCAAACATTCCAAATATCTCCCATACGCCTTCACAGAGCAAGGCTGCGCGATGCTTTCTTCTGTTTTAAGAAGCGAAACTGCCATCCAAGTCAGCATCAAGATAATGGATGCCTTTGTAGCAATGCGCCATTTTCTACAAAACAACGCTCAAATCTTTGCCGAACTCAAATCCGTGCGACAACATCAAATCGAAACCGACGTTCAACTCAACGAGACTAACCGCCGCATCGACGAACTCTTTGACCGTATGGACAAATACGCCATCGACGACACTCAGGGCATATTCTT
>JAEEGK010010059.1_pt1 | contig 21890 bp, 22 predicted proteins | sample 8958771 | NCBI WGS metagenome assembly JAEEGK01 (sample SAMN16246547, study PRJNA631951) | gut metagenome | biome: gut microbiome; feature: rumen; material: SC-attached | host: Bos | place: Iran: Karaj | collected 2018-10 | reverse complement strand
TATCTGCGGGAGGTCCTGTCCCAGTACAAAAGCCCGCATTTTAATGAGCTGCCCCCCTTCACCGGCGGCCTGGTGGGCTACTTTTCCTTCGACTATCTGAGCTACAGCGAGCCCAGCGTGAAGAGCGATGTGGAGGACTCTGAGAAATTCAAGGACGTCGATCTCATGCTGTTCGATAAGGTGATCGCTTTCGACAACATCCGCCAGAAGATCGTCCTGATCGTGAACATGGCCCTGGACGAGCCCGAAACCAACTACAACAAGGCGGTGTGGGAGCTGAAGCAGCTGATCGCCCTGCTTCGCACCGGGGAAAAGAAGGCCGAGCCCGGCGGGAAGCTGCTGGGAGAGGTCACGCCGCTGTTCACCAAGGAAAAGTACTGCGCCATGGTGGAAAAGGCCAAAGCACACATCCGCGAGGGCGACATTTTCCAGATCGTGCTTTCCAACCGGCTGAGCGCTCCCTTTGAGGGAAGCCTTTTGAACACCTACCGCGTCCTGCGCACCATCAACCCTTCGCCTTATATGTTCTATTTCTCCGGCACGGACGTGGAGGTCGCCGGAGCTTCCCCGGAAACCCTGGTGAAGCTGGAAAACGGCGTGCTGCACACCTTCCCTCTGGCGGGCACCAGACCCCGGGGAAAGACGGAGGAGGAAGACAAGGCGCTGGAGGCGGAGCTGCTGTCGGACGAAAAAGAGCTGGCGGAACACAATATGCTGGTGGACCTGGGCAGGAACGATCTGGGCAAGATCAGCAAATTCGGCACCGTGCAGGTGGAGAAGCTCCATTCCGTCGAGCGGTTTTCCCACGTCATGCATATCGGGTCCACCGTGCGGGGGGAAATTCTGGAGGGCAAGGACGCCCTGGACGCCATCGAGGCGGTGCTGCCTGCCGGGACCCTTTCCGGCGCGCCGAAGATCCGGGCCTGCCAGCTCATCAACGAGCTTGAAAACAACAAGCGGGGCATCTACGGCGGGGCCATCGGGTATATCGACTTCTCCGGCAATATGGACACCTGCATCGCCATCCGTCTGGCCTACAAGAAGAACGGCAAGGTGTTCGTGCGGAGCGGAGCCGGGATCGTGGCGGATTCCGTCCCGGAAAAGGAATATGAGGAAAGCCTGAACAAGGCGCGGGCTTCCCTCCGGGCGCTGGAGCTGGCACAGGAGGAAGAATTATGATCCTGCTGATCGACAATTACGACAGCTTTTCCTATAACCTCTATCAGCTGGTTGGCGAGATCGAGCCGGATATCCGGGTCGTCCGCAACGATGAAATGACCCCGGAGGAGATCGGGAAACTGGAGCCCGCCCGGATCATCCTTTCCCCCGGCCCCGGCAGGCCGGAGGACGCCGGCATGATCATCGAAGCCGTCCGGGCCCTGGGGGCGAGCATCCCGATCCTGGGGGTCTGCCTGGGGCATCAGGCGATCTGCGCCGCCTTCGGCGCGACGATCACCTACGCGAAAAAGCTCATGCACGGCAAGCAGTCCCAGGTGAAGCTGGACCCGGCCTGCCCCCTGTTCGCCGGATGCCCGGAGACCGTTCCCGTCGCCCGCTATCATTCCCTGGCGGCGGACGCCTCCACGATCCCGGCGGAGCTGCAGGTCGTTGCCCGGACGGCGGACGGGGAAGTCATGGCCGTGCAGCACCGGACGCATCCCATCTACGGCGTACAGTTCCACCCGGAATCCATCCTGACGCCATGGGGAAAAACCATGCTGAATAACTTTATAAAGGAGCGCTGAATCATGATCAAGGAAGCCATCGTCAAAATCGTCAGTAAAGAGGACCTCACTTACGACGAGGCCTATGCCGTCATGAACGAGATCATGAGCGGCGAAACGAGCGCCACCCAGAACGCAGCCTTCCTGGCCGCCCTTTCCACCAAGAGCGCCAGGGCCGAAACGGCGGACGAGATCGCCGGCTGCGCGGAAGCCATGCGCGCCCACGCCACCGCCGTGGAAACCGGCATGGAGCTCTTTGAGATCGTGGGCACGGGGGGCGACAACGCCCGGAGCTTCAATATTTCCACCACCTCCGCCCTGGTGGCGGCGGCCGGGGGCCTGAAGGTGGGGAAGCACGGCAACCGGGCCGCCTCCTCCCAGTGCGGGACGGCGGACTGCCTGGAGGCCCTGGGGGTCAATATCCACCAAAGCCCGGCAAGATGCGTGGAGCTTTTGAAGGAAGCAGGCATGTGCTTCTTCTTTGCGCAGAAGTATCATTCTTCCATGAAGTATGTGGGCGCGATCCGAAAGGAGCTGGGCTTCCGCACCGTGTTCAACATCCTGGGGCCCCTCACGAATCCGGGAAAGCCCACCATGCAGCTGTTGGGCGTCTACGACGAATACCTGGTGGAGCCCTTGGCCCAGGTGCTGAGCAATCTGGGCGTCCGGCGTGGCATGGTGGTCTACGGCAAGGACAAGCTGGACGAGATTTCCCTGAGCGCCCCGACGAGAGTGTGCGAAATTCGCGACGGCTGGTTCAAATCCTTCGTCATCGCGCCGGAGGATTTCGGCCTTGCCCGCTGCAAAAAAGAAGACCTCCGGGGCGGAACGCCCGAAGAAAATGCGGCGGCCACCCTGGGGATCCTGCGGGGAGAAAAAGGACCAAAGCGCAGCGCGGTCCTGATGAACGCCGGCGCGTCCCTGTATATCGGCGGCAAGGCGGAGAGCATGAAGGAGGGGATCGCCCTGGCTTCGCAGCTCATCGATTCCGGAAAAGCCCTGGAGACCCTGCACAAGCTGATCGAGGTCAGCAACCGGCCGGAGGCGGAGGCATGACGATCCTGGATGAACTGGCCGCGCATGCGCGGGAAAGAGTGGCCGCGGCAAAGAGGGAAATACCCCCGGAGGCCATCCGGCGTCAGGCGATGACCCTGCCCAAAGGGGATTTCGCCTTTGAAAACGCGCTGAAAAAGCCGGGCGTCTCCTTCATCTGCGAATGCAAGAAAGCCTCCCCCTCCAAGGGGATCATCGCCCCGGATTTCCCCTATCTGGAAATCGCGAGGGAATACGAGGCGGCGGGCGCCGACTGCCTCTCCGTCCTGACGGAGCCGAAATGGTTTCTGGGCAGCGACCGGTATCTGAAGGAGATCGCGCAAGGCGTATCCCTTCCGTGCCTCCGCAAGGATTTCACGGTGGATGCGTACATGATCTATGAAGCGAAGCTCCTGGGCGCGTCGGCGGTGCTGCTGATCTGCTCGCTCCTGGGGGAGGAACCCCTCCGCGCGTATATCGGCCTGTGCGACGAGCTGGGGCTTTCCGCCCTGGTGGAGGCCCACGACGGGGAAGAAGCGGGGATGGCCCTGCGGGCCGGGGCGCGGATGATCGGCGTCAATAACCGCAATCTCAAAGACTTTTCCGTGGATACGGACCTGAGCCGCCGCCTCCGGGCATTGATCCCTTCCGACGTGATCTTCGTATCCGAAAGCGGCGTGCATTCCCCCGAAGACATAAGGAAGCTCCGGGAGATCGGCGCGGATGCGGTGCTGGTGGGGGAAACGCTGATGCGCGCGCCGGATAAGGCGGCGAAGCTGATGGAGCTGCGGGGGGAAGCATGACGAAGATCAAGCTCTGCGGCCTCAGCCGTCCCTGCGACGTGGAAGCGGCCAACGCGCTGAAGCCGGACTATATCGGTTTCGTCTTTGCGCCGGAGAGCAGGCGCCATGTGACGCCCCGGCAGGCGGCGGAACTGAAAGGGCTGCTGTCGCCGGAGATCGCGGCGGTGGGCGTCTTCGCGGGGGAAGCGCCGGAAACCGTCGCGGAGCTTCTGAACGGCGGCGTCATCGATATTGCCCAGCTCCACGGGGATGAAACGGAGGACGATATCCGGCGCCTGCGGCAGCTCACCGACCGGCCGCTGATCCGGGCGTTTCGCATCCGAAGGGCGCAGGACGCCGCAATGGCCGAAGCCAGCTCCGCCGATGTTGTGCTGCTGGATTCCGGGGCCGGCACGGGGCGCGCCTTTGACTGGCAATTGGTCCAAAGGATACGCAGGCCGTATTTCCTCGCGGGGGGACTGGACCCGGAGAACGTGGAAAGCGCCGTGAAGCTTTTAAGGCCCTTCGCGGTGGACGTCAGCTCCGGGATCGAAACGGACGGGCGGAAGGACCGAAGGAAAATGGCCGCGTTCGTCGCCGCAGTTCGGCGGGCGGATGCGGATGCGGATGCAGAGCAGCGCTTTGCGGTGTTGCCTTGATCCCATGTGCAGCGACAGGAAAGGAGAAAGACATGACGAATCCGGCGGGAAGATTCGGCGTTCACGGCGGGCAGTATATCCCGGAGACCCTGATGAACGCGGTGATCGAACTGGAAAAGGCGTATAACTTCTATAAGGAGGACCCGGCCTTCAACGCGGAGCTCACGGAGCTGCTGAATGCATACGCCGGGCGGCCCTCCCGGCTCTATTTCGCCCGGCGGCTGACGGAGAAGCTGGGCGGCGCGAAGATCTATCTGAAAAGGGAAGACCTGAACCACACGGGAGCCCACAAAATCAACAACGTCCTGGGCCAGGCCCTTCTGGCAAAGAAAATGGGCAAGACGAGGCTGATCGCGGAGACCGGGGCGGGGCAGCACGGCGTCGCCACCGCCACGGCGGCGGCCCTCATGGACATGGCTTGCGTGGTCTTCATGGGGAAGGAGGACACGATCCGCCAGGCCCTGAACGTCTATCGCATGCGCCTCCTGGGCGCGGAGGTGATCCCCGTCACCACCGGCACCGCCACGCTGAAAGACGCGGTGAGCGAAGCCATGCGGGAGTGGACCAGGCGCATCTCCGACACCCATTACTGCCTGGGCTCCGTCATGGGTCCCCATCCGTTCCCCACCATCGTGCGGGATTTCCAGGCGGTGATCTCCCGGGAGATAAAGGCCCAGCTGCTGGAAAAGGAGGGCCGCCTGCCGGATGCGGTGCTGGCCTGCGTGGGGGGCGGCTCCAACGCCATCGGCAGCTTTTACCACTTCATCGGGGACGAGAGCGTGAAGCTCATCGGCTGCGAGGCGGCGGGCCGGGGGGTGGATACGGCGGAAACGGCGGCCACCATCGCCACGGGAAAGCTGGGCATCTTCCACGGCATGAAGTCCTATTTCTGCCAGGATGCCTTCGGTCAGATCGCCCCGGTCTATTCCATCTCCGCCGGGCTGGACTATCCCGGCGTCGGCCCGGAGCACGCGTACCTCCACGACATCGGCCGGGCGGAATATGTGGCCGTGACGGACGACGAGGCAGTGGAGGCCTTTGAATTCCTCTCCCGCACGGAGGGCATCATCCCCGCCATCGAATCCGCCCACGCCGTAGCCCACGCCATGAAGCTGGCCCCCACCATGGGGAAGGACAAAATCATCGTCGTCACGATTTCCGGGCGGGGGGACAAGGACTGCGCCGCCATCGCCCGCTACAGAGGGGAGGATATTCATGAGTAAGATCGGCAATGCATTCTGTAAGGGCAAGGCCTTCATCGCCTTTCTCACCTGCGGCGACCCGGACCTGGAGACCACGGCGGCGGCCGTCCGGGCGGCGGTGCGGGGCGGCGCGGACCTCATCGAGCTGGGCATCCCCTTTTCCGACCCCACCGCCGAGGGGCCGGTGATCCAGGGGGCGAACCTGCGGGCCCTGCAGGGCGGCGTCACCACCGACAAGGTCTTCGCCCTGGTGCGGGAGCTGCGGAAGGATGTGACCGTCCCCCTGGTGTTCATGACCTACGCTAACGTGATCTTCTCCTACGGGGCGGAGCGCTTCCTCGCAAACTGCGCCGAAAGCGGGATCGACGGGCTCATCCTGCCGGACCTGCCCTTTGAGGAAAAGGAGGAATTCCTGCCGGTCTGCCGGAAGTATGGGGTGGACCTCATCTCCATGATTGCCCCCACCTCGGCAGACCGCATCGCCATGATCGCCCGGGAGGCGGAGGGCTTCCTCTATCTGGTCTCCAGCCTGGGGGTCACGGGGGAGCGGAGCGAGATCAGGACCGATCTGGCTGCCATCGTGCGCACCGTGCGGGAGAATACGAAGACGCCCTGCGCCATCGGCTTCGGCATCTCCACGCCGGCGCAGGCCGGGGCCATGGCCGCCCTTGCCGACGGAGCCATCGTGGGCAGCGCCATCGTGCGCATCCTGGAGCAGTACGGAAAAGAAGCGCCCGAAAGGATCGGGCGCTATGTCAGGACCATGAAGGAAGCCATGGAAGAGCTTGGCTGAGACCGGGCGGCGGCGCGGCCCCGGCGCAAGCATACAGAAAGACCGGCAGTATTCCTTGCCCGGAAAAGGCAAAGGAATGCTGCCGGCCGCTTTGCTTCCGCGCAGGCTGCGCCGGCCCTTCGGTCAGCGCCGTTTGATTTCGTCCCGGAGAAACAGGATCGCCTGCCGGTAGCCCTCGAAGCCCAGGCCCATGAAGGTTTTCAGGCAGGCCATGCCCGCATAGGATACCTGGCGGAAGCTCTCCCTGGCCTTCACGTCGGAAAGATGGACCTCCACGGCGGGCAGGGCCACGGCCTTCAGGGCGTCCAGGATCGCGACGCTGGTGTGGGTGTAAGCGGCGGGATTGATGACGATGCCGTCGAAGACCCCCCAGGCGGCCTGAATGGCGTCCACGATGGCCCCCTCGTGGTTGGACTGGAAGCATTCGATCTCCACGCCGGCCTCCGCCGCGCTGTTTTTCAGAAAATCCAGCAGGGCGGCGTAGTCCTGCTTCCCGTAGATTTCCGGCTCCCGCAGTCCCAGCAGGTTCAGATTCGGGCCGTTGATGACGAGCAGCTTCATCCGATCACCTCCATGATCCGGCGGAAGGTCTCCTCCCGCGGGCCGTTGTTGTCGATCTCCGCGTCGGCGAAGAAGCGGTACAGGGGTTCCCTGCGCCGGTACATTTCCGCCAGGTCGCCGCCCTGGGACAGAGGCCGCCCTTCCGTGGGCAGCCGGGACAGGTCCCGGCGGATCCAGAGGATGATGCCGTTCTGGTGCAGCAGGGGATAGTTTTCCGCCCGCGTGATGCAGCCGCCCCCGGTGGCGATGATCCTGCCGGAGAGCTTCCCCAGCTCCCGCAGCGTTTCCGTCTCCCACCGGCGGAAGCCGTCTTCTCCCTCCTGAGCGATGATCTCCCGGACGCTGCGGCCCGCCTTTTTTTCCACCTCCGCGTCCGCGTCCACATACGGCCTGCTCATGAGCAGGCTCAGGGTCGGCGCCAGGGTGCTCTTGCCGCAGCCGGGCATGCCGATGAGGATGATGTTCCGCATCTCCTTTTCCAGATAGCCCAGGATCGGCTCCAGAATGTCGTCGGGGACGGCTTTTCCGGTGAAATCCTCGCTGGAGCGCCTGGCCTGGGCCACCAGCATCCGCAGGCCCCCGAAGCAGGGGATGCCCAGCTCCTCCGCCCGGAGCAGCAGGGCGGTGCGCGCCGGATTGTAGATCACATCGAAAACGCCCTGGCAGTCCGGGAAGCCCTCCGGGTCCAGAGGGGAGACCCCGTTGCCCGGAAACATGCCCAGGGGCGTGGTGTTGACGATATACCGGGCGTCGGCATGCCTGTCCAGGTTCTTATAATTGTTCTCTCCCCGGCGGCTGATGACGACGGGCTTTGCCCCCAGGTCCTCCAGGGCCGCGCAGACGGCGGCGGAGGCCCCGCCGGAGCCCAGGACCAGGGCCTTCTTCCCGCCGAAGGAGAGACCGGAAGCCTCCGCCATGGCCCGGAAGCCCGCCACGTCCGTGTTGTCTCCGAAGATTTTTCCCCCGCGCCGGACCAGGGTGTTGACGCTGCCGGTCCGCCGGGCTTCTTCGCTGAGCGTGTCGCAGAAGGGCAGCACGGTCTTCTTGTAGGGAATGGTGACGTTGAGCCCGTCCCAGGGCCCGTTTGCCAGAAACGCCGGCAATTCCGCCTCCGCCAGTTCATACAGCTCGTAATCGTAATCCCCCAGCATGGCATGGATCACCGGGGAATAGCTGTGCTTCAGGGTCCTGCCCAGCAGTCCGCACTTCATCATATCACCTCGCGGTAGCTGCCCAGATAGTGGAACTGCTCGCAGGCCTCCGGCAGCTCGCCCATGAGCTGCAGAAGCTCCGGGGCATAGACGGGGATATCCAGGTCGAAGTAGAACATGAATTCAAATTCCCGCTCCGGCAGGGGGCGGCTCTCCAGCTTCAGCAGGTTGATCCCCAGGGCGTTGAAGCGCCCCAGCAGCCGGTAGAGGGAGCCCCGCTCGTTGGGCAGGGTCACCATGAGGCTGGTGCGGTCCGCGCCGGGGTAGATCTCCAGCTCCCGGGAAATGACGATGAACCGGGTGTAGTTGCTGACCTTGTCCTGCACGTTTTCCCGCAGGCAGTCCAGGTGGTAATACTTCATGCACAGCCGGGAGGAGAGGGCGGCGACGCCCCTGTCGGGGGATTGGGCGGCCATCTTCGCGGCCACGGCGGTGTTCTCGCAGGGGATGACCTTCACCCCCGAAAGGGAGCGGAGGAATTCCGAGCACTGGGCGATGGCCTGCTCGTGGGAATAGATTTCCCGGATATCTTCCAGCTTCACCCCGGGCTTTGCCAGCAGATTGTGGTCCACCTTCAGCCGGATGCTCCGCACGATGCTGAATTCATGGCGCATCATCAGGTCATAGACCGTGTTGACGCTGCCGGCGGTGCTGTTTTCCACGGGGATGACCCCATAGCGGCACAGCCCCTTTTCCACGGCGGTGAAGACCGCCCCGAAATCGGAGAAATAGAGGATGGAGGGGTTAGCGAACAGATGCTCGCAGGCGATCTGGGAATTGGCCCCCTCCACGCCCTGGCAGGCCACGCTGACCCGGTCCGGGAAAAGGGGACCGGTGTTCTCCATGGCGGCGCGGATGCGCTTCGTCAGAGCGTCGTCCCGCCCCAGGAGATGCTGCTGATAGCTGCGGCTCAGCTCCAGCATCACCGTGTAAAGCCGGGCCGTGTATTCCCGGATGGCCTCCGGGGAGGCTTCCGCCACCGCCGTCAGCTTTTCCTTCTCCCGGCGGAGGTCCTGCACCGGCAGGTCCTTTTCCTTTTTATACCGGGCGATTTCCGCCGCAACCTCCATGCGCTTGGCAAAAAGCTCCACGATCCGGCGGTCGATGTCGTCGATCCTGTCCCGATAAACGCTTCCTTCCATATGGTTCAGCTCCTTTCCTTTCGCCTGCCCAGCAGGGCGTCGGTCACGGCGAGGGCCGCCGCAGCCTCCACGCAGGGCACTGCCCGAAGCACGATGCAGGGATCGTGCCTGCCGCCGATGCGCAGCTCCGTTTCCTTCCCGCTTGCCAGGTCCAGGGTCCGCTGGGCCATGGCGATGGAGGGCGTGGGCTTGAACGCCGCCCGGAAGACAAGGGGCATGCCCGTGGTGATGCCGCCCAGGATGCCCCCCGCCCGGTTCGAGGCGGTGACGACCCGCCCGTCCTTCAGCAGGAAGGGGTCGTTGTGCTCGCTGCCATACATCCCGGCGGCGGCAAAGCCGGCGCCGAATTCCACGCCCTTCACGGCGGGGATGCCGAAAACGAGGGCGGCGATGCGGTTTTCCATGCCGCCGAAGATGGGGTCCCCCAGTCCGGCGGGCAGCCCCAGCACGGCGCATTCCACGACGCCGCCCAGGGAATCTCCCGCGGCCCCGGCTTCCCGGATGGCGGCGAGCATGGCCCGGCCCCGCTCTTCGCTGACGGTGGGGAAGGCCTTCTCCGCCGTGGAAGCCGTCAGTTCCCCTTCGTCCATGACGCCGCCCACGGCGGCGATGCGGGAAATGACGCGGATGCCCTCCCCGGCCAGCAGCTGCAGGCAGATCCCCCCGGCGATGCAGAGGGGGGCGGTGAGCCGCCCGGAGAAGTGACCGCCCCCGGCGGCGTCCTGATGCCCGAAGTATTTCACCTGGGCGGTGTAGTCCGCGTGACCGGGCCGGGGCACGGTCCGCAGGGCTTCATAGTCCCCGGAGCGGGCGTCGGTATTGCGGATGACGGCGGCGATGGGGCTGCCCGTCACGACGCTTTCCCTGACGCCGCTGAGGAATTCCGGCCTGTCCGCCTCCCGCCGGGGGGTGGAAGCGTCGCTCCGCCCCGGCGCGCGCCGGTCCAGAAAGGCCTGCAGGGCCTCCATATCCAGCCGCAGCCCCGCCGGGATGCCCTCCAGGGTCATGCCGATGGCTTTTCCGTGGGATTCTCCGAAGATCGTGAGACGGATGTTCTCTCCGATCGTGCTGCTCATGTCGTCACCTCCAGGGCTTCCAGGTCCTCCCAGAAGCGGGGATAAGATTTTTTCACGCATTCCGCCCCCAGGACCGTCACCGCGCCTTCCGAAGCGGCGGCGGCAGCGGCGGCGGACATGGCGATGCGGTGGTCTCCGGCGGCGTCCGCGACGCCACCCGCCAGGGTTTTCACCCCGGTGATCCGCAGGCCGTCCTCCGTCTGGTCCGCGTCGGCGCCCAGAGCCCGGAGCATGGCCGCCGTGGTCTGCAGGCGGTCGGATTCCTTCAGCCGCAGCCGCTCTGCGTGGGCGATGGTCGTTTCTCCCGCCGCGGCGGCGGCCAGCACACTCAGCACCGGCACCAGGTCCGGGATCTGGGAAGCGTCAAGACCGATGCCCCGGAGCTTCCCCCGGCGCACGGTGACGCCCTCCGGCCCCTCCGCGAGCTCCGCGCCGAATTCCCGGAGGATGGAAAGCACCCGCCTGTCCCCCTGCCGGGAGGCGGTATCCAGCCCCCGCAGGGTGATCCCCGCCGGGCTCAGGGCCCCCATCACCAGGAAAAAAGCGGCGGCGGACCAGTCCCGTTCCACCGTCATTTCCGGCGGCGGCAGGGGCGTCTGCCCGCCGGGGATGCGATAGTCCCAGCCCTCTTTTTCCCAGCGGAGGCCGCTTTTTAGGAGCGCGTCCTCCGTCATGGCGATGTAGTCCGCCGATTCCACCTTTCCCGTCACCCGCAGGCGGCTTTCCCCCGGCAGCAGGGGCAGGGCCATCAGCAGCCCGGAGACATACTGGGAGGAGATATCCCCCGGGATCTCGTAGCTGCCGGGCCGGAGCTGCCCTTCGCAGAAAAGCAGAGGCCCCTCTTTACGGATCGTCATGCCCATGCCGCAGCAAAGCTCGTTCAGGGGCTCCAGGGGACGCTGCGGAAGCCGCCCCTCCATGCGGAAGACGCCGGACTGCCCCAGGGCCCCCAGGATCGGGAGCAGGAAGCGGAGGGTGGAGCCGCTTTCCCCGCAGGGAAGCACGGCCTCCTCCGTCGGAGCGGTCCGGGGAAGCACCCGAAGCCCCTCCGCGGTTTCTTCGATGTTCGCGCCGAGGGCGTTCAGGCAGCGGACGGTCGCGGCGATGTCGTCGGAAATGCCGTCGCAGCGGATCAGGGTCTCCCGCATGCCCAGGGCGGCGCAGATCAGCAGCCGGTGGGCCTGGGATTTGGAGGCGGGCACGGTGACGCTGCCGCTGCGCGCGCCCGGAAGCACGATCCGGTTCATGCCGCGCCTCCCCGTTTCAGCCATCCGAGGAGTTCCCCGGCGGGGACGGTTTCGATGCGGCAGCGGCCTACGGCCTCCGGCACCACCAGCCGGAGGGAATCCCCGGCGGCCTTCTTGTCGGCCCGGGCGGCCTCCGCCAGGGCCTCCGCAGGATAGGGCAGCTCCGTGGGCAGCCCGTAGGAGCGCAGCAGCGCAAGCAGGGCTTCCGGTGTTTCCGCCGGGCAGAATCCGGCTGCGGCGGCGCTCCGGGTCATGGCCGCCATGCCCATGGCCACCGCCAGCCCGTGGGGGAGCGTATAATCGCTGCATGCTTCGGCGGCGTGGCCGAAGCTGTGGCCGAAATTCAGCAGCATCCGCGCCCCGGTATCGTATTCGTCCGCCTGCACGAAGTCCCGCTTCATGGCGACGCAGGCGGCGATCACGTCCGCATAGCGCTCCCGCACCGGCGTCCGGGCCAGTTCCTCAAAAAGCGCAGGGCTGCCGATCATGGCATATTTGATGATCTCGGCGCAGCCGCAGCGGTAAGCTTCCTCCGTCAGCGTCCCCAGGCAGTCCGTGTCGCAGAGCACCAGCCAGGGCTGATAAAAGGCCCCCGCCTGGTTCTTGCCGCCCGCCAGGTCCACCGCCGTTTTCCCGCCCACGGAGGCGTCCACGGCGGCCAGCAGGGTGGTGGGCAGCTGCACGAAGGAAATGCCCCGCTGATAGGTGGCGGCGGCAAAGCCCGCCAGGTCCCCCACGACGCCGCCCCCCAGGGCGAGGATGAGGTCGCTGCGGGTAAAGCGAAGGCGGCAAAGGGTCTCCAGCAGGCGCCCGTAGGTGGCAAGGGTTTTCTCCTGCTCGCCCTGGGGGAAGACGAACTGCGCAGGGGTCAGGCCCGCAGCCCGCAGGCTGTCCATCAGCGTTTCCCCGTAGAGGGGAAAGACCCGGTCGTCGGAGACGACCATGGCCCGCGCAGGCCCCTTCAGGGCGGCGATGCGCTTCCCCGCTTCCGCCAGAAGGCCGGGGCCGATCACCACGTCGTAGCTGCGGGAAGCGTCGATGCGGATGGTCTTCATTTCCCGTCCACCGCTTCCTTCCGCTCCTTGCCCTCCTGCAGCAGCCGGATAAGGGCTTCCCGGTCTCCGCTCCGAAGGGCCTCCCGGTAGGCGTCCAGGTTCTCCGCCAGGATATCCAGCTCCCGCAGCAGGTTGTCCCGGTTGTCCAGGAACAGCTCCGCCCACATCTCCGGGTTCAGCCAGGCCACGCGGGTCATATCCCGGTAGCTGCCGGCGGAGAAGCCCTTGTGGCTCAGGGCCGTGGGGCTCTTGATATAGGCGGAGGACACCACATGGGCCAGCTGGGAGGTGAAGGCGATCATCTCGTCGTGCTTCTCCGCCGTGGTGACGGTGACGCTGCCGAAGCCGGCGGGCTGCAGCAGCTCCCGCGCCCGGCTCAGCAGGGCGATGTCGTCGTGGTCGGCGGGCACCAGCACCATGGGCGCGCCGTGAAAGAGGTTGGCGCGGGAATATTTGAAGCCGGAATACTGGGTGCCGGCCATGGGATGGCCCCCCAGATAAGTGAAGCCGTATTTTTCCGCCAGGGCGACGCCCTCGGCGAAGATGCCCCGCTTGGTGCCGCAGCAGTCGACGACCAGGGGGCCGGGGCCCAGCTTGTCTCCCATTTCCCGCAGCCAGGCGACGGCCGCGCCGGGATAGACGCACAGCAGGATCAGGTCGCAGCAGGCGGCGTTTTCGGCGGTGAGCTCTCCGGAGACCGCCCCGCAGAGGCGGGCAAAGGAAAACACCGTCCCGTCCGTGTCCCGCGCCAGGACCGTGTGCCCTTCGGCGGCGTATGCCCGCGCGAAGGAGCCGCCGATGAGGCCCAGCCCCAGGATACCCACCGTCATGCCAGCACCTCCCGCACCGCCTGGACTTTTTTGACCAGGGCGGCGTATTCCTCCGGCTTCAGGGACTGGGCCCCGTCGCAGAGGGCGTGGATGGGATCGTTGTGCACCTCGATCATGATGCCGTCGGCCCCGCTGGCCGCGGCCGCCAGGGCCATGGGGGGCACCATGCGGGCGATGCCGGTGGCGTGGCTGGGGTCCACGACGACCGGCAGGTGGCTCAGCTCATGGAGCATGGGCACCGCCGCCAGGTCCAGGGTGTTGCGCAGATAGTCGCTGTAGGTGCGGATGCCCCGCTCGCAGAGGATCACCTGCTCGTTGCCGCTGGCCATGATGTATTCCGCGCTCATGAGCAGCTCCTTGAGGGTGTTGGCAAGGCCCCGCTTCAGCAGCACCGGCTTGCCGAAGTGGCCCAGCTCCTTCAGCAGGTCGAAATTCTGCATGTTCCGGGCCCCCACCTGCAGCAGGTCCACGTCCTCGAACAGGGGCAGGGCGTCGGCGCTCATGATCTCCGTCACGATGGGCAGCCCCGTTTCCGCCCGGGCGATCTTCAGCAGCTCCAGCCCCTGGGCCTTCAGGCCCTGGAAATCATAGGGGGAGGTACGGGGCTTGAAGGCGCCGCCCCGGAGCATGTCCGCCCCGGCGGCCTTCACCGCCTTCGCGACGGTGACGATCTGCTCCTCCGTCTCCACGGAGCAGGGTCCGGCGATCATGCAGAAATGGCCGCCGCCCACCTTTACGCTGCCGATCTCCACCACGCTGTCGTCCGGGTGGAATTTCCGGTTGACGCACTTGAAGGTCTCCGACACCCGCTTGACGGATTCCACGATATCCAGGCTTTCCAGCAGGTCCATGTCCACCTTGCTGGTGTCTCCGATGAGGCCCAGCACCGTCTGGAATTCCCCCACGGAGACGTGGATGCCCAGGCCCATGCTCTTGAGCCAGTCCACCAGGCGGTCCTGCTTTTCCTTGTCCGCGTTCTTTTTCATGACGACGATCATTTGTTTTCCCTCCCATAACAAAAAACGTGCGGCACAGGCTCAATCTGTGCCGCACATCGGAATTGCAAGCTTGTCTTTCCGTCTGCATCACAAATCAGCCCTACCGTGTCGGGACGGTAAAGCTAAAATAATACCAATACGCAGAGCGGATCGTCATCGGTCGCTTCTCCTTCATTGAGATAGCGGCATTATAAAACCGCAAATGTTCTTTGTCAAGAGATAATTGTTAAATAAATCACGAAATCACGGGACTATAGGGACCCGGCCGCCGCATAAGCTGTGGGGAAGGGGGCATGGCTTCGTGAGGACAGAGGCGTTTCTGAAGTCCGTCGAAAACGAGCGGAAAATCACCGAAGAACGGGATGCGGAGTTCCTCGATCTGCTTCTCGGCGCCGTCCTGCTGGCCCTGCAGGAGGGCGGGATGCTGAACGAGACGCAGTATCGATATGCGGAAGAAAAGCGAAAGATCCGGCGCGGGAAAACGCCGTGAAAAAGGGAGGACCTTCCCCGCGCATGCGCCGGATGCGCGCTGCCGGGACATACCGACCCCAGGGAGGCAAGCAGCATGATCATGGTGGCAAGCTACTGCCGCGTTTCCACGGACAGGGAGGACCAGGCCAATTCCTTTGAAGCCCAGCAGCGGTATTTCCGGGAGTACATCGCCCGTCAGCCGGATTGGGAGCTTTACGCCGTTTACGCCGACGAGGGCATCACCGGCACGTCCACCCAAAAGCGGACGCAGTTCAACCAGATGATGGGCGACGCCCGCCGGGGGAAATTCCGCCTCCTTATTACAAAGGAGGTGAGCCGCTTTTCCCGGAACATCCTGGATACGATCGCCTGCACCCGGGAGCTGAAAAGCCTGGGCGTGGGGGTGATGTTCATGAACGACGGCATCAGCACCCTGGAGCCGGACGCGGAGCTGCGGCTCAGCATCATGGCCTCCATCGCCCAGGAGGAGAGCCGGAAGACCTCCTCCCGGGTGAAATGGGGGCAGACGCGGCAGATGGAGAAGGGCGTGGTTTTCGGGCGCAGCATGCTGGGCTATGACGTGAAGGACGGCGTCATGACCGTCGATCCCCGGGGGGCGGAGGTGGTGAAGCTGATCTTCCGCATGTACGGGCTGGAGAAAAAGGGGACGAGCGTGATCGCCCGCGAGCTGAGGGAGCGGGGGATACGCACCTATGCCGGGAATACCAGCTGGTCGGGCAGTCACATCGTCAAGATCCTCCGCAACGAGAAATACGCGGGGGACCTGGTGCAGAAAAAGACCTATACCCCGGATTACCTGACCCACGCCAGGAAATACAATCACGGGGAGGAACCCCTGGTGGAGATCAAAAACCACCATGAACCCATCGTCGACCGGGAACTGTGGAACGCCGTACAGGCGGAGCTCCGGCGGCGGAATCCCCGGGGCGAATCCTCCTCCGGCCATTCCAGCCGCTATGTCTTCTCCGGAAAGATCAGGTGCGGGGAATGCGGCGCGGGCTTCGTGTCCCGGATGAAAAAGCGGAAGGACGGCAGCGGCTACAGACGCTGGGGGTGCTGCCGCGCCGCCGTCGACGGCCGCAGGCATACGGACGCGCAGGGAAACGTCGTCGGCTGCGACGTGGGGCGGATGCTCCGGGACGAGCTGGCCCTGGATATCCTGAAACAGACCGTCGCCGCCCTGGACCTGGACCGGAAGCAGATCGAAGACCGCGTGACCGGCCTGGCGGCGGAGGCGATCCGGGCGGGGGAGCGGGAAAGCGCCGGCAGCGCCGCAGCGCTGGAGCATGCGCTGGAACAGCTCATGAAAAAGAAGGAGGACGTGCTGGACGCTTTCTTTTCCCGGAGCATCACGGAGGAGGAAATGCGGAGGATGAAGGAGCGGTACGACGGGGAGCTTTCCGCCCTGCGGAGGAGGCTGGCGGCGGCGCGGGAAAGGGAGCGGCTGGCCCGCGGCGAAGCGGGGCTCGCGGAGGACATACGGCGGCAGGTCCGAAGCGTCCTCGGCGGCGAAGCCGGCAGCGAGGTCTTTTACAGGAACCTCCTGGAGCAGATGGTCGTTTATCGGGACGGCAGGGTGGAGGTAACGCTCCGTCTGCTGCCCATGAAGTGGGTCTTTGCGCTGGAAATATAGCGGCAGCGCCGGGAACCGGCGGAGCCGGTGTGCAAATGCGCGCATTCGGTACCGATGTCCGTCAGCAGACCCTTCAGCTCCGGGTAAGGCATGGAGTAGCGCTGGCTGAGATAGCGCAGGGAAGCGCCCAGCTCGCCGTCCGGGCCGCCGTACTGGTCCAGGATGATCGCGGCCAGCCGGGGATTCACGTTTTTGATGTTGACGGGGAACTGCAGCTTCTTTTCATAAATGAACATCAGTCGTCCCTCCTTTCGCAGGCGTCGCAGCCGGGGGCGTATTCCCAGGGCCAGGGATCGCCGATCCAGTTATAGCCGCCCTCCCGGGTGACCTGCGTCTGCCGCAGGGGGCCGTAGCGGGAGATAAAGGTCTCCTTTCCCTGCTTCAGCAGGGAAGCGTATTCCGTGAAGTAGCGCAGGGCCTCCCGGTCCTCCGGGTGGGTGTCCAGATAAAGCCCCAGCTCCTGCACCACGAAATTCAGGCTCATCAGCTCCCCCAGGGGCGTTCCGCTCCACGCCGCCGGCGCGGTGTTCGCGACGTTCATCCAGGGCAGGTCCAGGCCGGGGAACAGGGTGCCCTTCGCCAGGGCGTCCTCCGGGCTGTACCGGCGGCAGCCCTGGGGCTGCATGGGAACATAAGCCGCAGCCAGGCGTCCGCAGGCGGGCAGGGGAGCCCCGTCCGTCCGGCAGCCGTCGCCGCGGTCCTTCATCATATCCATGTTTTCCTCCTTGAGGACCCGCTTCACCGGGTCCGTTGGGTTTGGGCCGCCGGACTTCCGGCGCCCGAAGCATCCTATGAGCGGAGGAAGCGTATTGTGTATATGACGGTTTTCCCCCTGCGGAGACCCGAATAATTGTAGAGACTTACAAACGAGGTTTTGTTGACAAGGTTTCCCCGAATCGGTATAATACGGAGGAATAAATGTGACCCGATGGGTTATTTTTTAAGGAGGTACCTGGTAACATGCTCGATCCGACCGTATACAAAGACTGGCAAATTGCTGAGGAAGCTGAAAAGACGCTCCCCAGCGTGGAAGAGTTCCGCAAGAAGATGGGGCTGCTTCCCGACGAGATCATCCCCTACGGCAAGACCCCGAAGCTGGACTTCATCAAGATCATGGAGCGCCTGAAGGACAAGCCCAACGGCAAGTTCATCGAAGTCACCGCCATCACCCCCACTCCTCTGGGCGAGGGCAAGTCCACCACCAGCCTCGGCCTGATCGAAGGTCTCGGCAAGCTGGGCAAGAATGTCGGCGGCTGCCTGCGTCAGCCCTCCGGCGGCCCCACCTTCAACGTGAAGGGCACCGCGGCCGGCGGCGGCAATGCGCTGCTCATGCCCATGACCGAGTTCTCCCTGGGCCTCACCGGCGACATCAACGACATCATGAACGCCCATAACCTGGCCATGGTGGCGCTGAACGCCCGCATGCAGCACGAGCGCAACTACTCCGACGAAGGCCTTGCCAAGCGCGGCCTGAAGCGGCTGGATATCGACCCCGAGCGCGTGGAGATGGGCTGGGTCATCGACTTCTGCGCCCAGTGCCTCCGCAACATCAAGATCGGCCTCGGCGAAGGCAAGTCCAACGGCTTCCCCATGGACTCCAAGTTCGGCATCGCCGTGGGCAGCGAGCTGATGGCCATCCTCGCCATCGCCACCGACCTGAAGGACCTGCGTGAGCGTATCGGCAACATCATCGTTGCTTACGACAAGAAGGGCAACCCCGTGACCACCCACGACCTGGAGGTCGACGGCGCCATGGCCGCCTGGATGCGCAACACCATCAACCCCACCCTCTGCTACACCGTCGAGCATCAGCCCTGCCTGGTGCATGCCGGCCCCTTCGCCAACATCGCCATCGGCCAGAGCTCCATCATCGGCGACCGTCTGGCCCTCAAGCTGTTCGACTACCATGTCACCGAGTCCGGCTTCGCTGCCGACATCGGCTTTGAGAAGTTCTGGAACGTCAAGGCCCGCCTCAGCGGCCTGACCCCCAATGTCTCCGTCCTGGTCTGCACCATCCGCGCTCTGAAGATGCACGGCGGCGGCCCGGCTGTCGTTGCCGGCAAGCCTCTGCCCGAGGAGTACAAGACCGAGAACCTGGAGCTGCTTGAGAAGGGCTGCGAGAACCTGTTCCATCATGTGAACACCGTCAAGAAGTCCGGCATCAAGCCCGTCGTCTGCATCAACAAGTTCTACACCGACACCGACGCCGAGGTGGAGCTGATCAAGCGCCTCTGCAAGGAGCAGGGTGTCCGCTGCGCCGCTTCCGACCATTGGCGTTACGGCGGCGAAGGCGCCAAGGAGCTGGCCGAGGCCGTTATCGACGCCTGCGAAGAGCCCGTCGATCTGAAGTTCCTCTATCCTCTGGAAATGCCTCTGCGTCAGCGCGTCGAGCTGATCGCCAAGGAAGTCTACGGCGCCGACGGCGTCGATTGGTCTCCTCTCGCCACCGAGAAGGCCGAGCGCTTCGAGAGCGATCCTCACTACGCCGACTTCTGCACCATGATGGTCAAGACCCACCTGTCCCTGTCCGACAAGCCCGAGGTCAAGGGCGTGCCCAAGGGCTGGCGTCTGCCCATCCGTGACATCCTGGTCTACGGCGGCGCCAAGTTCCTGTGCCCCATGGCCGGCACGATCAGCATGATGCCCGGCACCTCCTCCGACCCCGCCTACCGCCGCATCGACATCGACGTCAACACCGGCAAGGTCAGCGGTCTGTTCTGATCACACAAATTCTGGAGAGGTAAACCAATGAGTTTTCTGAATCAGGATATTCAGGCGTTTACCGACGTTCTCGCCTCCAAGGCCTCCGTGCCTGGAGGCGGGGGCGCCTCCGCTCTGGTAGGCGCCGTCGGCACCGCCCTGGGCTCCATGGTGGGCGCCCTCACCGTCGGCAAGAAAAAGTATGCCGATGTGGAAGCCGAGATCATCGAGCTCATGAAAAAGGCTGATGTGGTCCGCGCCGAGCTGCTGAAGCAGATCGACGAGGATGCCCGCGTCTTCGAGCCCCTGAGCAAGGCCTACGGCCTGCCCAAGGAGACCGAGGAAGAGAAGGCCCACAAGGCGAAGGTCATGGAAGCCTGCCTGCACGAAGCCTGCTCCGTGCCTATGGAGATCATGGTCAAGTGCTGTGAAGCCATCGAGCTGCAGAAGGAATTTGCGGCCAAGGGCTCCAGCCTCGCCATTTCCGACGCCGGCGTCGGCGTCGCCTTCTGCAAGGCCGCCCTGCAGGGCGCCAGCCTGAATGTGTTCATCAACACGAAGAGTATGAAAGAGCGCGAGTATGCCGACGACCTCAACAAGAAGGCCCTGGCGATGCTCGACAAGTATGTTCCCATGGCCGACGAGATCTACGAGAGCGTATTTGCCCGTCTGCGCCCTGCGGAATAAGGAGAAGAAAATGGCTGAGATTCTGAAGGGAAAAGAAGTCGTAGCCGCGATGAAGGAAAAGATGATCGCGGACGTGGCCGAGCTCCAGGCGAAGGGCGTCAACCCCACCCTGGCCATCGTGCGCGTCGGCGAGCGTCCCGACGACATCAGCTATGAGAAGGGCGCCATGACCCGCTGCAAGGGCATCGGCGTCGCTGTGAAGAATTTCGTCCTCCCCGCCGACTGCACCCAGGACGACCTGCTGGCCGTCATCAAGGAAGTCAACGAGGACAAGGACATCCACGGCTGCCTGCTGTTCCGTCCCCTGCCCAAGACCATGGACGAGAACTTCATCCGCAACCAGCTGGATCCCGCCAAGGACGTGGACGGCATCACCGACCTGAGCATGGCCGGCACCTATGCCTGCACCGAGCTGGGCTTCCCGCCCTGCACCCCCACCGCCTGCATGGAGATCCTGGAGCACTTCGGCATCGACCTGAAGGGCAAGAAGGTCTGCGTGGTGGGCCGGAGCCTGGTGGTGGGCAAGCCTGCCGCCATCATGGCCATCCAGCGCAACGGCACGGTCACCGTCTGCCACACCAAGACGAAGGATATGGCCTCCGTCGCCCGGGATGCGGACGTGATCATCGCCGCCGCCGGCAAGGCCGGCGTCGTGGGCGAGGGCTTCTTCAAGGAAGGCCAGATCGTCATCGACGTGGGCATCAACTTCGACGAAGAGGGCAACATGAAGGGCGACGTGGATTTCGCCGCCGCCGAGCCCATCGTGGCCGCCATCACCCCGGTTCCCGGCGGAGTGGGCACCGTCACCACCAGCGTTCTCGTAAAGCACGTGATCCAGGCAGCCCAGCGTACCCTGAAATAAAAATAACCCCGAATTTGCAAATTTGGTGTTGTTTATTGGGAAGTAACCTGATATAATACACCAGAAAGCTTGTGTAAAATCATTTTAGAGAGGGATTAGTGCATGATTATCATTGCCGAAAAAATCAACGGCTCCATTCCTTCCGTTGCCAAGGCCATCGCCGCCCGGGATGAGGAGTTTATCAAGGATCTGGCCATCCGTCAGTCCGAGCAGATCGCGGAGAACCCCGGCTTCATTGATGTTTGCTCCTCTGTGGCGCCCGAGGTCGAGTTCGAGACCATGCGCTGGATGCTGGACCTGGTTCAGGGTGTTACCGATACCCCCATCAGCGTGGACAGCCCCAACGCCGAGTGCCTGGTGGAGCTGCTTCCCTATGTGAAGAAGCCCGGCCTGGTGAACTCCGTTTCCGGCGAGGGCAACAAGATCGACCTGGTGTTCCCCATTCTGGCGAAGCCTGAGTATAAGAAGTGGGAAGTCATGGCTCTTCTCAGCGACGACACCGGCATTCCGAAGTCCGCTGCAGACCGTCTGCGTGTGTTTGATAAGATCATGGAGAAGGCCAAGGAGTACGGCATTGCTCCCAACCGTATCCACATCGATCCCCTGGTGGAGATGCTCTGCACCTCCGAAGACGGCATTGCCATGGTGGAAGAGGTCATGACCAAGATCCGCGAGCAGTATCCTTCCATCCACATTTCCGGCGCCGTCAGCAACATCAGCTTCAACCTGCCTGCCCGTAAGCTGGTGAACATGGGCTTTGTCTGCCTGGCCATCAAGGCCGGCATGGACTCTGCCGTGTTCGATCCTCTGGATAAGCAGCTGCTGGGCGTCATCTATGCCACCGAGGCTCTGCTGGGCATGGATGATTTCTGCATGGAGTATATCAGCGCGTTCCGTGACGAGCGTATCGCCGCCACAAATAAGAAAAAGGCCTGAGTCCACAGGTCTTCCAAACTTTGTGTGTCCAATTGTATTACTATATTAGGAGGAATTAACCCATGAGTAAGCTTGAAGAAGTCGCGGCTGCCGTTGAAAAAGGCAAGGTAAAAATCGTTGCCGGTCTGACCCAGGAGGCTCTGGACGAGGGCTTCTCTGCTGCCGAGATCCTGAACACCGGCATGATCGGTGCCATGGCCGTTGTCGGCGAAAAGTTCAAGAACAACGAGATTTTTGTCCCTGAGATGCTGATCGCTGCCCGTGCCAT
>JAEEGK010010058.1_pt1 | contig 21893 bp, 23 predicted proteins | sample 8958771 | NCBI WGS metagenome assembly JAEEGK01 (sample SAMN16246547, study PRJNA631951) | gut metagenome | biome: gut microbiome; feature: rumen; material: SC-attached | host: Bos | place: Iran: Karaj | collected 2018-10 | reverse complement strand
TATCATATCGAAATCGTCTAGCCTGAAGTATAACATGAGTACGACAAAGAAACTGCTGACAACGATTCCATCATGACAGGTAACAGTTGGTTTGAATATAGCAAGGGCGTCACGGTGACGGCGAGATCAACATCGCCGACATCAATGCCATCATCAATATGATTTTAACTCAAGATTAAATATGAACATGACTAAGATACTGATGACCCTGCTGCTGGCGATGCTGGCATGCATGACTGTGAGTGCATCATAAAACATCAAAAATGAACAAAAAAAAAGCGGCATTTGCCGCTTTTTCATTATAGTTGAATCACTCAACATCCTCGATGAACTCGTGGAAGCTGTACCAGGTGTCGTCGTCCTCATGCACCTCAAGATAGTCGTCGAGGGCTTGGTCAATGGCTTCGACGTTGGATTCTACAGGATGGCCGACGATATCAGCTACACATTTGGCCGCTTCATCGATGGTCTCGAAGTACAGCGGCTCGTCATAGCTGTCAAGTAGGTATCGCTCGGGGAAGAGCTCAAAGCTGTTGGTCGCGAATAACCCGCATCCTGGTTCCTCCTCCTGGAAATACACCTTGATGCTGGGTAGTTTCTCTTCGATGATTCTTCTCACACCCTCTTGCTCGCCCCAAGCGGTATTCTGCCAGATCATCAGCGTGGTCTCATTCTCGAGTGAATAACTGGTGATGTCGCCACGGCATGGGTAGTCCTCCCAGTTGCCGCCGAGTTTAGTTACCAGATTTCCAAGCCACCATTTTCCAAAGCCGTTAGGGACGATGGTGGTCTTGCGCTTGTCGATATACTTCAGCGCGCCATGCAGCCGTCGGATGTCCTTGGGATCACCGACGCATTCATAGGTTACAGAAGCCCAGTTTGGCAAATTATTATTGTTTTAAAAGTTTGTAACGATTGATCAGGACTCGTACTTGGGATGGAGTAAATTTACCACCTCTGCTGGTCACGAATCCTTCTCGGTTAAGTATTCTCGACATTTCAGACAAGCCCCTTCCCTCCGATACAAGGACACGGAGATAAGCTACGGCTCTTTTGTTATTGGGATTATTAAGGGCTTTTTGTCTATTGGTTCTGTTCGAGTTTGAAATAGCCTGCTCCAAGTTGTTCACGAGGTTTTCAGGCTTTCCAAGTATTACCCCCCGCTGCCTTTTCGCCTCGAGGGATTGTTTTGTTCTTTGTGATATAAGGCCGGCTTCATACTCAGCGATGGATGCAATGATATGAATCACTAATCGGTTGGCCTCGGGAAAATCACAAAACTTTATCTCAACATCGCTCTCCAGAAGTTTAGATGTGAAGGCGACGTTTCTTGATAGTCGGTCCAGCTTAGCAACGATTAGTGTAGATCCTGTCTTTCTACACAGTGCTAAAGCTTCAGTCAATTTAGGTCGGTCAGTTTTCTTGCCGGATTCAGTTTCAACGAATTCAGCAATCGGTTTTTCCTGACCCAAGTACCTGCCTATGATTTCTCTCTGAGCTTCAATCCCAAGTCCTGAGATTTCTTGCTTCTTAGTAGATTGTCTTAGGTAGGCCACGTAAGTTGTCTTTTCTTTTTCACTCATTTTAACAGTCGTGATAATTATTAGACGGACGTTTAGTATTTGTCAAAGACGGCGGGACCCTCAAGAATTGTCCTGAGAATCCCACCATTTTGTCATTTCTCCGTTTTTGTGATAAGGCCGTATTCCTCACAAATTGATTTCTCATAATTGTCGGTTTTTTCTACAGCATCATCTATCACTGCCACAAGATTATCACAAAAGACCGATTGTATGGTATCGACGGTTGTATCATTCTCGTCGTCGATAAGCGTCACTTCAAACAGGTCTTCAGCTTCGTTCAGGGTCACTCTCACAAGGCCCCGGTGTTTGAAGCCTTGTACGTGAAATTCCAAACCAAGTTCAATCGTCCTTACAGTCTTGGGATCGATTCCCCAGGACATAAGGATGATAGGTTGGCTCGTGAGGATGGTCCATATATACTTTGCCAGCCTCACATTGTAATCTTCATTGTCTAGCATATCAGAAAAAGCTTAGGTGGAGGTAGTCGCTGTCAGGTTCGCTCATGGACAATAAGCGTTCCATCTTGTCGATTACCTCGTCGGTTGTACAATTCAAGTCTTTAACTCGCATCTCGATCTCCCCGGCCTCATCGGTGGGCAGGGTATCGAGTCTCTTCAGTTTGTCGATCACGTGCTGCCAGTCCTGTTTCAGCACTTCAAAGTCGACGTCAAACTCTTCGCCGCTATAATCGCAACAACAGGAGTCCAGCAGATTATGGAATTCCTGTACCTTGTGATTAAATCCAATTGCGTTGCCCCATTCTACCTTGTAGGTGGTGGCACAATGTAGTCTGAATCCCATAATCGTTACGCTAAATAGGTTTGGTTCATAAAACACGTCCTGTAATGTCGATTGTCCCTCGGAATAGTGATTCTCGTGAAGACTACCGACCAGAATCCCTCCTTGATCTCAAATCTCGTTGGGGTTTCGTCAAGCAGCATTTCAACTATGCTTGTTGATAACGGGAAGCAAAATCTCAACGCACGCTCCCGCGACCCACGTGATAAGCTACACCAGTATTTGATGGTGAGCTTCTTATTCTTCGTCTTTGCCATTGTTCTTCGTTGTTTTGTTATAATACTTGCGTTGGATATACTCAATAAGGATGGACCTCATAGCTTTCGCTTTCTGACTCTGTGAATAGGTCAAGTATTCAGTCTGCTTGCCGCCATATCTGTCCATGTATTCGATAAATCCGCGATAGTCTCCACTAGCAAAGAACGTATTGTACTCCTCGCTAATAGAGGTATCTGTATTGGAATACTGAAGATATAAAGACACATACAATTTTTTCTTGTAGATGCCAACCTCCTCAAAGTTGCTGTTCCAGTTATTACCAGTCCTGCATTCACTGCTGATACGCAGTTCTTTGTCTCGAGACTTGTAGCGTTTGGAACCGACCTCCTTAATGATTCGTGTTACTGTTGCTGGTGATGTCGCCAACACTTCTTCTTCCGAGAGCTCCATAACGTTTTTCATCTTCCGGGCAGCTCCGTAACGTCGGAATAGTTCTTTGTTGATGTTCATAGTGATTGTTGTTAGATGAATGGTAAGTAAATCTCGTCCTTATGTTCCTCTAAGGCTTGGGCAAGAATAACTGCCGCCTCGTGGGAACCTTTGTTACGCAGGTCGATGAATCTGTTGCTATCATCGGCCATAAATTTGATACACGCGATAATAAGCCTCATAAAGTTCTGCTCCAGCGTCTTGTGGAACGATGGGATGGCGGCGGTGAATCGGTCAGGATTGAAGCTATAGTCGTTGAGGACTCGCTCCAATTCCTTAGCTGCTTTATATTCGCGGCTTTCGTTGATGTTCGTGTTCATTTTGTTCAAGTGTTCAAAAAAGCCAGGAGAATGGTAGTTTTTGTGTCAGTTTTCATTCTCCTGGCGTGGTTAATAATGATGTCGGTTAGATAGTGATCAGCACACTGCCGGATACGTTGCTGACCTTCATGTAGTCGCTCAGGTCAAGATCGGGGTTGTCTGCCTTGTAACGTCCCAGATCAAAACTCTCTCGTTGGGTCGGCAGCTTCCGGGTGATCCTCATGCTGTCCGTTTCCCAGATCTTAGCGTTGGTGGCCTCCATGCGTAAAAGGATGTCGGCCTTAATGCGCTTCAGTTCCTCATCCACTTGCTGTTTCGTCTGGATGAGTTCGCGGATGGTCATTTCCTGTGCCTTGATGTCAGCAGGAATTGAGAACGGGTTTTTGAAGGTCTCGCCGTTGAGGTCCGCTTCGAGCAGAGCCTTGCAGATGTTGGCGGGGATTCTCTCAACTTCGATGATCTCGCTGATGTGGTCCTTCCCCTTGCTGCGGAGACGGATCACAAGTAGCCTCTCAATCTTTGCCCCGGGGTTTTGGAGCGTGAACAGATAGGCATAGATGCTCAACTGCCATTTAGCACGCTCCATTTTCTCGGGGGTGAAGGTGCCGTAGGTCTTGATATCAGCCAGTGTAAAGGTGTCCTGGTTGATGCGATATACCTTATCAATGCTTGAGGCGTAATGCTTGGTATCAGTAACAAGATACTCGCTGGCCTCATGCACAAGTTGGTTCGCGTGGGTGAGCTGGATATAGTCGGCGACCTCAACAGTGCCGTCATTTACCCATTCACGGTCGAAAAGTTCACATGATTCGTGGACAGCACTGCCATATGCGGCAGCGGCCTTCAACATTTCTTCTGGTACCTCGTCATACTCGTTTGGAAAGAGCTGACGCTGAATAACGCTCGTGATGCCGGAGAGTTCTGTGCCCTCCAGGTGATAGGTGTGGGCTTCCTTGTTGAAGATCACGCCTGAATCATTTAATCTGATCATTGTCATAGCGTTAGAAAGTGATTACTGTGGATTTGTGAATTTCCTGCTTACGGCGTGAAAACATGGCCTTGATGTCGGGATTGTTCTCGACCTCCATGCGGTGTTGCTCGTAAAGCTCAATAAGTGAGTCGATATCGTTCACTTTAGCCAATGCCGCTTCGATAGCAGCATAGCGGGGATCCTTGGCCGCAGGCGTGGTAGCCTGGGCCGGTGCTGATGTGGCCCGTGTCCTTCGTGCCGGTGCCTTCTTAGCGGGTTCCTCGGGAAGGGGCTTGGTCTGTTCACGGTGATAACTGTCGCTGTCAACATCCTTGGTATCATCGATGGCGAACATCGCATTCATAGCGTACTTGCGGGCATAACTGGAAGCGGCGCCGGTAATCTGTGCTGCGTCCATGCCGGTCTTGGTGGCTGTATGCTCAGCGATAGCGGATGTGGTGATGGTCTCACCCTTGTCGTTGAAGAAGTAGAGTGTCGTCTTCAGGAAGGTTCGTCCCCCCAGCTCGATTACCTCGTCTTCGAAACGGATTCCACAGTTCTGGCTGCGGAATAACGGCTTGATGGCAGCGAGGATAGATTCCAGGCTGCGGTAGTTGTACTTGCCGAAGGAATTGAATTGGTCCTTGGGCACAATCAGGTGTTGCTGAATGTAGATCAGCGATTGAATTAAATCTTTCATTTTGCGTTGATTTTTAGAATGTTAGTAAAAAAGTGTTGTTGTCTAAATGAAAAGAGGAGGCCATCACGGTGAAGTGATAACCCCCTCTTCGGGAGCATTGAGGTTGTCGTGCCTCGTTGCTATGTAAAATGGTTTGTTTTACGAAAGGAACCAGCTATAGGCGGGATTGGACCCGTCGATCGCTTGCTGGATTCCAAAGGTAAAATCTGTGCAGTTTTGGTTGCGTTCCAGCCACCGGTCAATATACGACTGCTTAACAGCCTCATTGAAAAGTTGGAGCAGCTGGAATAAGGTGATGGTGTCGATGTCGTCCTCCTTCTTGAAATTGGGATTCTCGACATATCCACGTACTACAGCGTTAACTGCCTGGTCGCCCAGAATAACGTTGGGCAGACCGAGTTCGTTGCGTGTGGCGGTGGGCAGCGCCTGGTAAAGTCTCAGGCGGCCGATGATGCCACAGAACTGCTCTTCGGTAATCCTGGTGTTGCCCAGGGCCTCCAAGGTGCGCAGGTTCTCGTCCTTGTGTGGATCGAACCCGCTGAAAAGTTGCAGTGCACGCTCCTTAATGTCGGAAGCGGTCAGTGCATCAAAATTTCCTGTAAACCCGTCACAGGTCAAACAGAGGTTGCTGCATACTCGAACTTGCCAGCCCACAAAAATCTTGAATTTCATGGGGCTCTCGCGTCCGAATAGCTTGTCTTCGTTGTAAGCTCGTACGCCGCCGATGCAAAGGTGCACAGGCTGGCCGTTGATGAAACGCGTAAGACCGGCAACATGGCAAACAAATGCCATACGTTGGAAATATACGGTCTTCTCGTTGTCTCTAAGCTCGCTAGTCTTCTTGTGCAGAGCCGAGGGAATGCGCCCGTTAATCTGGTGCGATACCCTTATCTCTACAGGAGTAAGTTCTCCGAAGATGGTCTGTCCGGCCTCGATGACGCTCTTGATGAAAGCCTGGTGGCTTATAGTGAGCGTATTATCCGCGAAGGTCGGTACAATTGATTTCTCGGTGAGTTCCTCAAGCGTTACCGCCGAGGTGTTACTCTCGATAAAGTTCGGGTGGTTGTCCGGATCGATGTCGTCCAGTACCACTGCGTCTTCGATTTCTTCTGCGTCAATGTTGATGACAGAAGGTGATGTTGCGATGATCCCGTCAGTAGGGATGATCTGCATTTGTTGTTGTTCGTTGTTCATTGTTGGTTTGGTTGTTTAGCGCGGCCTCCTCATCTTGCCGATTACAGCCGCTAGTTTCTTACTGTTCTTAAAAATGGTGCCCACGGTGTCGCAGGCTAGGATTACGAGGTCAACCCAGTTCTCAAGTTTTGTTTTTTGTCTGGCCATCGCTCGTGGTGTCGTTCTTTGTGGCCCAGCGCTTAATGGTCTTCCCGATGTCGATCAGTGCCATGAGCTGAGCCGCATAATTCATAATTTTCAAAAGTCGTCTCATAATGTCGTTGTTATTGTAATTAGTTGTTAATAAAAATGTTAGTTAAATCTCAGTTATATATATAAGGCGACTACGGGAGATGGGAAATGGGCAAACCGATGATGAGAATTGGAAAAAAGTTATTATCTTTGTGGTCAACACCTCGCAAGATACTCCGAATCGCCAACAATATAATTATTAACCAATAAATCCTGATAACTATGAGCAATAAACTACTTTTCAGACTCGCCGTCCTGGTGGCGGCCATGATGAGCGCCCTCGGCGCCGCTGCTGCCGAGGCCTACGCCTGCTACACGTCGTCGAACACGACGCTGACGTTCTACTACGACAACTACCGCAGTAGTCGCACAGGTGAAACCTATGACCTGAATGTGGGAAGCACTCGACCCGATTGGTACGATGACGGCACCAATTTTGATGTAACTAAGGTGGTCTTTAACTCGACATTCGCTGGTGCCCGCCCCACGTCCACCTATTCTTGGTTTTACATGATGGAGAATCTTCAGTTCATCACAGGCCTGAACTACCTGAACACCAGTCAGGTGACCAACATGGCTTATATGTTCTCTTACTGCTACGAATTGACCAATCTTGACTTGTACAGCTTCAACACGTCTAGAGTGACTAACATGGGTAGCATGTTCCATGGCAGCTACAATCTGCGCACTATCTATGCGGGCAGTGGCTGGAGCACGGCTGCCGTGACCTACTCAGCAAATATGTTTTTTAACTGCCCGAGTCTAGTGGGCGGCCAGGGCACGACCTATAGTGAATCCAATCCCAAGGACAAGACCTATGCCCGCATCGACGGAGGCACGAGCACCCCGGGCTACTTCACCGATCCGAATGCACCTATTGGTTATGCCTGCTACACGCCGTCGAACACGACGCTGACATTCTATTATGACACCCAGCGCAGTTCCCGCCCGGGCACGACCTATGACCTGAACACGGGCGAAAATTATCCAGGTTGGTACACTGACGGCACCAATGCCGATGTGACCCAGGTGGTCTTTGACCCGTCGTTCAGCGATGCACTTCCTGTAAGCACTCATGCCTGGTTCCGAGACATGAGAATACTCACCTCAATCACAAATATCGAAAACCTGAATACATCTTCGGTAACAAACATGGGCCGGATGTTCATGAATTGCAATTATCTGACTAGTATTGACGTGAGCCACTTCGACACCAACAACGTGACTAACATGCAAAACATGTTCTTCAATTGCTACCGTTTGACCGACATTGACCTGAGCAAATTCAATACATCTTTGGTAACAAACATGTTCGCCATGTTTCAAGACTGTATGAGTATTACCAGCATGGATTTGAGCAGCTTCAACACAGCTAATGTGAATGACATGAGGTCCATGTTCTCGGGATGCGATGGCCTGACCAGTTTGGACCTGACCAGTTTCAATACCGCCAATGTGACACGTACGGGCTCCATGTTCAGTTACAGCAATGCGCTGACAACCATCTATGTGGGCAGTGGTTGGAGCTCGGCGGCCGTGACGTCCTCGAGTGATATGTTCTTTAACTGCACCAGCCTGGTTGGCGGCCAGGGCACGGCCTACAGCTCATCCAACCCGACGGACAAGACCTATGCCCATATCGATGGCGGCACCAGCAACCCGGGCTACTTCACTGCTGGCACCGAGGCCTATGCCTGCTACACGCCGGTGAACACGACGCTGACGTTCTACTGCGACACCCAGCGCAGCAGCCGCCCAGGCACGACCTACGACCTGAACACTGACTACAACGATACCGGTTGGGAAGCGGACGGCACTAATGAATTAGTGACCCAGGTGGTCTTTGATTCCTCGTTTGCCAATGCCCGCCCGACGACTACCTTTAGTTGGTTCTATGGTATGACAAACCTTGAATCCATCACGGGCATGAGTTACCTGAACACCAGCGAGGTGACCAATATGGGTTTTATGTTTACCAGCTGTAGAGTATTGACAAGCCTTGATTTGAGCAGTTTCAACACGTCCAAGGTGACCTACATGAGATACATGTTCGCTGGCAGCTCCAATCTGCGGACCATCTATGTGGGCAGTGGTTGGAGCACCGCTGCCGTGACGAACTCCGTTAATATGTTCAATAACTGCACCAGCCTGGTGGGCGGACAGGGCACGACCTACGATGCCAACCATATTGACAAGGCTTATGCCCACATCGACGGCGGCCCCAGCAACCCGGGCTACTTCACCGCCAAGAACGCGGCCCTGCGAGGCGACGTGAACGGCGACGGCAGCGTCAACATCAGCGACGTGACCGCCCTGATCGACTACCTGCTTAGCGGCAATGCTTCGGGTATCAGCCTGAGCGGTGCCGACTGCAACCAGGACAACAGCGTGAACATCAGCGACGTCACCTCCCTTATTGACTACCTGTTGTCTGGTACCTGGAATTAAAACTTCATCAAAACCTAAAGTATTTCCCTCATGCTCATCCAGGGCGTGAGGGATTTTTCTGTTCATGAAGCGAAAAAAAGCCGCCCAGCACCAATAGGGCTGACGGTAGTTGCGGCAATCATACCTGAAGGGGGACTTGCACCGTCGCTTTACAGGACGAAGATTGAACGTGAACAGCTTGAACATTTGAACACCGTGAACAAGATCGGTGGATTGTCAAAAAATGTGCGTTTTTCTCATTCTACTATAATATAATACCCCTCAAAACCAGATAATAATGCACAAAAAGTGTGTGTTTTTCTCATTCTACTATAATAGTAGTAGTTATATCAAATAACTACTCATGCTTTTGAGAAGAAAATATAACCCGACAGGACACCTTTTGATGGGTGTCCTGCCGGTAAAATATAATGAGTAAAAATTCAGAAAATCAACGTCTACATGCTTCTCTCCACTTGGCCTCATACTCAGCATATAGAGAATCGTTTTCCCATGAGTTCCACCATGAGCTATTAAACGACGGCACAGTGACATTGATAGGGCCTAAGTTGAGGATGCTGCTCTCGGGTGATGTGGACGTTGACGAGGTGGGTATGGATGGCATGGCGTATTCCTTACCCCAGTTACGTATCGTCCCAACTGATACATCCAAGCCATACTGTAACATCTTCTCACGATTCTTGGCCGCTGACAGGTTCGGATCATAATACAGCATGAACGTGGCCTTCTTGTCAGCTTTGGCCTGTTTCTTGGCTTGACGCTTCTGAACATACGTCTGCCCCTTCCCCGGATTTGTCTCGATGTACCTTTCACTGCAATATCGATACAGTGTGGCCGGGGATATACCAAGCGCAGCGGCATTGTCCTGAACCGATTTTGTCCTGTCATAGCTGAGGTCAAGTTCAGCATAATGGATTCGCTTGGTGACGTAGTTAATGAATGCCTGTGACTTCGGCGCTTTGGGATGCATGATGAACTTTGGCCTGTGATCTCTCCAGTAATTGATTTCATACTGGCAATAATCCCTCAGCTCGTCATAGGTCATCATCATCGCCCGTCTGGTTCTTCGCGTGAGAGTGTCCAATGTAATAATATGGTCGCTGTTGTCGATGAACCGGTTGAAGTCCACATACATATTGAACAGTAGTGTGTTAGCATCGACGTATGGGTTGATCAGTCTCCTCAGGCAGGCGCGCTTAAAGAGTGTACGCCGCCTATGGTTGCCGTCGGTGATCGTCTCTCGGTGCCACCACAACTGAAGGTAACTCTCGTCGGTCAGCTGGTAAAGCCCATCTATCCAGTCGGCGCGCTCAATCCTATAAAAGTAACAGTATCTCCGTGAATTATAGTGCATGAACGTCTGGTAGTCCATAGTGCCCATATCATGCAGCAGGTGATCATCAAATTCAACGGTCGGCAGTGATGTTTGTTGCGACGGTAGGGACGGTGGTTGAACAATAACATCAGGCAGGCTATCAGGAAAATCAAGCCGTGAATAGATGTTATAGGTGACATAATACTCGCCGTTACCGCTGACACCATTGAAATACTGGCTTGCCCTGGTACCACATTCATCGGCCATAGGTTCCCCGGTGTCCCTGATGATGCAGTCCGTGATATACCTGTTCACGATGTTCATGTTCATTTTGTTCAACTCCCGGTCCAACATATAAACCAACCTGAACCGGCGAGACGTGATGCCATCCTTCTCCAGCTTATCGGAATAGGACATATACACACAGGTAGGCTTGAGCGTGAGGCAATCCAGGTACTCGGGTATCGTCTTGAACCGCGTGTAATCAACATCCACAAACACTGTCTGGCTCCCACGAAAGAACCTGTCACTCTTGAAATTCAGCTTCATACAGCCCTTGTTGCGGCCCTGACGGTAAACTGGATATGACTGATAACGCTTGCCCGCGCTCGTCTCTAACCAATATTTCTGGTTAGGGTCATAGTCGAACAGGTTACAGAACGAGTGGCCAGAGAGGGCTTGCTGAAGGAACTGGTCAACGGTAAGGCTCGTCTCCCTGAACGCCATTTTCACCTTGCCGACAGCCTCAGCCCCGGCCCTACTGAGACAGGCCGAGGCTTCGCTCTTGGTCATGTAGCTGTCGTTGCTAACATTAACTCTAAATACGAAATTTCTTTTAATTTCCATAGTCAGCACAGGAATTAGTAGGTTATCGGCCGCTGTCCTTGATAAACAGCATTTGGCCGTCTTTCAGGGCCTTATTGAATCTGGCGTGGCCCATCATCAGCTTGGCCTCTTTTCTATTGTTATACACTGCTCCACTCGGCAGATACATGATGTTGCTTTGCATGGTATTGAACATTATTGGTGTATTATCGAGATGAGGGGTGGGTGGAAGAATGCCATCGAGCAGACCAAATCTCGTGTACAGTTGGCGGCAATCTTGGCAGAAACGCTCAAAATCCTGGCCTTTCACTGGCGATTTGCTTAACTTCGCTGCTGCCTTCTGCATGGCGCGTTTCACTTTCCTCCAGTATTTGCTGACGCCTTTCGATATCTTCTTTCTAGTCTCATCACTCACTATGTGCCCCATCTTCATCTGGGACATCTTGCGCCTGGCTTCCTCTGTATGGTGCAAGCCTTTCATGCCCCGACCCTCAGAGATGTTAAAGCCATTGTTGATCGAGTCATATTTCCTGATCATTGCCGTCTCCATTGCATCTATTTTCTTCTTTCTGGTGGATTCCTTCATGTAGAATCCGCTAAAAAGTACCTCACGGTCCCAGTCCTCGGGAGGATATATCTCCCTCGCTCTGTTTATTTTAGGTCCTGCATACCTAGGATCTGTGCTGTCCCAATCGCCCTGACGTTCCTTCGAATTATACGTCTGTCCGATATAGCATTTCCCATCATCACCGTTGGCTATTGATTTCTCTGTTGCTTTTAAGGTGTACTTATAGACCTCACCATAGTAAATTCCCTTCTTTCTCATAAGATAGCTTCTGAATTAAGTGGTTAAGCGCCAAGCTACCGTTGATAAACAGCAGTTCGCCGCGTCTCATCGCCGAGTTGTAAGCACCAAGCCCGCCGAGTCTGTTCTTGGCTTCCTTGCGGTTGCCATACATTTCTCCAGTACGAATGTTCCTAATCATAATTACCTGGATTTTTGAGAGTTAATCGTGAGTTTCACACCCATTTTATTGAGCTTACCCACTAAGCCCCGATACGAATCAACACGTCTCCGCTTCTTCGGGATGATATGTAATATGTCCTGCAACTTGAAATTTATGCAGGCGCCTTTTTCTAGAGGATGCCCGAGAGCCGCCTCTAGCCTGCGTATGTCGTCAGCGTAAGGGTCTTCAGGTTGCCCATCATCCCTTGCTGACGGCGCGCTATTAATACTCTTTCCTTCTTGAACCTCGTGAATGGCAGCGCGTACATCCATCGTCGACGGTCCATGCCATGCCCCCGTTACTTGCGAGAACATAGCCTGTAAAAGTCTCATCATAATTATTACATTTTTGACTTAAAGATTTAGGTTTCAAGCATTTATGCTTTATTTCACGGGTAAGGATACGAAGGGGAATGGCGCGCGTTTTTCACATTTCAGCGCCATTTTGTAATGATTTCGGATGGTTGTGTTGCTATTTTTTATATATTTGCGGTCACATCAAAAAAATGTGTGGCAGACACAACTACTAGCAAAATGAACACTGAAGATTTGAAAAAAGAGCTGGGTGACCTGATATGGAAGATGGCCACGAACCTGGTTCATGGTGGAATGGTTTCACCAGTTCAATTCATGGACTACACCCTTGGCGCCCTGTTCTATCGCTTTATATCCGAGAACATCACCGACTATTGCAATAAGCTGATGATCGAAGCTGGCGTACCTAATGCTGACTACCTGCACATGAGTGATGAGATGGCCGAGAATGCCCGTGACCAGATTGTCAGTGCTAAGGGCATCTTCATCCTGCCGTCGCAGCTGTTCCGCAATGTTGCCGACCATGCGAAGAACAATGACGAGCTGAACACCACGCTAGCCAACAACTTCAAGGCCATTGAGCAAAGTGCAATTGGTACCGCCAGCGAAGATGATGTAAAGGGCCTGTTCAGCAACTTCAACACCAACGATGCTGGACTGGGAACGACGGTGGCCGAACGAAATGAGTTATTGACCACACTTCTTGAGAATATTCGTGACCTCAACTTCACCACCTATATTGAAAGCGGACTGGACGTGTTCGGCATCTGCTACGAGCACCTCATCAAGATGTATGCCCTCAACAGCGGTACCCATGGCGGTGAGTTCTACACGCCAGCCGAGGTGAGCTATCTCGTTGCCAAGATTGCCGCAGCCGAGCGCAAGACCGTCAACAAAGTATATGACCCTGCATGTGGGTCGGGGTCCCTGCTGCTGAACTTCAACCTTGTGCTTGGTGCCAAGAACGTGCGTGAAGGCTTCTTCGGACAGGAAATCAATCTGAAGACCTATAACCTTTGCCGCATGAACATGTTCCTACACAATGTGAATTATGACCACTTTGACATCCGCTTGGGTGACACATTGCTCAACCCGCAGCATGAGTTGGAAGAGCCATTTGATGCCATCGTGTCCAATCCGCCCTATAGTGTGCCCTGGAAAGGCAGTGATGACGTGACGCTCATCAATGATCCCCGATTCTCACCGGCAGGTGTACTGGCACCCAAGTCCAAGGCCGACTTTGCTTTCACCATGCACATGCTTTCATGGCTATCAACTGAAGGCACAGCTGCCATCGTTGAGTTCCCGGGTATTCTCTATCGAGGCGGTGCTGAGCAGAAAATACGCAAGTATCTGGTATCAAACAACTTCGTGGATACCGTCATTCAGCTGCCGCCCAACCTTTTCTTCGGCGCCACCATTGCCACCTGCATTATCGTCTTGAAGAAGAACAAGAGCGATAACCGGGTCTGCTTCATCGATGCCTCTCAGGAGTTCATCCACGAGGGCAACAAGAACAAGCTGTCGATCGACAATATCGACCGCATCTATAACGCCCATATCACGAAGCTGGAAGAGACCCACTTCAGCCATGTCGTGACCACCAAGGACATCGAATCCGAGGACTGGAACCTGAGTGTTTCAACCTACGTAGAGCAACGCGACACCCGCGAGCAAATTGACATCACAGAGCTGAACGCAAGAATAGAACAGATTGTAAAACGGCAAAGTCAGTTGCGCCAGCAGCTTGACACCATCATCAAAGAACTTGAGGAGGACGCAGTATGAGTGAGATACGGGAAATGATACAGGAATTGTGCCCTGATGGCGTCGAATTTAAGAAACTCGGCGAAATTGCGGAAATCAAGCCTGGAAAAGACTACAAGCACTTGGATAAGGGCGATATACCCGTCTATGGCAGTGGCGGCATTATGACTTATGTCAATGATTGTGTCTATAATAAACCTACAGTATTACTGCCAAGGAAAGGCTCAATAAGTAACGTTTTTTATGTGGACAATCCTTTTTGGAATGTTGACACAATTTATTACACAATTATTGACACAGAAGTTATACTTCCACGGTTTTTCTACCATGTTATTCTTAATGAACACATAGAAAAGCTCAATACATCCAATGCAGCTCGCCCATCGTTAACAAAGGCTGTTCTCGATAAGATTGAGATTCCTGTGCCACCGATGGCAGTACAGCGTAAAATTGTTGAAATTCTCGACAATTTTTCAAATCTGACAGCGGAGCTGGAGGCGGAGCTGGAGGCGGAGCTGGAGGAGCGAAAACGACAGTACGAGTACTATCGCAATCTGCTGCTCACCTTCAATCCCGTCGCCAACGGCGCCGTGACCGGAGGAGAGCATCAGATAAATGATGCTACCGAAAATAGGGGGGGGCTAAGCGTTAAATGGTTAGCTTTAAGTGAGATAGGAGAAATGATAAAAGGCTCAGGCATCCAAAAAAGTGACTTTGTTGAGCAGGGACTTCCTTGCATCCACTATGGTCAACTGCATACATATTATGGCACATTTGCTTTCCGAACAAAATCTTTTATTTCAAAGGCGCTATTTGACCGGAGCAAAAAGGCCCAGCATGGTGATCTAATCATTGCGACAACGAGTGAAGATGTTGAAGCTTGCTGTAAAGCTACAGCTTGGCTTGGAGAAGAAGAAATCGCGGTAAGTGGCGATGCACATATTTTTCACCACAACCAAAACCCAAAATATTTGGCTTATTTCTTTCAGACAGAAAACTTTGCAAAGCAAAAAAGGAAATATGCAAGTGGTGTAAAAGTAGTTAGAGTAAAAGGAGAACAATTACTCAAAGTCATCATCCCCCTTCCCTCGCTAGAAGAGCAGCAGCGCATTGTGGATATTCTCGACCGTTTCGAGACATTGACCACAGACCTGCAATCTGGCATTCCAGCAGAGATAGCTGCACGTCGCCAACAATATGAATATTACAGAGAACAACTATTGACTTTCAAAAGAAAAGCAGCATAAGTGATGGCTGAGCAATACGACATCGTTTCACAAAATACGCAATCAACGGTGGTTTCCCATTACGAGAGGCCATCGGAAGTCAGGGAGACGTCCTATCAGGGTGAAAAGGAACTGGAGCGTGAATTTATTGAACAGCTCACGCGCCAGGGCTACGAGCGCCTGTACATACATCAGGAGGATGAACTCATTGATAACCTGCGTCGCCAGCTGGAGCGTCTCAATGATTATGTGTTTACTGATGGTGAATGGCAACGTTTCTTCAAGACGGAAATTGCCAACGAGGGAAAGGGCATCGAGGATAAAGCCTTCACAATTCAACAAGACTGTGTGAAAACGCTCACCCTTAACGATGGCACCATACGTAACATCAAACTCATCGATAAGAAGGATGTCCATGCCAATATCACCCAGGTCATCAACCAATATGAGGTGAGCGACGGAAGCCACAAGAACCGTTATGACGTGACCATCCTCGTGAACGGCCTGCCACTGGTACATATCGAGCTTAAACGACGCGGCGTGCTGCTTAAGGAGGCGTTTAACCAGATCAACCGCTACGGGCGTGAATCGTTCTGGGCAGGCAATGCGCTGTTTGAATATGTGCAGATATTTGTCATCAGCAACGGCACCGAGACCAAGTATTACAGCAATACCACCCGTCAAAGCCACATCAAGGAGCAGAACGCTAAAAGCAGCAAAAAGACCCGGACGTGCAACTCATTTGAGTTCACGAGTTACTGGTCTGATGCACAGAACAACATTTTGGGTGACTTGGAGGATTTTACGGCAACTTTCTTCAGCCGTCATACCTTGCTCAATGTCCTCACACGTTTCTGCGTCCTTACCGAGCAAAAAATCCTGATGGCCATGAGGCCTTATCAGATTGCTGCTACCGAGCGACTGTTGAACAGGATAGAAGTTGCCCACAATGCCCGCCAGTATGGTACCATCAAGGCCGGTGGATATGTGTGGCACACCACTGGCTCGGGTAAAACCCTGACCTCATTCAAGGCTGCCCAGCTCGCCACCAAACTCACCTATATCGACAAAGTGCTGTTTGTGGTTGACCGCAAGGATTTGGACTACCAGACGATGAAGGAATATGACCGCTTCCAGAAGGGCGCAGCCAACGGCAACACCTCGACCAAAGAGCTGGAGAAACAAATCAACAACCCCAAGAGCAAAATCATCATTACCACCATTCAGAAACTCTCGACCTACGTCAAGAAGAACCCGCAAAGCGACTTCTACAAGAAAGAGGTGGTGATGATTTTTGACGAATGCCACCGATCCCAGTTTGGCGACATGCACAAACTCATAGTCAAGCGATTTAAGAAATACTACCTGTTCGGCTTCACTGGAACGCCCATCTTTGCCGAGAACGTGTCACCTGGACGTGGGATATACAAGACCACCGAGGACGTGTTCGGCTACCGCCTGCATACCTATACCATAGTGGACGCCATACGTGATCATAATGTGCTGCCTTTCCGTGTCGATTATGTCAAGACCATGAAGGAAAAGGAAGAAGTGGAGAACAGCAAGGTGTGGGACATAGAGCGGGAAAAGGCCCTGCAAGACCCACGACGCATCCACAACGTAGCGCAGTACATTCTCGACCATTATGACCAACAGACCAAACGAGGTAAAGCCTATTCTTTCAGCCTGCTTGCAAATGTGACTGAAGTAGCTGCCGACAAAAAGAAGAAAGTCGACGAGCAAAGGGTTAAAGCCAAAATCAGCGGCTTCAACAGTATCTTTGCCGTCCAGAATATCCATTGTGCGAAACTCTATTATCTGGAGTTGAAGCAGATGATGGATGAACTGCCCGAAAACAAACGGTTGAAGATCGCCACCATTTTCAGCTACGCTCCCAATGAACAGGATGTAGAAGATGGTGATGGCGAGGAAAACAGCGACAACACTGACGGCCTGGATTCCAATAGCCGTGAATTCCTTGAAAGCGCCATTGACGACTATAACAAGATGTTCGGCACCAGCTATGATACGTCTGCCGACAAGTTCCCCAACTATTACAAGGACGTGTCCCTGCGGATGAAAAACCGCGAGATAGACATCCTGATAGTGGTCAATATGTTCCTCACGGGCTTTGACGCCACCACGCTCAACACATTGTGGGTGGATAAGAACCTGCGCTATCATGGCCTGTTGCAGTCATACAGCCGTACCAACCGCATACTGAACAGCATCAAGACCTTTGGTAACATCGTATGCTTCCGTAACCTTGAGGAGCCAACCAACAAGTGCATCGCCCTGTTTGGTGATCCTAGCGCTAAAGGCATTACGATACTGCGCCCCTTTGAGGATTATTTCAATGGTTATACCGATGAGGACGGCAAGAAAGTCAAAGGCTATAAGAGTTACCTTGAGGAACTTCTTGCATCATGGGCGCCTGGGGAACTGCCTCTGGGTGAGAAGGCCGAGAAATCGTTCATTCGGCTGTTTGGCACAATCCTTAAGATGCGTAACCTGCTGAGCTGCTTTGACCAGTTCAACGGCGCAGACTTCATCTCAGAGCGGGATATTCAAGATTACACGAGCATTTATCTGGATCTGGCTGACAAGTACCGTCGCGAGAAACACGATAAGGAGGACATCTGCGATGATATAATCTTCGAGATGGAACTGGTAAAGCAGGTCGAAGTGAATATTGACTACATTCTGTTCCTAGTTCAGCAATACCACGAGGGTCATCAGCAAGACATGGAGATACGAGTCAAGATCAACAAGGCCATTGACTCCAGTCCCGACCTGCGTGATAAGAAAGAACTCATTGACAAATTCATCGACGACCTCACGCCGGACAGCGATGTTGATGCAGATTGGAAGCGATACGTCAACCGGGAAAAACGTGAGCAATTTGACCAGATTATCACTGAAGAGCATCTGAAGAGGGAGAAGGCTGTAGAATTCATCGAGAATGCGTTCCAGCGTGGATATGTGCCGGAAGGAGGCATGGAACTGGACAGCATCATGCCGCCCATCAACCCGTTTGATAAGTCAGCCAACCGTCAAGGCAAGATACAAACTGTTTTAGAAAAGCTCAAAGCCTTCTTCAACAAGTTCTTCGACATCGCCGACGGCGAGTTCAAAGATTGATGCGCCCTGACTGGCGTAGGAGGCCGTGGGCTCCCGCTGCCACCCCCAGGCGATAGCGACACCCAGTCGGTTTATTAACGCCCTCCAGCAGCCTCCTATGGGCATAGAAAAGGGAACGGCTCACCGCCGCTCCCATGATGTTGTCGCCGCATCCTGAATGACGCTTGGATGAGCGGTGACTAGAATCCCACCAACTTCTTGTGCAGGTACGTGAGCAACATGCGCTTGTAGGCATTCATCGCACCTGCCGGTACATTGATGCGTTTGAGTTTCTTGCATTTCTTGAAGATGTAGTCCCCTATAGAGCCGATAATGGCGCTCCTGAACGTTACCTCTCCAAGCATCGTGCAGTTCTCAAAGGCCTTTTTTCCAATGCACACAACAGAATCACCTACCTCGACGCGCTCCAAGTTATGGCAGTGCCCAAAGGCTGAGTCACCAATCGTCGAAACAGTATTGGGAATGGATACGCTAGTGAGCTTGGAATTAAAAAACGCGAACATATCAATCACCTCAATAGAATCGGGCAGCTCGATCTCCTTGGCGCCGATTCCACAAAATGCCATGATACCAATACCTGTTACAGTGCTAGGGATAAAAACGTCCTCGAGCTTAGTGCACCCGCAGATAGTCTCCTCATATATCGTTTTCAGTCCGTTGGGTAAGATCGCGCAAGTGAGCCCAGTGCAATTAGTGAAGACGTTATTCTCGATTTCTATGCCGTCATTGTCTTCAAACTCAACGTAAGTCAACCCTGAGCATAAAGCAAATGCACAAACTTCGACGAGCTTTACTGAGCGCGGCGGATGCAACAATTCCAAGGAAATACACTTGTAAAAAGCGTCTCTACCGATGGTGTGGACGCGCTCACCCCAAGTGATTTTCTTGAGATTAGAACAGCCGTAAAATGCAGCCTCACCGATTACCTCAACGGTATCAGCAATAATGAGCTCTTCAATGTCATCCCTGCCTTCATACTGGTGGGGATCGATCTGCTTAGTTCCTTCTTTAATCTTTAATTTTTTCATTTTCTATTATTTTTAAAAGGCCAGGGGTGAGGGTTACCCACCCCGGCAGTCAGTTAATAGTTCATTTAAGTCGGATGAGGTCCAAGTCAAGAGGTACAACCCCATCGTAACGATGCCCCCAACCCATATACTCTCTCACAATGTAATCTGCAATATCGTCACCTGCATGCATCCAATCAGGCAAGTTCTCCATAAAATGCGACACCCTCAGACCCTTGAACAAATTAGCCAGCGACAAGCCCTTTTGAGCCCATTCATGATATTTCCCATTGTCAGGGAACAGGATGACGTCACGACCCTTCAGCGGTCCGCACATGGCCGGTGTGAGATTACTACACCCACCACAGGCAACGGCTATACAGTCGCCCAAGACGCCGCCAAGGATGATGGCGGTTTTTTCACTCTCGACGATGGCCACGCTCTTGTCCGGGTGCGTGCGGAGAAGGTGCTCACCGAAGAGACACTGCTTCAAGTTGAAATTGGGCAGTTCCAATGCCGTGTGAGCCCAGGTGACGTGTGGGAACGGATCCTTAACACGCTTGCCGGTCGCAGGGTTATACAGCATGATTTTACCTGCGTGGATGTGGCCGAACTGATCAATCTGCCAGAACACAGTAGCGCCTGGCCAATGCTTTGAGGTCCCGATGTAGTATTCGTGCTTCATCTGCTTGACGGTCTCAGCATCAAATTTTGAGCCCAAAAACGATACCAGATGATTGGTGTGGGTCTCTGTGCCGAGGACCGACATCTTAAGCAGATCAGGCTCCATGTAGCTCGGCGGTACATACGCAGGCAGACTGGACTGAACCGTTGTCGTCATGCGGGGCATCGGCAGGTTGTTGTCCTGAAAATACTCGCGCGGAGGGTAATGGTGCGCACACTTGTCGGCACGGTCACACTTACCTACGCTTTCGTCAAGCACGTTACCGTTCTCGTCGACGTAGCACACGAAGGTCTTGTGCCCGCACTCAGGGCAGATCCACTTGCCCTTCTTAGCTAAAGAATATTTATATTGTTTGTTCATATTCAGTTAGTTAAAAATGTTCACGGTGTTCATTTGTTCAGTTTGTTCACGCTTACCGGACCATGAACACCGTGAACGATTAGACTACGGCTTCAGTAGGTTATTGACCTTGCCGAGGGACACACCCATCTGTGCAGCAATCTCGCGCTGAGTCTTGCCTTGGGCTTTTAATTCCTTAGCACGCCTGACCTCTTCGTCCCTCTGGGTAGCGGTCAGGTGATCGCGCTCACACCCGTACCCGCGAAAACTGAACTGCAAGAAGTTACTGGGCTTCTCGATCTCGCACAAAATCACGTTATCAGCCAAGTACTTGTACTCCTCGTCACGCTGCTTCAGTTCTTTGATATAGCGAATTTTGGGGTCCTTAGCACTCACACCGATAGCGAAAACGCTGTCAGCAACGATGCTCTGCTTCCTGCTCCCAGCCAAGTCATTGAGGGTATACGGCTTTGACTGGTCGCGTTTGGGTGTGTGAGCCAAGACGAGAATAGAGAGACCGTACTTAATTTTGAGGCCCTTGAGCCACTTCATCAGGGGCAAGGCTTCGCATCCCTTCTCAAGGTCGTTACTGAAGAAGGTTATGTTGTCGATTATGACTATCTTCACGCCATAATCATTGACAAGCTTCTCCAGCGACATCTTGAGATAATCTTCGAAGCAGTACCCATCAGGACAATCAGCGTCGGGGTTAATCTCAACGCGTAGCAGATTCGGTGAAAACTGGTAATCATTACCGTTAACATCGCTATACCGCTTCCTGAACTGCACATCAGACAGTTCAAAGTCTAAATATGCCACCTTTTGTGCGGGGGCATCCATTGCCAAGCCCACCGTATCGCGCCTGCCACTGCTGATGGCATCTGCGATCTGCACAGCAAGAACACTTTTGCCAGTATTGGTGTCCGAGAACAGGATACAGTTCTCACCCTCATGCCAAAGTTGACCGAAAAGGAACTTTGGAACGGGCCTGTTCTTGGCATCCATGATGACCTGATTAGCCGATTTGACCGTGAACAGCCCCGTGTTAGGATTCTCCTTGGGGGAGTCAATCAGCGAGAAATCATAGCCACTAGCAGTTGCCGAGGCGGGACCCGTACTCACCTGCTCTGATGAGTCCTGGGCACCAACGGGACCAGCTTCCTCGACCGAGATTTGCTTCACGTCAGGACTCTCCACCGGATTGTCGATCAGCGAGAAATCATTGCCATCGGTGAGGTTATCGGCTGTTGCCGCAACTTCACCCAACTGTTTCGTTGAATCATGGCCGTCAACGAGGTCGTCCCTCTTGACGGGG
>JAEEGK010010057.1_pt1 | contig 21893 bp, 18 predicted proteins | sample 8958771 | NCBI WGS metagenome assembly JAEEGK01 (sample SAMN16246547, study PRJNA631951) | gut metagenome | biome: gut microbiome; feature: rumen; material: SC-attached | host: Bos | place: Iran: Karaj | collected 2018-10 | reverse complement strand
GGTTGTGGCACAATCACCACCTTCAGCCCCTGCGACTCAAGCACACGCCCAATCACAGCCGCCCCAAACGACGGGTGGTCAACGTAGGCATCGCCGCTGAACAGCACCACATCGGGCTGGTCCCAGCCGCGCGCAGCCATCTCTTTCACCGACGTTGGCAGCCAGTCGGTGAGTTTGTGGTTGGCGTATAGATTTACGGTCTGTTGCATAATAGTCTCATTTTAAATCACTCTCTCAATGCCGAAATCGGGACCACCATCACACCATCGGGGCGGGTGTAGGCGGCGCTTTCCAGTCCACTGATGACGCACAGTGCCTTCGGTGGGCGGCCGTTGGGGTCTTCGGCTATCTTGTCCCTTATTTTCAGCAGATTCGCGGCAGCGGCATCAATTTGGTTCGCCCCCAATTTTATTTCGAATGCGCACCAGCCGCCATCGGGCATCTCAATCACAGCATCAATTTCATTGCTATTGTAATCTTGATAGTGAAATACTTGCCCGTCAAACATTTGCGAATATATAATCAAATCGCGTACGCAGAGCGACTCAAACATAAAGCCCAAAGTGTTCAGGTCGTTGAACAGCATTTTGGGGGTTATTTTGAGCAGGGCGCAAGCAAGCGACGGGTCTACAAAACGGCGTTTTTCCATCTGCTTAAGCCTTAGCGACGAACGCAAATTTCCGCTGAACGGTTGCAAATTGTCGAGCAGAAAAAGCCGGTTCAGCACATCAAGGTAACTGGCAATTGTGTTCAGGTCAATGTCTTCATCATCAATTGCTTTGATGTCGTTTTTTATTGTTTTGTTCGACACGGTTGTGCTTTCGTTCCGCGCCAGCGAACGCAGCAGCAGATTGATTTTGGCAGTGTCGCGTTTTACGCCGTCAATGCGGTAAACATCATCTTCAATCACAGCTTTCAGGTACTGGCGTGGCAGTTGCATAGCACGCTCGATGCTCAAATTCAGGCTAGCCGGCCAACCACCGCGCACAATCAGGTCAACAAGTTTGCTCAGTTGCACATTTCCCGTCATAACGGCCGGAAGGGTTCCGTTGCAAATGGCTTCAAGAGACACCTTTCCGCTTGAATTTCCCGACTCAAACAGCGACATCGGGCGCATTCTGATGCGCGCAATGCGTCCGGCACCGCTGTGCATTATTCCTTTGTGGTTCGGGGTGGCCGAGCCTGTCAGAATGTATCGTCCTTTGCGCGTTGATTCATCGACCTTGTAACGCACGGCGTCCCAAATGGGCGGCACTTCCTGCCATTCGTCGATAAGGCGCGGTTCGGCACCGTCGAGCACCAAGTCGGGACTCATTTCCGCCATCCGTCGATTCTGGAAATTGTCGGCCGGATTGGCAAGCGATATTACACTCGCGCTATGGTGTGCGGATGTCCACGACTTTCCGCACCACTTCGGACCTTCAACGCACAACGCGCCGAATATCTCAAGCATTTCGTCTATATGCTTGTCGATTAGCCGTGGCTTATAATTCTCATTTTCCATAGTTTCGAGCATAATTTTATGAATGCAAAAATACATCATTATCTGATATTTACAAATTTTCATTCAGTTATTTTTGCTATTCACATTCAGTGATATTTGCAGATTCTATTCAGTTACTTTTGTCAATTCTATTCAGTGATATTTGTCATTTTCATTCAGTGATTTTTTATTAAAACCCAACAATTCAAATTGCTGTCATTCAATGGTTTTTGTCAATTCCATTCAGTGGTTTTTGCCAATTCCATTCAGTGATATTTATTGATTCCATTCAGTGATTTTTGCCAATTCTATTCAGTGATTTTTGCGGCATTCCATAGGCCGATTGAGTTCCTAAACCGCATTTTGCTGATTTGGCGCGTTTTTTGCTATTTTTCACGCGAAAAACTTCATTTTTATGAAACGCTTAATCACATCATTTTTAGGTATTTTGCTTGCCTTGTCGGTTCGTGCCAACGAAGGAATGTGGCTGCCTTTTCTGCTTGAGAACAACATTGGCGAGATGAGCGAGATGGGCCTGCACCTGACTGCCGACGACATTTACAACATCAACCAGCAGTGCCTGAGCAGCGCGGTTGTGGGCTTCGTCGATTTGGACCGCCCATACTCGCATTTCTGCAGCGGCTCGGTCATTTCGGCGCAGGGGCTCGTCATCACCAACCACCACTGCGGGCTCAGCGTTGTGCAACAGCATAGTTCGCTCGAAAACGACTACATCACCAACGGCTTTTGGGCTATGAATCAGGCAGAAGAGTTGGGCGGGAACGACATTGGCGTCTGCTTTCTGCGACGGATGGAAGATGTGACGGCTCAGGTTCTCGAAGGTGTGAGCGACACTATGACGATTAAACGCCGCAATGAAGTGATAAACAGCAATATATCGCAAATTGAAAGTCGTGTGTCGGACAGCACAGGGCTGAAGGCTCACGTTGATGCATTCTATTGCAACAATGAGTATTATCTGTCAGTGTATGAGATTTTTGAAGATGTCCGACTGGTTGGAACGCCGCCCATTTCGGTGGGCAAGTTCGGCGGCGACACCGACAACTGGGTTTGGCCGCGCCACACGGGCGATTTCACCATTTTCCGCATCTACGCCGACAGCCTGAACCGCCCAGCAAAATATTCTGCCGAAAACGTGCCGTATCACGCAAGCAACTATCTGAAAATTAACGCAAAAGAAAAGCACGAAGGCGATTTTGTGATGCTGATGGGCTATCCTGGAACCACCAACGAGTATCTGCCGTCGTTTGCCGTTGCCGCCACGCAGGATGTTTACGACCCGATTGTGGTGAGCGCCCGCGGTAAATCCATCGACATTATCAAGGAACGGATGCGCGCCGACAAGGCGGTGATGATAAAATACACCAGCAAGGTTGCCAGCCTTGCCAATGCGTGGAAGAAACTCGACGGCGAGCGCCGCGGACTTGCCGCCAAGCGCGTGGTTGAAAAGAAAATCGAACGCGAGCAGCTGATGCGCGATTGGATTGCCGCCGACACTCTGCGCAAAGCGAAATATGGAACCCTGCTCGACGATTATGCCAAAGAATACGCTGTATATCAGAAATATAGGCGTGCAAAACTGCTCATCGACGAAACATTTTATAAATCGGAAATGATTGATTTGTGCAGCGACATCCGCACCGTTCTGCAAAGTGGCAGTTCCGACGAAGAAAAACGCACGAAAATCGTTGGCTGGCTGCGCGATTTTTATGCCGATTACGATTTGGAAACTGACCTAATTGTCACAGCAATGCTTGTATCGGGATATGTTGAAAACGCGGATACGCTTCAAACACATAAATTACCGCGGGCGGCGGTTGGTATTATTAGCTTGTTTACTGCCAAACCGATGCAAAAATCGCTGCTGGCCGATTCCACAAAAGCCTTCGCAACTTTCAGAAATTACACCGAGAAAGCGCGCAAAAAGATTGAAAATGACCCGCTTTTCAAATTTACGGCCGAGATTGACGCCGCCTACTCAAACATTAAAACGCCGATGCAAAAATCGCTCAAGAAAACCGATGATTTTCAGCGGTTGTTTATGCAGTTGCAGCGCGAGTGTTTTGCCGACAAGCGGTTCTTTCCCGACGCAAATTCCACATTCCGTGTGGCTTACGGCCAAATCAGCGGCTATCGGCCAACCGATGCCGTCAGTTATGCGCCGTTCACAACGCTCTGCGGCGTAATTGAAAAGTGCGACCTTGACGTTTACGACTACACCGTGCCCGACCGCCTGAAACAACTTTCGGCGGCGCGCGATTTTGGTCCGTACTGCAATGCCGATTCGTCGCTAACTGTTTGTTTTATTAGTACTTGTCACACCACTGGCGGCAATTCGGGCAGCCCCGCGTTCGATGCCGACGGCAACTTTATCGGCCTGAATTTCGACCGCGTTTGGGAAGGCACAATGAGCGACCTGCAGTTCGATGCCGACATCTGCCGCAACATCTGTCTCGACATCCGCTTCGTGCTCTTTTTCATCGACAAGTACGCTGGCGCCCGCCATCTGATTGATGAGATGGAAATTGTTAAGGATTGAAGGAAGGCGGACTACGGACAACAGACTACGGACAACATACGTTTGTTTTTAGTGGCCGATAGAATGGCGTGTGTGGCTATGTGTAAACAATACACCTAATCTATTGAATATGTGATACGTACGTTAAAAAGCAATATTTGTTGAACCAAAATATTGGGGCAAATAAAAATTTTTTGTGCTCAGTGCGTATCGAATAAAACTTTCATTTACTTTGGCGCTACTAATTCATATTTATTGATGCAATAAATGAACCCTATCTTGAAAAAACTCAGTCTTACCGGCGGTAAGACCGTTTTGATTCTCAATTCCCCCAAAGAGTTTCTGCAATTGGTTAAAAATGAAGGCATTGATGTGCACACCGAAGTGGAAGACTACTACAGTTACGTGCAGATTTTTGCCGAGAGCCGCGACGAAGCCGACGAACTTCTCAGCGAAGCGATGAACGCCGTTGAAACCGATGGCAAACTCTGGTTCTGCTATCCCAAATCGGGCACCGACCTGAACGAGAAAACCGTGTTCAACCTATTGAGCGAGTACGATTTATCGGGCGTGGCCAAAGTGCCTTTGAACGACAAATGGGTGGCCATCCACATCAGTTACAGCGACGATGAAGACGATGACCACGGGCAGGAAAAAGGCGGGAAGTTCCGTGATGGATACGATGAGTAACCCGACGATTTAATCATTGATTGTCAGCAAGCAAACAAATTCTGCGCAAACGGAATTTGTTTTTTTGTGCTTTTTCGGTGCCATATATTATGGTGTCTGGAAAGTGTTTGCTTTTTTGGCGGAACAGGTATCGCTGCAGCGCGATGAAAAAATCATTGGAGCCAGCGTCGGGCAAACAGAAAAAAGTCTATCTTTGCGGCCGATTTTTAAACATTTAATAACAATAAATTATGTCTGTAAGAATTCGCTTGACAAGACAAGGTAGAAAAGCTGCTGCTTACTACCACATTGTCGTTGCCGATAGCAGGGCACCACGTGATGGTAAGTTCATTGAGAGATTGGGTAGTTACAATCCTAACACAAATCCTGCTACTATTGAACTTAACTTCGAACGGGCTCTTTATTGGTTGCAAACAGGTGCTCAGCCATCTGACACCGCAAAATCACTCCTTTCGAAACAAGGCGTTCTGATGAAGAAACACCTGCTCGAAGGCGTTAAGAAAGGTGCATTTGACGAAGCTGCCGCTGAGGCAAAATTCGAAAAATGGGTTGCCGAGAAGAAATCGAAACTTCAAGCAGCAAAAGACAAAGTTAAGGCTGACGCAAGCACAGCCAAGAAAAACCGTCTTGAGGCAGAGCGCAAAGTGAACGCCGCTAAGGCTGAGGAACTTGCCAAGAAGCAAGCCGAGGCTAAAGCTGCCGCTGAAGCTGCCGCCAAAGAGGCTGAAGCTGCTGCCGCTGAGGCCGCCGCTCCTGCTGAAGAGGCCGCTGCCGAAGCAACTGAAGCTCCTGCAGCAGAGTAATCTGTAAGGTATGGACGTGCAGGATTTTGTTGAGGTAGGCAAAATTGTCAAAACACACGGTGTGAATGGCGAAGTAATTGTTGAGCTCGACAATCCCGCAATACTTGAAGACACAACCGAACCCGTGGTCCTTGAAATTGAAGGACTGCGGGTTCCTTTTTTTATTTCGCAGGCCCGCGCCGTGAGCGCCCAGCGTGTCCGAGTTCAGTTCGACTGCACCCGCACCGAGCAGCGCGCCAAAACACTTGTAGGCTGCAAGTTCTTTGTCTCGCCCGATGTTTTCGACGACATCGACGACGAGTACGCCTCGCCAAGCGCCATTGTCGGGTTCACTGTTGTGGACAAGCGCCACGGCGATATTGGCAAGGTTCTGTCGGTTGACAACCTGAATATCAACCCGATAATGGTAGTGGGAGAGAAGCAGACTCTCATACCATTCCATCCTGAATTTGTGAGTAAAATCGATTTTCGCAAGCGTCAGGTGCGCGTCGCACTGCCCGACGGATTGCTGAATTTGAACGATTGATTTTGGCGCAAGCCGATAACGCAACCAACGGCGTAACTGCACACCGATAGCCGGGAAAGTTTATTACCTCAAAATCTTTATTATCTTATTGGAGATAAGGTGATTAACGGAATCATCATCTCCTCCATACTTATGCCCCCGTGCTGGAACGTGTTGCGGAAATACGACACGTAGTAGTTGTAGTTGTTGGGGTAGGCGAAAAAGTCGCGGCCGGTGGCGAAAATATATGACGTACTGACATTTATGCGCGGCAGATGAATCGTCTGCGGGTTGCGGATTTCGTAGACCTCCTTCGGATTATAGTCGAGGTTGCGTCCCTGTTTGTATCGCAGGTTCGACGATACGTTCTTGTCGCCGATGACCTTGATGGGGTTGGTAACACGTATGGTGCCGTGGTCGGTGGTCAGAACAATTTTTATGTTCTTCGATGCCAGCGTTTTCATCAGCTCAAAAAGTGTGCTGTGGGCAAACCACGACTGAGTGATGCTGCGGTAGGCCTTCTCGTCGTAGGCCAGCTCACGAATCATCTGAGAGTCGGTGCGGGCGTGCGATAGCATATCTACAAAGTTGATAATCAGCACCGAAAGTTGACTGCGCATAATCTCGTTGATGTCGTTCGAGAGTTTCTGGCTCTTTTCGGCGTTGTGGATTTTATCGTAGAACAGCGATGCCTTCACACCCATTCTATCCATTTGTTTCTGAAGCAGTTCCTTCTCGTAATTATTTTTTGCTTCGTCCTCGTCTTCGTTAACCCAGAGGTCGGGGTGGAGCTTTTCAATTTCGAGCGGCATCAGCCCGGCAAACATTGCATTGCGAGCGAATTGCGTTGCCGTGGGCAGAATGCTGAACAGAATGTCTTCGTTTTCAACATTATAAAGTGTGCTGACCATTTGCTCGATGCATTTCCACTGGTCGAAACGCAGGTTGTCGATGATGATGACCACCACCTGCTCGCCATTTTTGATTGCCGGGAATACCTTGTTTTTGAATATGTTAGGCGAGAGTAGGGGAGTGTCGGCGTCGGGTTTTGAGAACCAGCTCTCGTAGTTTGTCACCACATATTTCACAAAGCGGTTGTTGGCCTCCGTTTTCTGCATTTGCAGGATTTGCTCCATACTGGCGATGCCGTTTTTTTGCAACTCCAATTCCCAGAAAACCAATTTCTTGAGTATGTTCTTCCAATCGTTGGCCGTGGTGGCATTATTAATCTCCACACCAAGTTCGTTGAACTGCGACTGATAGTTCATTGAAGTGCGCTCGCTTACCAATCGTTCCTTGTCTGCTATCTTTTTGACTGCCAGTAACATCTGCATAGGGTTGACAGGCTTAATCAGATAATCTGCAATCTGCGACCCGATGGCCTCGTCCATAATGAATTCCTCCTCGCTTTTGGTTATCATAATGATTGGCAGCGAGTTGTTGATTTTTTTGATTCGTGCCAGAGTCTCCAGTCCGCTCAGGCCGGGCATATTCTCGTCGAGAAAGACAATGTCGTACTGTTTTTTTGCCACCATATCAAGCGCATCGCTTCCGTTGTTCACGGTGTCGATATGGTAACCTTTTGATTCTAAGAAAATTACGTGCGGCTTAAGAAGGTCGATTTCATCGTCAACCCAAAGAATTGTTGTCTCTCTCTGCATAATTTGTCAAACGTTTTTATGAGAACGAAAATACATTTTAATTGTTGCACGGCAACTGGCGCGGGTCGAAAAATTTAAATTTGCTTGTTCAAACCTTTTTTGCACCAAACCAAATTATTTCTACTTTTGCCGCGGGTAAGTCTTATACGACCAGCTCCTGCTGAACTCCCCCAGGTCTGGAAGGAAGCAAGGGTAGGCGGTTGTAGCGGTGCGATATAAGTTGCTTACCCTTTTTTATGCGCGAATGAATAGCAAATCATATATGCTTGAAGATGTTGGCGGGATAGTCGTCCGCAAGCACCATCAGGCACACCGAATCTCAATCAAACTCAGACCTGGACAGCCGCCCGCGGTGGTGGTTCCGCGCTTTGCGACTTTCGATATGGGATACCGCTTCGCCCTTGAAAACCGCGAATGGATTGCCAGTCATCTGCAGCAAATGGATTCGGCCTTAAAATCAAACGTTTACAACGAAGAACGGCCGTTCAGCACGCGCTATCACACAGTTCGGTTCTGCCGATGCCAGACGCGCTGCGTGCAGGCTGTGAAGGCCGACGGCGGCTACGAGATGCGTTTCCCAGCCGACACCGACTTCAGTTCGGCGCAGGTTCAGCGGCAAATCCGTATGTTTCTGACAGAATTGCTGCGGCACGAAGCCAAAACCTATCTGCCCGACAGAGTGGCAAAATTGGCAGCCGCACACGGATTCGGTTACAACCAACTGACTGTCAAGAATGTGCACACGCGCTGGGGCAGTTGCTCGGCGCAAAACAACATCAATCTGAACATCTGCCTGATGACGCTGCCTGAATATTTGTCGGACTTTGTAATTTTGCACGAACTTTGCCACACCGTTCACAAGAACCACGGACCGCAGTTTCACGCTCTGCTCGACTCGCTGGTTGGCGGAAACGAAAAACGACTAGATAAAGAATTGAATAAGTATAAGATACAGATATAAGACGCAACGATTATGAAAAAGATTGCCGAAAGATTTATGCGCTATGCGCGGATTGACACCCAGTCGGATGAGCGCTCGACAACGTGTCCGAGCACTGCCAAGCAGTTCAATCTGATTAAATCGCTGGCCGACGAACTTAACTTTTTGGGACTCACAAAGATAGATATTGATGGCAACGGCTATCTGTTCGCCACCATCCCGTCGAACGTGCCGTATGCAGTGCCCGCCATCGGGTTCATCGCACACATCGATGTCAGCCCCGACGCACCTTCGGAAAATGTTAAACCGCAGATTATCAGCAATTACGATGGCGGCGACATTGTTCTGAACGAAGCGCAGAACATTGTAATGTCGCCCGCCGATTTCCCCGAATTGCGCAATTATATTGGCCAGGACATCATCACGTCGGACGGCACCACGCTTTTGGGCGCCGACGACAAGGCTGGCGTCGCGGCAATTATGCAAATGGCTGAATATGTGCAGAATAATCCTGATTTCAAGCACGGCCCGATAAAAATTGCCTTCACACCCGACGAAGAGATTGGCCGTGGTGCTAACTTATTCGATGTGAAGCAGTTTGGCGCCGATTTTGCCTACACTGTCGATGGTGGCGGCATTGGCGAGATTGAATATGAGAATTTCAACGCCGCTTACGCGAAAATCACCGTCACGGGCAAGAGCGTTCACCCAGGCAGCGCCAAAGACAAAATGGTGAACGCTACGCTGCTTATTAGTCGCATAATAGGTTCTGTGCCAATTAGTTCCACGCCGCGTTACACCGACGGCTATCAGGGATTCTTCCACTTTTTCAAGGTTGAAGGCGATGTTGAGCGTGCCAGCGCCGAAGTGCTCATCCGCGACCACGACGCCAATCTGTTCGAGCAAAAGAAGAAATGGCTAACCGATTCAGCCGCAGCGCTTTGCAAGGAATACGGCGGCGACTACATCAAGGTTGAAATAACCGACCAGTACCGCAATATGCGCGAGATGATTGAGCCGCATATGCACATTGTTGACACGGCAGTTGAAGCAATGCGGCAAATCGGCATCGAGCCCAAAGTGCAGCCTATCCGCGGCGGCACCGACGGCGCACGTCTATCTTATATGGGTCTGCCCACGCCGAACCTGTTCGCAGGCGGTCACAACTTCCACAGCCGCTTTGAGTTTGTGCCAATCGAGAGTATGGAAAAGTCGTCGGAAACAATTTTGAAGATTTTGGAATTGTATGCGCGGGAGAAATAATTCCGCGGCAATTCGCTTGACAATCAATAAATTTGGAATAACGGCAATCGGGAATTGTTAAATTTAATCCCGATTGCCGTGTTTTTTGCCCGCCCGCCTGTTTTTGGCAACTGAATTTTGTTAGTTTTGCAACAATTTAACTGACATTTAATTAAAAAATTCAGACTATGAGTAATTCTTGTTTGTCATCAATCGGAAAGAAACTGATAATGAGTATATCAGGTCTTTTCCTGGTTTTGTTTTTGCTGTTCCACATGTCGATGAACCTTGTGGCAGTATTTAGTGGCGAGGCTTACAATGCCGTGTGCGAATTCCTTGGCGCCAACTGGTATGCCTTGGTTGGAACAATGGTTCTGGCTCTCGGATTCATTGTTCACATCGTGTTCGCCTTCATCCTGAGTCTTCAGAACCGCAAGGCACGCGGCGCTGAGCGTTATGCTTATCAGGAGAAACCCGCCGCTGTTGAGTGGGCATCGCAGAATATGCTGGTGCTCGGCAGCATTGTGTTTGTGGGCCTGATTCTTCACTTGAGCCAATTCTGGTACAAGATGCAGTTTGCCGAGATTGCAGGCATCACCAATCAGTATGGAGTGGCCGACGGCGCCGCTTGGATGCAGTACTACTTCAGCCAACTGCCTGTAGTCATCTGCTATCTGGTTTGGTTCGTGGCCATCTGGTTCCACCTGTGCCACGGCTTCTGGAGCGCTCTGCAGACCATTGGCTGGAACAACAAGGTTTGGATGGACCGCTGGAAATGCATCTCGAACATTTTTGCGACAGTCGTTATGCTCGGTTTCGCAGCAGTGGTTATCGCCGCTTACATTAAATCGCTTTGCTAACTATCTAATTTGAAATAAAATGGCTACAATAGATTCTAAAATACCTGAAGGTCCGATAGCCGAAAAATGGACCAACTATAAGGCACATCAAAAACTTGTGAACCCTGCCAACAAGCGTAAATTGGACATCATTGTCGTTGGAACTGGTTTGGCTGGCGCATCGGCAGCATCAACTTTGGCCGAGATGGGCTTCAACATTCTGAACTTCTGCATTCAGGACTCACCGCGCCGCGCTCACTCAATTGCGGCTCAGGGCGGTATCAACGCAGCAAAGAACTATCAGAACGACGGCGACTCGGTTTACCGCCTGTTCTACGATACTGTTAAAGGTGGCGACTATCGCGCACGCGAAGCCAACGTTTACCGTCTGGCCGAAGTGTCGAACAACATTATCGACCAATGCGTGGCTCAGGGCGTTCCTTTCGCTCGCGAATATGGTGGCCTGCTTGCCAACCGTTCGTTCGGTGGCGCTCAGGTTAGCCGCACATTCTACGCCAAAGGTCAGACTGGTCAGCAACTTCTGCTTGGCGCCTACTCATCGCTCAACCGCCAAATCAAGGCTGGCAAGGTGAAGAGTTACAACCGCTACGAGTTGCACGACATTGTTATGGTTGACGGCCGCGCTCGCGGTATCATCGCCAAAAACCTGGTTACAGGCGAGTTTGAGCGTTTTGCCGCTCACGCTGTTGTTCTGGCAACTGGCGGCTACGGCAACACCTACTTCCTTTCGACTAACGCTATGGGCTGCAACTGCTCGGCTGCCATCGCGGCTTACCGCAAGGGCGCTTACTTTGCTAACCCTTCATACGTACAGATTCACCCGACTTGTATCCCGGTTCACGGCGACAAACAATCGAAACTGACACTTATGTCGGAGTCGCTGCGTAACGACGGCCGCATCTGGGTTCCGAAGAAGATTGAGGACGCCAAGAAACTTCAGAAAGGCGAAATCAAAGGTTCTGACATTCCTGAAGAAGACCGCGACTACTACTTGGAGCGCCGCTATCCCGCATTCGGCAACCTGGTTCCGCGCGACGTTGCAAGCCGCGCCGCCAAAGAGCGCTGCGACAAGGGCTTCGGCGTGAACAATACTGGCCTGGCCGTGTTCCTTGACTTCTCTGAAGCCATCAACCGCCTTGGCATCGACGTTGTCCGTCAGCGCTACGGCAACCTGTTTGATATGTACGAAGAGATTTCGGACGTTAATCCTGGCGAGTTCGCACGTGAGATTAACGGTGTGAAATACTACAACCCGATGATGATTTTCCCCGCCATCCACTACACAATGGGCGGTCTGTGGGTTGACTACGAACTGCAGACTTCAGTGAAGGGCCTGTTCGCCATTGGCGAGTGCAACTTCTCTGACCACGGCGCCAACCGTCTGGGTGCTTCGGCTCTGATGCAGGGTCTGGCCGACGGCTATTTCGTTCTGCCTTACACCATTCAGAACTACCTGAGCGACCAAATCACCGTTCCGCGCTTCGACCCGAACAGCAAAGAGTTCATCGACGCTCAGAAGAAATGCGAAGCCGAACAGGACGCTCTGATGAAAATCAAGGGCAAACGCTCGGTTGACTCTATCCACAAGGATTTGGGCCACATTATGTGGGAATACGTTGGTATGGGCCGCACCAAAGAGAGCCTTGAGACAGCGCTCACCAAACTGAAAGAGTTGCGCAAGGAGTTCGAAACCAACCTGTTCATCCCTGGAAAGGAAGAAGGTATGAATGTTGAACTCGACAAGGCCTTCCGTTTGAAAGACTTTATTATGATGGGCGAACTGATTGCCCGCGACGCACTGAGCCGTAACGAGAGTTGCGGCGGCCACTTCCGTGAGGAGTACCAAACTGAAGAGGGCGAGGCAAAACGCGACGACGAGAACTACTTCTACGTTGGCTGCTGGAACTATCAGGGCGACGACAACAAAGAGCCTGAACTGCTGAAAGAACCGCTTAAATATGAGGCTATCAAGGTTCAAACTCGTAACTATAAATCATAATCATCTTAAAAAGTAAATCAAATGGCTACAGATAATATAATGAAAGTAAACTTGAAGGTTTGGCGTCAGGCTGGCCCGAAAGAAAAAGGCGGGTTTGTGACTTACGAGAATGTTGAGACAACCCCCGACACTTCGTTCTTGGAAACTTTGGATATTCTGAACGAGTCGCTCATTGAGAAGGGCGAGGAGCCAATTGTGTTCGACCACGACTGCCGCGAGGGTATCTGCGGAATGTGCTCGCTCTACATCAACGGCCACCCGCACGGTCCTGCAACTGGCGCAACAACCTGCCAATTGTATATGCGCCGCTTCAAAAACGGCGAGACCATCACCGTTGAGCCGTGGCGCTCGGCTGCGTTCCCTGTTCTTAAAGACCTGATGGTGAACCGCAACGCCTTCGACCAAATCCAACAGGCAGGCGGCTACGTATCGTTCAACTGCGGCGGCGCTCAAGACGCCAACGCTATTCCAATCTCGAAGGTTGACGCCGACGAGGCTATGGACTCGGCCACCTGCATCGGCTGCGGCGCTTGCGTTGCTGCCTGCAAGAACGGCTCGGCAATGTTGTTCGTATCGGCCAAGGTTTCGCAGTTCGCACTGCTGCCGCAAGGCCGCGTTGAGGCTGCCAAACGTGTTAAGGCAATGGTTGCCAAGATGGACGAACTGGGATTCGGTAACTGCACCAACACCCGCGCCTGCGAGGCTGAGTGCCCGAAACGCATCTCAATCAGCAACATCGCCCGTATGAACCGCGAGTTCCTTTGCGCAAAACTGAAAGACTAATAATCTTTACATAGTTGTAGTGGTCCCCGCTGCCGAAACAGGTGGCGGGGATTTTTTTTGCCAATTCTTTAATAATCGATGCCGAAATAGTTCAAAACGGCTTTATAGTTGTCCTGCGCAGAAAGACAAGTGTCGCGCAAATAGCCGTTGACGCGGCCCCAATTCTGAATGCCGCGATAGTAGTAAAGCCGTAAATCTTCGGTGATGATGAACGGCACAATGCCTGTCTGCAAGCATTGCCAAAACAAGAGCAGCCGCCCGACACGGCCATTGCCGTCTTGAAACGGATGGATGCGCTCGAACTGCACGTGGAAATTCAGAACATTGTCAAAATCAGGATGTTTCAAACTGTTATACTCGGCAAGAAGTTCCTTCATTCGCTTGTGCACATCGTCTGGCGAAACAGTCTCTTCGCCACCAACTTCATTGACAAGGCGCTTGTATTCGCCAACGGCAAACCATTGCTTCTGACTGTCTGATGTGTTGGTTTTCAGTATTTTGTGTAATTCTTTTATGTGCGTTTCGGTTATGCGGTCGGTTGCGTGGACGATAATGTAGTCGATGCAGCGGAAGTGATTCACCGTTTCCATAATATCGTCGATGCGGGTGTTGTCGGTGCTGGCGCCAAGTGTGTTCGTTTCAAATATATAGCGCGTTTGCTCTTTGGTCAGGCGGCTGCCTTCAATGTGGTTTGAGTTGTAGGTGAGGTCGATTTGCGTGCGGTGGTAGATGCCGCCCTTCAGGTGCGCTTCATGCTCGGCGCGCAGCCGCTGCAGCAGTGGCGACACCTTGCTTTTCCCCCTTTTGGGCAGTGCGGCTTCGGTTGGAATATTCCAAGTCTTGCCCGTCAGAAACGCGCCGCTGATTTTACCCGTTGCGCAGTAGTTGCGTGCGGTGCGCTCGCTGATTCCGTACTTATCGGCAAACTTTGTTACAGATATATATTCCATTCTATCGGCAAGGTTTTTGCATAAAATCTGCTGTAAATATATAAATTCTTGCCGATATCGGCAAGTTTGTGGATGATCATTGTTGCCGAAACAGGTGGCGGGGATTTTTGCATATGTTCTCGCACAGACGACACAGGCTCGGCTAACGCCGAGGCACAGATAATTAATGAACGCAGATTATTTTCGCACAAACGACACTGCCCCGATGGTTATCGGGAACACTGATTCTCGCAGATTTCTTTAAAAAGTCCCGTTAGGGACGGTAGATTGGTAGAAACCATTTAACCACAAGCGTTTAGCGTGCCGTAGGTACGCAACGGGCATTTTATTTTCCTACACAGCAAAAATTCTCTTTGATAATCGTACCAAATAGATATTATCTTTGTGAAGAACAATTAAAAACACGAAAAAAGAAACAGAAAGTTTGATTTAACATATTATTTAACAACGCATTAACTATTATTTCGCGTTTGCCGAAGCCCACCAATCTTCAGGAAATAAAAACAAGAAATAATAAGTAAAGGTTTGCCTTTGTCACGCAATCCCATACTCAATAATAATAAGTAATGCTCGCCTGAAGGTGGTGAGTACTTATTAATTGGGTAGGGGTTTCTGTGGTGGGCACCCCGGCAAACGCAATAAGGAAAAGCACCTTCTCTTATTGCGTTAACGATTGATAGTGAATGCAATAACTATCAATCGAATTATGGCAGGAAAAAGTTTTAGAGAAGCAAAAGTTGCTAAAAAAGATGAGTTTTATACGCAACTTGTTGACATTGAGAACGAACTGAAGCACTACAAAGAGCATTTTAAAGATAAAGTTGTGCTGTGCAACTGCGATGACCCGCGCGTTTCGAATTTCTTCCACTATTTCAGTTACAACTTTGAACAATTGGGGCTTAAAAAGTTGATTACTACTTGCTATAAAAGTCAGGAACGCGATTTGTTCAGCCAAAACAACAGTGAGCGCGCCATTTGGCTTGAATACACGGGCGACCGCAACGGCAACCGCGTGCCCGACCCCGAAGAAATTGGTATTAACTATTTGAAAGGTGACGGCGATTTTCGTAGCGAGGAGTGCATTGAACTTTTGAAGCAAGCCGATATTGTTGTTACCAATCCGCCGTTCTCACTTTTTCGTGAATATGTGGCGCAACTTATTAAGTATGAGAAGAAATTTGTGATTGTTGGGCACCAAAATGCAATTACTTATAAAGAAGTATTTCCATTGATAAAAGACAATAAAATATGGCTTGGCTACGGTTTTAAAGGAGGCGCAGGCCATTTTATTAGCAAATATGAAGATACTGCAACTGCGGGTGACCACCGAGAAGGAATGATTCGCGTATCGGGAGTTAATTGGTTTACAAATCTTGAAATACCAAAACGAAACGAGGAACTGATTTTGTATAAAACATATAATTCTCAAGATTATCCAACATATGATAATTATGATGCTGTAAACGTTGACAAAACTTCAGACATTCCTGTGGATTATAATGGTGTAATGGGAGTTCCTATCACTTTTTTGGACAAATACAATCCGGACCAATTTGAGATAATAACACTTGGAATAGGTGAGGGCAATTTTACACCGACAAAGAAGTATCAAAAATTTAGAGATCCAATTACCAAAGAATTTATTTCTGACAAGAGAGATTTTCTTTTGTATATCAGAAATGAAAATGGAAAATATTTAACGTCAGAAGATTACCGTGTAGACAAATGTTATGCTCGCATTCTAATCCGCCGTAAGCACCCCGCCGCTTACGTTCAGTCCGATGAGCAATTGCCGCAGGCAGCAGAGCCGAAAAATAAGTATAATGGTAAATAATCTATAAATCAACCGAATATGAAGATTGATCTTCACAAAATCACTGTCCGCGAACTCACAAACGGCTACGTGGACAATGCCGAAAACGGAGTGAAAGCCTTCGGCGGCCGTCTCGATGTGCGCCCGCCCTATCAGCGCGAATTTGTTTATAAAGAGAAGCAGCGCGATGCCGTAATCGACACGCTCACGCAGGGTTTTCCGCTCAACGTGATGTATTGGGCCACCCGCGACGATGGAACTTACGAAATTATTGACGGTCAGCAACGTACAATCAGCATTTGTCAGTATGTGAACGGCGATTTCGCCTATATGTTCCGCTATTTCCACAACCTTCAGCCCGACGAGCAGGAGCAGATTCTGAACTACGAACTTCAGGTTTACATCTGCAGCGGCGAGGAGAGTGAAAAACTCAAATGGTTCAAAACCATCAACATAGCGGGCGAAGAACTGACCGAGCAGGAATTGCGCAACGCCGTTTATGCGGGCTCGTGGGTTAGCGACGCAAAGCGCTATTTCAGCAAAAACGGCTGCCCTGCGGTGAAAATCGGTAGCGACTATCTGACAGGTTCGGCCATCCGTCAAGAATACCTTGAAACGGCCATCTCGTGGATTTCCGACGGCAACATCGAGACGCATATGGGCAACCATCAGCACGACCCCAACGCCGCACCGCTGTGGCAGTTCTTTCAGTCAGTCATCACTTGGATTGAAACCACATTCCGCCCAACCAAGGAGCGCAAAAAGATTATGAAAGGCGTCGATTGGGGAATGTTGTATAAAAAATACAAAGATCAAGTTTTTGATAATCAGAAGATTGACGCAGAAGTCAAGCGCCTGATTCTCGACGATGATGTGACAAAAAAGACGGGCATCTATCCTTACATTCTCACAGGCAAGGAGAAGTATCTGTCAATCCGCGCCTTCACCGATGCGCAGAAACTGTCGGCCTACGAGCGTCAGTTGGGCATCTGCCCCGATTGCGGCAAGCATTTCGAACTTGAGCAGATGGAAGCCGACCACATCACGCCGTGGCACGCTGGCGGAAAAACCGTTGCCGAAAACTGCCAAATGCTTTGCCGCGACTGCAACCGCCGGAAAAGCGGAAAATAATCGTCGCGAAAGCGCCAACCACAACAGAAAAGCGGAAATTCCCAAGTGCGGGGAATCCGCTTTTTTGCTGTGAAAATCAGTGTCGTTGTGTGTCGTCTGTGCGAGTTAAATCTGCGTTCAAATTTGCTACATTTGGCAAAAAAAACAGAATGATGCTTCGGCAGTTCAAACAATTTGTGAATCAGAACGGCTTGTTTGGCCGTGGTGAGCGCCTGCTTGCGGCTGTGAGCGGTGGCGCCGATTCGGTTGTGATGCTGCACCTGCTGGCGCAATGCCGGCTGAAGGTGGCGGTGGCGCACTGCAATTTTCAGTTGCGTGGTGCCGATGCCGATGGCGACGAAGAGTTTGTGCGCCAACTGGCCGCGAAATATCAAATGCCGTTCTTCAGCATCCGTTTCAACACTTTGGCTTATGCCGACGAGCACCGGCTGTCGGTTGAGATGGCCGCACGCGAACTGCGCTACAACTGGTTCGCTCAACTAGCCGCCGAGCACCATTTCCACCGCATCCTGACGGCCCATCACTTGAATGACAACATTGAGACCATGCTGCTCAACCTTACGCGCGGCACCGGAATCAACGGCCTGACGGGCATTGCAGCTCTCAATGGCAACATTGCACGACCGCTGCTGTTTGCCACCCGCAGTCAGATTGAAGAATATGCGCGGCTCAACAACCTTGCGTTCCGCACCGACAGCACCAACCTTTCCGACGACTATCAGCGTAACATTATCCGCCACCGCGTTGTGCCTGTGCTGAAAGAGTTGAATCCGGCGTTCGAAGAGCGCATGTCGAAGAATTTCAAGCATATCCGTCAGGCAGCCGACATCTACAACTGGTATGTGGCAAAGATTGCCGCCGAAGTGGTGCAGACGGCAGGCCAACAGACAATTATCGATACGGAAAGACTTGTGCAACAACCATTTGCCGAGACTGTCCTATTCGAGAGCATCAAGCCGTTCGGGTTTAACAGTTCGCAGACTGAAGATATTATGAAGGCTGTCGGGCAGAAGTCGGGCAGCACATTCGTGTCGGCCACACACCGTCTGCTTGTCGACCGCAGCCGCATTATCATTGAACCGACTGAAGATTCTGAATTTCAAAATATTGAGATTGACTCACCCCGCAACATCGACAGCCTTGGCCTGACAATGCGCGTTGTGCCGATTGCCGATTTTGTGCTCGACAAACGCCCGAGCGTTGCTTGTCTCGACCTTGACAAACTCTGTTTTCCGCTGACAATCAGGCGTTGGCAGCACGGCGATTTTTTCTATCCGATAGGAATGGACAAAGCGCAGAAATTGAGCGACTTTTTTGTCAACAACAAGGTGAATGTGTTTGACAAAGAGCGCGTTATGGTGCTTGCATCGGGCGAAAAGATTGCATGGATTATCGGTTACCGTCCCGACAACCGGTTCAAGGTTGACAAAACGACACGACAAGTGCTGGTAATCGATTGCAATTCAAACCAATAAACTGCTGTGGCGCGCTATTGCCCGTCCGACATCTTTATGTCGTAAACCTTCAACTGCAGCGTTTCTTTTCCGCGGAATGTGTTCATTTCCAACGAGAAACAAATGTCGAACTTTTCGCCGCGGTGAATGGCGTCGAAATGTTCCGACTGCTTGAAAGCAATGGCCGACATTGGGCGGTTGACAGACTCGTCCACAACAGTCAGTTTCAGGTGCTCGCGCATCTGGCCGACAAGCTGCGACTGACCGCTGTCAGTAAGGCCCCGGCAGACAAAGACAGGCGCCATATTTCCTGGTCCGAACGGTTCAAACATCTCAAGGCATTTGAAGAATTTCGGCGTGATGTCAGACAGTGTCAGCGCTTCGTCAACATCGATGCGCGGCACCATAATGTCGTCGGTAATCATGCTATCAACAACGCTTTCAAACTTTTCGACAAATGCTTCGAGATTCTCTTCCTTGAGCGTCAGGCCGGCAGCGTAGGTGTGGCCGCCGAAGCTCTCGAGCAGACTCTGGCATTTTTCGATTGCTTCGTAAAGGTTGAAATCGGGTATTGAGCGGGCCGAGCCGGTAATCAAACCATTTGATTTTGTGCAGATTACAGTTGGTCGGTAATAGAAATCGATGAGCCGTGACGCCACAATTCCGATGACGCCCTTGTGCCACTCGGGGTTGTAGAGCACCGTTGAGCGGCGGTTTTTCAGTTCGTCGCAGCTGTCAATCACGGCCAAAGCTTCGTTGGTGATGTTCTGGTCGTGGGTTTTGCGGTCGGTGTTGTCGGTTTCAATCTTGCAGGCCATCTCTTCGGCCTTGGCTTCGTTGCGTTCGACAAGTAAATCAACCGAATAGCGTCCCAAATCCATACGTCCGGCAGCGTTGATGCGCGGCCCGATTTTGAAGACAATGTCGCCGATTTTCACCGGGCGGAATTCGGGCTCGTCGGCAGGCTGAGTCACTTCGCAAGGTGTTGTTGGCACATCGAACTGGCGGTCGTCCTTGTTGCGCTGCGGCGGGGGTGTTATGCCCGATTTCTTCATCACGGCGCGAAGTCCCACGCGCGGATTGGTGTTCAGCTGCTTGAGTCCGTAGTAGGCCAAGATGCGGTTCTCGTCGATGATGGGCACAATGTCGCTGGCGATGCTCACCACCACAAGGTCGAGAAACGGTTTAATCTGGTAGAACGGAATTTTGTTCCGCGAAGCGTAGGCCTGAATCAGTTTGAATCCGACACCGCAGCCCGACAGTTCGTTGAACGGATAGTTGCAGTCGGTGCGTTTGGGATCGAGCACGGCGGCCGCCTTGGGCAACTCTTCGCCCGGCTCGTGGTGGTCGCAGATTATGAACTCGATGCCTTTTTCAGCAGCGTAATCCACTTTGGGCAAGGCTTTTATGCCGCAGTCGAGTGCAATGATGAGTTTGCACCCCATCTCTTCGGCGTAGTCGATGCCCTTGTACGAGATTCCATACCCTTCAGTATAACGGTCTGGAACATAATAAAATACGTTACGGCACTTGCTTTTCAGGAACACATACATCATTGCAACTGCTGTAGTGCCGTCGACATCGTAATCGCCGTAGATGAGCACATTTTCCCGTTCTACAATGGCTTGTTCGAGCCTTGCTACAGCCCGGTCCATATCTTTCATCAGAAATGGGTCGTACAACTGTTGAAGGTCGGGACGGAAGAATTTGCGTGCCGATTCGCTGTCGTTTATGCCTCGTTGCAATAGTAAGTTTGCCAAGGGTTTACTGATATTGGCTGATTCTGCCAATTCATCAATCTTTCCCGCTTCGGCCTGTTCCTTTAGTATCCATTTTTTTTGCATTTATATAGTTTTGTATTTCTTCAGTTTTGGGGCGATTGCCGAAAGCGAATGTAAAAAATCTTGCCATATCCTATGAATTTTTACATCATTTTTTTGCCTGATTGTACAAAATGATACCAATCACGCCGAAAATCACATTCGGAATCCACACAGCAATCACAGGCGGCACGTGGGCGTTGGTAGCCAACACGTTCGATACTTCCATAAACATTATGTATGTGAAAGCCAATAATATACCAACACCAATATTAATACCGATGCCACCACGTTTTTTTCGCGACGACAACGTTACGCCAATCAGCGTCAGAATAAATGTTGAGAATGAATAGGCAAAACGCTTGTGCTTTTCAATCTTCCAAAGCACCACATTCTCAGAGCCTTTCATCGTTTCCTGCTCAATAAATTCGTTAAGCTCACGGTAGTTCATTGCCTCAACCACGTTGTTGCGCCGCGCAAAATCGCCGGGCAGCATATTCAGCGTGGTGTCGAGTTTCGGATGGAATTTCACATGTTCTTCGCCATTGGCAAACGTGCGTATGTAGCAGTTGTAGACTTTCCACTTGTTGATGGTGGTGTCCCACTGTATATATTCCGAGATTAGTTTCGACTTCAATTTGCCGTTTTCAATCTGCTCGAGTGCAAAGTTGTAGCCCCTGTCGTAGTTGGTGTTGTAACTGCTCATATAGATGAACTGTCCGGGCAGAATCTGACGGTGAATGTCCTGTTCGTTGTTTACAAATTTGTTGTTGCGGTAATATTTCTCTTCAAAAGCAAGACGATGCTCGTTGGCTGGCGGTATAATCCAGTTAATCAGTAAATAAGAAAATATGGCCAAAATAAGTGATGACACAAAATACGGGAACAGAAACCGTCGGTAGCTCACGCCGCTACTCAGAATAGCAATTATCTCAGAGTTACCGGCCATCTTCGATGTAAAGAAAATCACAGCAATGAAAATGAACATTGCCGAGAAAAGATTTGCAAAGTAGGGGATGAAATTCAGATAGTAATCAACGATGATGGCCTTCATTGGTGCCTGTTTCACAATAAAATCGTCGATTTTTTCGGAAATGTCGAAAATCACCACGATGAGCAGAATCAATATGAGCGCAAAGGCGAACGTCCCCAGAAACCTGCGGATGATGAAACGGTCCAACTTCTTCATATAGTTGCTCATAGCCTACAATCGATTTGTA